>UETR01000022.1_pt1 | contig 48611 bp, 41 predicted proteins | sample 1817881 | NCBI WGS metagenome assembly UETR01 (sample SAMEA4730918, study PRJEB27012) | Candidatus Amarolinea aalborgensis | place: Denmark | collected 2014-01-09
GCCTGGGCCAGCGGCCGAATTCCCCGCGTCTGGCTTAAGGTCTTCTTGACATTGTCTTGAGATTTCTGTGCTATCATGATGCCTGGCGCAGCGGATGCGCCAAGTCACCGGGGAGAATCAGCCTATGCCGTCACGAATCCTGGTTGTTGACGACGACAAGTCCATTTTGAAGGTGCTGCGCGCCTATCTGGAGCAGTCCGGTTACCATGTGCTGACCGCAGGCGACGGCGAGACGGCCCTGCACATGCTGCGCCATGAGCGTCCAGACCTCGTTGTGTTGGACCTGATGATGCCCAACCGCGACGGTTGGGAGGTTACGCGTATCGTGCGCGCCGACCGCATCCTGGCCGCGACGCCGATTATCATGTTGACCGCGCGCGTCGAGGACACCGACAAGATCGTCGGGTTGGAACTCGGCGCCGACGATTACATCACAAAACCGTTCAACGCGCGTGAGGTGGTGGCGCGGGTCAACGCGCTCCTGCGGCGCACCAGGCTGGATCAGCTGCCCAGCGCCGCGCCGCACGTGCTGGTCAGCGGGAGTCTGCGTCTCGATCTCGATCAACATACCCTGGCGATTGATGGCCGGCCGGTCGAACTGACGCGCACGGAGTTCAATCTACTCACCTTGTTCATGGAGAATCCAGGGTATACGCTGACTCGTGACGATCTCCTGGAGAAAGCGCTGGGCTACGCCAGCGAGGGGATGGGCCGCGCGCTCGACACGCACATCCGCAATCTGCGCCGCAAGATCGAATCCGACCCAGACAACCCGGCAACCATCCAGACGGTCTACGGCGTGGGCTATCGAATGGCCGGAGGCGTACCATGAACCGGTTATGGATCCAGCTTAGTCTGATGATCGGCGGGGTGTTGTTTTTCGTTTTCTTCATGCAGTTTCTTGCCATCACGTTCGAGAGGTCGCCGCAGAATGTGCCGGCAGGCGCCAATGCGACCGGCCTACAAGCGCCTGGCGTGGATGAGGAACCGGACCAGGCCGAGATTACACGCCGCTTGATCAACTTCATGGTGTTGTCGCTCGTCGTGGGGTTGGCGGCCGGCGTGGTGATCGGTCGCGTCGTCAGCGCGCCGATGACCGACCTGGCGCGGGCCGCCCAGCACATCGGGGCGGGCAACCTGGACACACGTGTACAGGCCCGCGGCAGCCGAGAGATGGTGCAGCTTGCTGACACCTTCAACAAGATGGCGGCCGATCTGCAGCACGCCGAGACCCTGCGCAGCAACCTGATGGCGGACGTCTCGCACGAGCTGCGCACGCCCTTGACCGTGTTAGAGGGCAACCTGCGCGCGGCGCTGGATCATGTCTATGCGCTGGACGAGGCCGAAATTGCTAACCTCTACGGACAGACGCGTCATCTCATGCGGCTGGTCAACGATCTGCGTGATCTCTCATTGGCCGAAACCCATCAGCTTCCGCTGGAAAGACAACCCACGGAGCTCAATGCGCTGGTGATCGAGACCATGCAGGCCCTGGAGCCGCTCGCCGTTGAAAAAGGCGTACAGTTAGCAGACCAAACAGCGAGACTGTCGCCTGTCATGGTGGATCCAATTCGGATGCGGCAGGTGCTCTTCAACCTGCTCTTCAACGCGCTCCGGCACACCCCCACGGGCGGCAAGATCACCGTCGGCGCAGCCGAGCGGGGCGGCAAAGTCCGCTTGGTGGTGCAGGACAGCGGCGAAGGGTTGGAGCCGGAGCAGCTGGCGGCCGTTTTCGACCGCTTTTACCGGGCCGATCGGTCGCGCAGTCGTGAGAGCGGCGGCACCGGACTGGGGCTGGCGATTGTCAAAGCGATTGTGGAAGCCCACGGCGGGCGCATCGAAGTTCACAGCGACGGCAAGGGCCGCGGCTGTCAGTTTGCGATCGAGCTGTCCGCATCCTCGGCGGCAAGTCCTCCTGCCGCGGCGGTGTCCGCGACGAGCTGACCGCCGCCATAATCCACATCAGTCAGAATTGGCGCCGGATCAGTGTGGCGTTTTGCCGCGCCAGGCCGTCAAAAGTCCTGTTCAAAGCAACTAGATTGCACGGGGAGATGAATCGGATGGGCGCTTATCTGGCCTACAAGGAAATGGTACGCAATCGGGGGCGATTCCTGCTGTTCAGCATGGTCATTGCGCTGATTACGGTGCTGGTGCTTTTCATCGCCGGCCTGGGCGAAGGCCTGGGTTCGGGCAACAAACAGTATATCGAAAAGCTCGACGCCGACTTGCTCGTCTACAAAGCCAAAGTAGACTTCTCGATCGGCACGAGCAAGCTTGAACGCTCCAAGCTCAATGCCATTCGCCGCGTCGAAGGGGTGGCGGACGTGGGGCCGATCAGCTTCTCTGCAGCATCGCTGGTTTTCCAGGACGGCCGCAAACCGCTCAACGTTTCCCTGATCGGCGTCGAGCCGGGGCTGCCCGGGGAGCCGCCCGCCTACCAGGGTCGGCAATTGGTCGGCCGGCGGGCCAACGAGGCGGTGATAGATCGGAATGCGGCGTTGCGCGCCAAAGTGACTGTCGGCGATACGATTCGCGTCCGCTCCATTCAAGGCGCCAAAGAAGAATACTACGATCTGCTCGTGGTTGGGGTGAGCGACGGACGTCAGTATTCGCTGCAGCCTTCGATCATCGTGCCTGTGCTCACCTTCGAGAAGATCAAACCGCAGGCCAATGCGGCAGCGCAAGCCGTGGACTTGATCTCCAACGTGGTGGCGGTGCGCTTGACCGATCCGGCGACACGCGCCGCCATGCAGCAGCGCATCGAGGCTGAGGTCAACGATGTTCAGGCAGCCGATCTCGTCACCGCGTATGAGAACACGCCGGGCTATTCGGCGCAGCAGGGCACATTGAACACACAGCGCGGCTTTGTGCTGTTGATCGGTGTGCTGGTCATTGGCGGCTTTTTCCAGATTCAGACGCTGCAGAAGGTCGCGCAGATCGGGATGCTCAAGGCGATCGGCACACCAAACCGCACCGTGGCCGCGGCGTCTGTCATTCAGATCATCCTGGTGACGACCATTGGCGTCGCCATCGGCAGCGCGGTGACGATTGGGCTTTCCTTGGCCTTTCCCCCCACGGTTCCCATCGCATTTACTGGCCCTAACGTTATCGTGGGCGTGGTGTCGCTGCTGGTCATTGGTCCGGTGGGCGGCCTGGTTTCGATTCGGCAGGCGCTGCGGGTGGAACCGCTGAACGCGCTAGGCCTGGCATCCTGACGAAAGGCAAAGAGAATCATGCGTGTTGTACTTGAAACACAAGCGGTAACAAAAACCTATCAGGGCGGCAGCGGCCTCATCAACGCCGTGGATGCCGTTGCGTTGAGCGTCCATGAAGGGGAATTTGTGGCCCTGGTTGGCCCCAGCGGTTCAGGCAAAACGACGATGCTGGCGATGCTGGCCGCGCTGCTCAAACCGACGGCCGGCGCGATCCTGATTGACGGGCAAGACCTGAGCACGATGAGCGAAGCGCAGCGCACCGCCTTTCGTCGCGAGAAGATCGGCTTTACTTTTCAAGCCAACAACCTGGTGCCCTTTCTCACCGCGCTGGAGAATGTGGAACTGATGCTGCGTCTCAACGGTAAGCTAGACAAAGCCAGCCAGGCGCGGGCGCGTGACTTGTTGGCGCGCCTGGGCCTGGGAGATCGTCTGCACAACCTGCCGCGACAGCTTTCGGGCGGTCAGCAGCAGCGCGTGGCGATTGCCCGCGCGCTCATTCATAACCCGCAGGTGGTGTTGGCCGATGAGCCGACCGCTTCGCTGGACACCGAGCGCGCGTTTCAGGCTGTGGAAACCTTTGCCGCGCTGATTCACGAACAGCGCCGCGCCGGCATCATGGTCACGCACGACCTGCGTATGGTGCCTTACGCTGATACCGTGATTCAGATGTTGGATGGCAAGGTGTCAAGCGTCTTGACCAGCCGGGCTGACATTGCCGCCTTGGCTGGGACTGGCCGCGGCGACCGGCCGCCGACGCGCGACATCACCAGCGAAGCGCGCCCGGTGAACCCCCTGCGCACGCCGGAACTGGCTGCGGCCCTCAACGTGGTCTGACTTTCATCCGGGGCGTCGGGAGTCCTCAACCTGTTGAGGACTTTTCATGATGGCTCACACCAAGACACAAAGCCACCAAGGAGTCAAGAGCTTCTTGGTGGCTTTGTGTGAGGGCAGACTTGAAAGTAACCCTGTAACGCAATCCGCCGGATTGCAGCGCCACAGAGGCAAGCCGGCGGATTGCGTTACATTTTGTATTCCCGTCGGCAGCTACTCTGCCAGTTCAATGCCGGCCGTTTGCAGGCGAGCTTGCAGCAGCTTGGCGATCTCCAGTTTTGCGGTGGCGGCATGGGCAAAGGTGGCCTTGGCGATGACGGTCAATGGCGTCTTGTGACCCAGGTTTTCGGCCGCGGCCAACACCTGCCAAGGCTCGATCAAATCGGGCAAAAGCGTAACGGCCTCCTGCCCCAGGGCCTCCAGCAGCGCCAGGGTGCGCGCCAGATCGGTGGATGACACCATGAAAGCCAATTTGACGCTGGAGAACGCGGCGCGGCTGAAGTTGCGAATGACCCGAATCTCTCCATTGGGCACCGTGAATAACTCGCCGGTCTGCGCGCGCACCAGGGTGTCCAGCACATTGACGCGCTCGATGACCCCTTGAATGCGATCCATCCCCACGACCATTTCGATCTTTTCGCCAATGGCGAAGGTGTTGCGGAAGATGAAGCCGCCGCCGGCCAGCAGATCGTTGACAAACGCACGCGCGCCCAGGCCAAACGCGGCGCTGAAGAGGCCGATCATCCAGATCAGGGTGTCGGAGCGAATGAAGAGCGCCAGGGTGGCAACGATGGCCACGACGAAGGCAGCAAATTTGATGCCGCTGGCAATCAGCCCCTGCAAGGTCTGACGTCGCTCAGGCGACGATCGCTGGCGTCGCGGCGCCAGGTAAGTGACCCACGCCACAACCCGCGCCAGGTGGTGCGACAGCGCCGCCGCCAGCAGCGCCAGCAAGAAGTAGAGAATAATCCACATCACCGCCGTGGCCAGCGGCTGCGCGATGATCAAAGAAGTTGGAAGCGACATCGTTCAAACACGCTGAAGACCTGATGCGCGGCTGTTGGAAGCCAACAACGGGTGGTAGCGCGCCGGGCGCCGGCGCGGCGTACGCTGTTCGGCCACGTAAGCCACCCGCAGCAGCGTCGCCTCAGCCCAATGCCGCCCGATGGCCTGCATTCCAATCGGCATCCCTGCGCCATCGTACCCCACGGGAAAACTGACCGCAGGCAGACCGGTCAAGTTGCCGGGGAAGATGAAACGCATCACCTCGGTGTCTGCGCTCAGGTCTGACCAGGCGCCGCGGCCAGCGCCCGCGGGGATGACCGGCGCCGTGATGGCGGTGGCGGGAGTCAGAATGACATCCACGTGCTGGAAAATATCATGGAAGATCGCCAGGGCGCGCGTGCGCATACGCTGCGCTTTGACGTAATCCGGCGCGCTGAACCCGTTCGCCAGGGCCAGTGTGGTTTGCACGGACGGCCCCAGGCGGCGTATGCCTTGGCCGTGATTGCGCATGCTGGCCGCCATTTCGCTCAGGATGATAATGATATGGGCCAGCCGCATCGCATCCAGTTCGGGCACGGCGATCTCGCGCACCTGCGCGCCCGCGCGTTCGAACTGCGCCAGCATCGCCTCATTGGCCGCGACCACGGCCGGCGCGGCATGGCGAAACCAGGGCTGATAGACGCCGATCGTCAGGCCGGCCAGATCGGACGCGTTCCAGTCATCCAAACTAACGGCCGGCTGCTGCTGCGAGTTCGGGTCGCGTGGATCGGGGCCGGCGATCAAGCCATAGGCCAGCGCCACATCCTCCACGGTAGCGCCCAGCGGGCCGACGTGGGCCACGCTCCAGCAGAGAGGCGCCGCGCCGGCCTCACTGACGCGGCCGAACGTCGGTTTCAGGCCCACCAGGCCGCACAGGCTGGCCGGGATACGGATCGAACCGCCGCCATCCGCGCCGATAGCGATGGGGCACAGGCCGGCGGCGACGGCTACCGCCGGCCCGCTGGAGCTGCCGCCAGGGTCACGCGCCGTGTCATACGGATTACGCGCCGCGCCATAATGGGCATTGGCGCCGTTGGGGTTGATGCCAATTTCGTGCATGTTGGCCTTGCCGATCAACAGCGCGCCGGCCGCGCGCAGGCGCGCGACGGCCGTGGCGTCGGCCACGGCTGGGCCTTGCGCCAGGAAGGTCGTGCCGACCGTCGTGGGATAAGGCGTCTGATCTAGCTCGTCTTTGATCGCCACGGGCACGCCGTCGAGCAGGCTGAGGGGCTGGCCGGCCGCGAAGCGCGCGGTGGAAGCACGCGCCTGGGCCAGGATGTCGGCCGCGTCGCTGGCAATGAAGGCGCGCAGCGGCGGATCGCCGGCCTCGCTGGCCTTGATCGCATCCACCACGCGTTGGGCCACGGCGTCGGGCGTGGTAAGCCCCTGCCGATAGGCGTGCGCAAAATCGCGCGCGGTCGTGAAGACCGCGCCGGCCGTGTAAGGGCCAAGTGCTTCCTCCACGGCCGCGGGCGCCAGGGGTTCTGCTGCCGGCGCCGCCGCGGGGGTCAGCGGATAGAACGTGGGCGGTTCCTCCAGGCGCAGGGCGCGGAAACGGTCAAAGCCGCCCTGCTTGAGCAAGTTAGGCATCAGCGCGGCCCTGGAGACCGGGTTCGCCAGCGCGCCAGCAAACGCGGTCAGTGACCGGCCGGCCAGTTTGGGCAGATTGAGAGCATGGAGATCGTAGTCACTCATCGCGGCCAACTCCTGGGATGCAGAATCAGGTACCTGAGGGAGGCACTGATAGTATAGCATACTGGCACACTGAACTCGGAATTCTGAACACTGAATTCGAGCCTACTGGCTCATCGGGGCGGGGGAATAATGCCCGGCGGTTGAACCATGAGTGGTCTGGCGGCGTCTATCCATGCAAAGGAGATGACTTGTGTCTTTTACGACTCGCATGTTGACGCGCTACCGCCCGCAGGCAGCCGTCGTGGCGTCTTTGGCGTTTGCTACGGCCGTTTGCCTGGCGCAGTTGGCGGTGCGCGCGGTTTACGCGCGCAGCGCTGTCCATTTTGGCCTGGTCTGGAACCTGTTCCTGGCCTGGCTGCCGATGCTGGGCGCGCTGGCTGCCTACAACCTGGGTCAGCGCGGCCGCTGGCGCGATTGGCTGCTGGTGCTGCCCTGCCTGGTCTTCTGGCTGCTCTTCTTCCCCAACGCGCCCTATATTCTAACCGACATCCTGCATCTGCAGCCGCAGGGCAACGTCCCGCTCTGGTACGACTTGATCCTGCTCATCACCTTTGCCTGGACCGGCGCGTTCCTGGGGCTGATCTCGCTTTACCTGATGCAGTCGCTCGTGCGGCGTTCGGCCGGCGCGGGGATCGGTTGGATCTTCTCGCTGGCGGCGCTGGCCTTGAGCGGTTTTGGCGTCTACCTGGGACGCTTTCCGCGCTGGAACAGTTGGGATGTGGTGGCCAACCCGGCCGGCCTGCTGCTCGACATCGCGCACCGCGTGCGCCATCCGGTGGCAAACGCCTCCACCTTTGTCTTTTCCGCGCTCTTTGCCCTGTGCCTGGCCGCCATGTACTTCATGCTGGTGGCGATCATCGAATTCAGGCAGGAGGAGGCCGCGCCGCGGGCCGACTGACGAAAAATCATTCTCTTTGGCCTGCCATATCGCCTGTGTTATAATGAGGATACTCCCTCGCTTGACGTTGGGGACATACCCTCAGGAGCGTGTCATGGACGTAGAAACGATCGCCGCCTGGCTGGCAGCTGGTGAGGACAGCCACACTGAATTTAAGGAGAAGTACAGCTCACGGGTCATCGAGAGCCTGGTTGCTTTTGCCAACACGGCCGGCGGACGCGTGCTGATTGGCGTGAACGATCGTGGGCAGGTGGTGGGCCTGTCAGATGCTGCCAGGGCGGTGGAAAGTGTATTGAGCGCCTGTCGCGAAGCGGTTAGCGCACCACTGACGCCCGTTGTGAAGGTCGTGCAATTACCGACTGGGACTATTGTAGTCGCCCAGGTGAAGGCCACGGGGCGGATGCACGCCAAGAGCCGGTCTGTGTTCGTGCGCCACGGGCGGCAGACGCGGCGGGGATCGAGCGAAGAGATCAGGTTGCTCACCTTGCGTGAGACGCCAGAAGCCTACGAGACGTCACCATGTCCCGGCGCCGCGTGGCGTGATTTGGATGAGGTTGCGCTGCGCAAGTATTTTTCGGCGCGCGCGCCGGGTGCGCTGGAACAGCCCGGTTTGACCCTGACAACTATAGCGATCGGCCAGAAATTCGCTGTGCGACACGGAGATGGGGCGACGCCAACGGTGGCCGGGTGCGTGCTGTTTGCGGGGCACCCAGAATGGCAACAACCGACCTGGCGTGTAACGGCTTTGCGCTTCAGCGGAATTCAGATCACCGACCCGATTGTGGACCGCCTTGACAGCGAAGGCCCGGCCTTGCGCGCCATCGAGCAGGCGGAGTCATTCTTGCGACGAAACTTGCGTGTGGCGCGTCTACTCGTGGACCGCGGCACCCATTTCGAAGAGCAGGATGTGCCGGAGTATCCCTTGGCGGCCGCGCATGAAGCCGTGGCTAACGCGGTCGCGCACCGCGATTACGCCTCCCCATCCCAGGTATTTGTGCGGCTGTACGATGACCGCTTGGAGATTCAGAATCCCGGCGGTCTGCTGGCCGGCGTGACCCTGGAACAAGTGCTGGCCGGCGGCGAGTCCCGCCGACGAAACCCAGTCATTGCCGAAGTGCTGCGCCAGATGGGCAAGATGACTACGGTGGGCCGTGGGCTGGCGCTTATTCGCCAGGAAATGGCGCGTCTCGGCTCTCAGCCGCTAGAGTTCGCCAGCGAACCGCAGCACTTTCGGGTCACGCTTCCGTCGCGGCATGTCAGGCTGCGTTCGCCGGCCGGTCAAACGACGCAGCCGATGACGTAGAGCGCGTGGCGCCCATTCTCAACGAAATCCGAGAGCAAGCCCTGACCCCGTAACCGCCGCCGCTGTCCTATGACCCGTCGTACCGCCGCCGCGTGACGGTTAGTTCGGGTGAAATCTCCAGTCCTAACCAGTCTAGCTGTTGGCGCAGGGCATCCAACTGCGCTCGATCCACCGCCACCAGGTTGGGCGCCAGCTCACCGCGCAGAAGGCTGTACAGCTTGGGACTGGAGACGATAGCCTCGAAGATGGCCGGCTGCCTGCACTGCAACACGACGATCTCGGTCAAGCTGACGGCGCTTGGCTCGCCGGCCCAGGCGCTCAGCGCCACATGGAGCAGCCGCGGCAAAGGGTAGAGCAAACGGTCGGTCAGCAGCTTGAGCAGTTCCGTCAACGCCAGCCCGGCCTTCACCCCGGCCGCCACGCTCGCGCGCGTCAACTGCCAGCGGCCCGCGCCCCGCGGCTCGGCCCAGCAGCCGAGCTGGGCATCGAGCAGCAGGTCAGGGGGAGGCGTCGTCACCGTCAACACGCCCTCTTCGTCTGCAACCAGGCACCTGGTCAACGCCGCGGCGTAGTTCACCCGCACACGGGCGCGCGTCTGAGCAGCCTGGGCCGCGTTCACGAGCAGGAACCGGTCGCCGACGACCACGCCCGGCAGGTTCGTCGTCGCGGCGTCACGCGCGGCCGCGTCCGCGTATTCCACCAGGTGCGCCCGGCGGTAGATCGTCACCTGGTCACGCAGGGCTGCCCAGGCGCGGATTTCGGCAACGACGTTCTGAGGCAGCGGCTGGCCAGCCCCGCTTTGCAGATCTGCCAACAACCGGTTCAACTCCGAGCCGCTTTCCAGGGCTGCGTAGATCGCTTGCCGCGTGAGCCGGTACTGGGCGACATGCTGCTGCGCCTGCAGCCGCTCTGCATGCCGTTCCAAGAATGCCAACTGCTGCGAGGTTGTCCGATCCAGGTAGACCAGGATCTCGAAATTGGGCTGCACCACCCAAGCCGCGCCATCTTCGGCCTTCGTGAGGATCGCGTAAGGCGTCTGACCAGGATGGAGAACCGCGCGCCCCAAATCGGTCAGGCGCAGCGCGTGAGGCGCTTTGTCCCGCAGGCCCAACTCGACCAATCCCAGGAAGTAGCACCACGTGGTCAGCGCACGGTCAATCCAGGGGCGTTCGCGACCTAGCCACGCTTTGCGTGCGCGCGTCTGCCAGGCTCTCAGCTGTTGTTGAGCCTCGGCGGGCGTTTTACCACGAGTATGGGGAGCGGGTGGCAAGTGGTCGAAAGAGAAGTGCTCGCCGATGCGCTCGAAGAGCGCGCGATCGAGGTCATCTACGGCAAAGAAGTTGACGCCCTGGTTCGGCAGCGCGCTCAGCGCCGCGGCAAGCGCCTGGCGCGCCTGGAGCAAGGGCGAAGTAGCATCATAGTCCGCCTCAAACCCACCCTCGTTCCATTCGCCGGCCTCTCGGAAGCCGTTAAAGAGCGGACGCACCTGTTCAGCATACGGCTGCGCCGCAAACTCGCTCACCGGCATGGCGAGCGTGAGATAGCCAGCGCGCGCGTTGAGCAAGCCCCCATAGCGCAGGGCGTGGATCAGCGCCGGGACCAGGTCTGGGAAAGGCAGACCGTCCACCAGGGTCATGTCTGCACTCCAGCCCATGGCCTTGGCGATACGCCGCACTTCGTTGACGCGGGGCAGGCCATTCTGCGTCAAGCCGATGCCGTCGTGGTTCTCGATCGCTTGCAGCAGACCGATCAGATTGAGCGCAATCGCGGGAGGGCGCCGAAACACCGTCGCCGCTGGGGGGGCGATTGGCTTCAGAACAAACGGCGCCACGGCGAGCGCGCCCGCGGCCGCCAGCAGCCGTTCGTCGCTAAAGATCTCAACCCGGCCATAGCCGGTCGCGTAGGTGGGGTTCTGGGGGTTGCTATTCAGCACCAAACCGCGTTTGATCAGATGTGAGATGACCTCGGCGTGATCGTCCCTACGGGCCGAACTCCTGCCCGGCAGTGGGGCGCCGCTGGCGCGCAAGGCCACACCGAACGCGCGGGCTTCCATGGCGCCGCCCGCGGCCTTGATGAGCGCCAGCGCATTCGCCTCCGCGGGCGTCAGCGTCGCCACGGCGGCTCGCACCTTAGCTGGATCGGCCAGGCTTTGCTGAATCAGGCTGATGCACTCGTTTTTGCGCGTCAGGCTGCTGCCGCCCCACAAGCGCGCCATGCTCTTCAGTTCGTTGGATTGGATTTGGGGCAGAAACGGATCGAACCGCAAGGAACCTATCGCCATCATTCCTCCACGACATGCGGCAGATGCCCGAGTTTGCGCAGGCGCGCGAGCAGCGCATCGAACCCGCCCGGCGCGATGATGGCCACACGATCCGACAGACGCACGAGGATCAACGTGCGCGCCTGCGGATCCGCGGCGATGACGTCGAGGAGCACGCCATCGGCGACTTCGATCAGCGGGATGTTTTCATGCAGAGTCGAGGCTATAGACATCATTGGGTTCCATGCTCAAACAAGCGATGCGCCGTGTGGGTGTTCACCGAATGGTGTTGCCCGATGCGCCCATGATAAACTCGGACGTTGCTTGCTGTCAATTTAGGGTCGCGCGCAGTGATTAGTGGTCTCTGTCGTCAAGAACCCAATGGGCGGCCACACAGGGCCGTCCTGGCGAAGTGTTAGCAGTTCCAAATGCGGCCTGGTTTTTGACCACAGAGATCACAAAGAACGCAAAGAAGATGCCAATTTGCGTCTGATCTGCCTTTTCTTTGTGTTCACCACCCCCGCATGTGGTCTTTGCGGTTGGATGTGTGCTACATTTGGAAATTCCTAGTCGAAGCGCAGTTCTCTTTGGATTGCCATCCCAAGTATGATATAATGACAGTACGCAGCGAACCTGGTCGTTGTGTCCGTCATTGGCCCGGGCCCGGTATGCCCCGTCTTGGCGTCGGTATGCCCGTTCCCACATGCTCACCGGGATTCCAGCATGCATCGAGCCGTGTTCCCAAACCGACGCTCGTCCATCTACAGCCGTCCGCGGCGCGCTTACGCGTGCTGCGGGCGGCTGTTTTGTTTTTCAGGCGTCGGCTACCGGGCAGGGGATGAGTTGCCCGACGGGGTACGCGGCGGCGCCAGTGCTGACGACAATAGCCTGTTGTTGCAGCATTGGCTGATAAACCGCCAGCCAGGGCGCGTCTGCATAGGTGAGCGCGAGACTGGCGGTCAGCCAGTTGGGGATTTTACCGCTGAGGATCACGCCCTTGGCGGGCGGCGCGAGCGGAACCGCCACTTCATCCAACTGGCTGTAGTCCATGTAATCGCGGGGAAGGCTGCAGGCCACATGCAGCCAGGCCGCGTCTTCGTCGCTGCGCACGGCCAGCGGCGCTTGCGGCCCGCGCGAACCAAAGCGCAGCGGCTGCGCCTGCGCCCAGCCCAAACGCACATCGAAGCTGTAGAACGCGGCCGGATGGGCCAGTCGCGCCAGCGCTGCGATCAACCAGTTGGGCGCACGGCCATAGATCGCCAGCGGCGTCGCGGCCGGCAGATAATCGAGCACCACCGGCAGATGTGCAGGCAGCCAGATCATCTTGGCGCCAGGCCGCGCCCAGCCCAGCGTCACCGCCAGGCGATCGAGGTCAACCGCCATTTCTACAGGCGCTGCGTCCAAGTGACGGCGGCGCAGGTCGTCCTGGTAGGGAGCAAAGAGCTGGCTCAGAACAGCCGTCAGCGCGTCAAGCGCCGGGTTGGCGACGGGCGCGTGGCGTTCGAGGCCAGCGATCACGCCGCTCAGGATAGGCGAGACGCTCCGCACCTGGCTCTCTCCTTCCTGGCGGGAGGTCAAATCCGCAAGCAAGGGCAAGGCATGATGATCCAGGCGCGCCTGCCATTCTGCGTGCGAAGCCTCGTCTTTGGTGAGCAGGATCGCATGGGTGCAGGCGTCGAAGATGCGCTCCTGATCGGCCGTGGGGCGACCGCCGACATCCACCAACAGGGGGAGGTGGCGGTTGCGGATGTCGCGGCAGATTGCGTCCACCCAGGCTGGCGTCCATTCGCCTTTGATGCGAATTGCGCGCACCTCGGGCGGCGGCGCCTCCTGGCTCCAGTCGCCTTCGCCGTCTGGGCAAGCTCGCAGCGCGTAGTGGGCCACATCGAGGTCGCGCAGCGCCTGGCTCAGGGTGTAGAGCAGAACCGATTTGCCGCTGTGCGGCGGGCCGCCAATCAAGACGGCGGGGAAGACCTGCATCGTTGGATCCTTTCTGATGGATGAGATTTTCAACCATTCCAGTACAACCGGCTTGATGTTAGCGACGCTCGGCGGGCAGCCCCAGGTGGTGACCTTTGCCCTGGATGCGCTGGCTGGCCGGGGCGAAACCATCCGCGACGTCGTCGTCATCCACCTGGACACGGGCAATCCGCGCACGCGCGCCTCGTTGGCCCGCCTGGCGACTGAGTTTGCCGGCGATCGCTACCAGGGCCAGGTGTGCCGGCTACGCCTGGCGCCGGTGCGCCTGCTGGACATCCGCGACGAGCAGGAGGCGGACGTCGCCTGGAACACCATGCACAGCCTGATCGGCGCCTTGAAAACTCAGGATCGGCCTTTGCACCTGTGCATTGCCGGCGGCCGGCGGATGCTGGCTCTGTTGGCCCTGTCTGCGGCTATGCTGCACTTTGGGCATGCCGACCGCCTGTGGCATTTATACACACCGGACGCGTTTCGTCAAGCTGCGGCTGGCGGCGCCATCATGCATGCCGCGCCGGCCGACGGCGTGCGCTTGATCCAGGCGCCGCTGGCGCCCCTGGGGGCGTATTTTCCGCCCATACGCGCTTTGGCGGCGACGCCAGCGGCGGCCATCCTGGCGAAGCAGACACAGTGGTTGGATGAGATCACGCGTAGCCGCGGTCGCGCGGTCATGGCCCAGTTGACCAGTCGGCAGCTCGACGTGCTGCGGGCCTTTGCCGGCGGCGCCAGTCCGCAGGAAGTCGCCGAGCAGCTGCACATCACCCTGGCCACGGTCAACACGCACAAGACCGCGATCCTGGCCGAATGCCGCGTGGCGTGGGACCTGCCGCCGGACGAATGGCTGGACTACCACTTCCTGCGCGACAAGTTCGCGCCGCTGTTCACGAGCGTACCACACCCGGGCGGGGATAGCGTCAGAGGAAATGATGAGAAAAGATGAGAGAATGTTGGAAGGAGAAAGGGGAATGGTGTGGTAGAATGGTGTAGTGGCTGTACCGTGGTGTACCGCGGCGAGGCCAGTCGGCTGGGCTGAAGCGATGCTAGGGGGTAGATGGATGGGCGGTGAAAGGCCCTCTCTGATCCTTCTCGGCTATGGGCGATGAACATCCCTCGACACCGCGACGACATCTCTGGCGAGAGCGTGTTGGTTGGGGATGGGGGAAACAGAACGAATACCATCTCACCCTGTTAGCGCCCGCGCTAGTATGCCAGCTACACATCCTAAACCAGGCGCAGGGCGTAGGCGAATGTCCCCAGGCCAAATATGGGCCACTGCTCGACCTGGCCGAAACTGTGCGGCTTGACCGCCACAAGACGACATGGCTGACAGGCAGGCAGAATGGCCAGCGCAACGACATGCCGCTGGAAGACTTGTCGTCCAGGCCTGGTACACCGCCCCCGCCGACCTGCACCGACTGGCCCATCCTGTGGTTGCGACCGTGGGTGCAAGTGGGCAAGGTGGCGGTGTGGGCGATGGGGCGGTATGAGGTGGAAGTGATCTGATCGCGATGGAGAAGCTATGACCCAAGACGTGACTGCATTCGACCGCTATCGTGTCGATGTCCTGTTCTTGCTTGTCGGCGGTAATCCACTACCGAACTACGTATCGGCGCAGTTGATGGCGAAGCCGAACGCCGATATTTTCCTATTGACGACGCCAGGCGTCGCGGGAGTCGCGCAACGCCTGGAGACGAAACTACAGCAGGTGATGAGCCAGGCTCGTATCCAACGTCACACAATTCCTGAAGTGGGCGGTTTTGAGATCGAAGACGAGCTGAGAAAGATACTTGATAAAGAGAAGAAGACCCTCGAAGGGCGAAGGATCGGCCTTAACTATACTGGCGGCACAAAGGACATGGCCGTTCACGTCTACGACCGGCTTCAGGATTTGTATGGGAATAAAAAGGCGGTCTTCAGCTATCTGGATGCACACAGTCTTCGCATGAGCATCTACGTGGAGGCGCAACCCACCCAGTGGCCGTCCACAGCATGGGCTATCACGCCATCGCTGCAGGACCTATGGCAGCTACATGGCCTGCTGCTTGATCCAGACCATCCTGAGCCACGCCACGAACCGCAAATCCATCTTAAGGACGTGGTCGCCAGCATTGCTGAGATCCATAGCACCTCGAACGGCTTTCGCCAATGGCGGCAGTGGCTGGCGATGCTCAAGAAGGAAGAAACCCTGCCCGATCCAGAGACCCATGATGAGTTGCTCCCCTTCATAAATCAGATCACGCAGGCGTGCGGTGTTGAGCATCCCACTCCCATGCAGGCAGCTGCGGTTTTGGGAAAGTCATCCCTTCGGCAATGCGACGATTTTCTGCGTGGCAAGTGGTTGGAAGAGTGGGCTTTGTGGTCGCTTCTACCAGTGTTACAGGCGAATGGTCTGGAGCAAGTAGCCATGAACCTGTTTCTCAAGCAGGAGCCCGAGCCAACACGCACCAAACCCGTGCCCCCACCTTTTGAGCTTGATGTGGCGACCGTAATGGGCTACCAACTGTTCTTGCTCTCATGTATCGCGACTGAGGGCATGGAGAACATGAAGGTGAACGACAGAGATGAGCCGAGAGCCGGTGATCGTGGCGAAGCTAAGCGGCATCTTTTTGAAGCCTATTCTCGAGCACGGCAAGTGGGCGGTGATGAAGCGCGGGTTGCGCTCGTATCATGTGTAGCAAATCCCGACACACTCAAGGCAGAAGTCGTGCATGAATGGGATGCCGAAGGTAAGATCGAGGTCTTTGGCAGGACACATCTACGCGACCTATCCACCTATCTCGCGAAATGGTTCAGAAGCGCTAACCAGCAGTAAGGAGATCGTATGGCACAAAACACGTTACTGCTCATCGAAGCAACCCGAATTCAGGATTACATCTTCGGCAGCAACGAATTGAAACAGATCATCGGCGCATCGGAGTTGGTGCAGCAAGCGACCCAAGATTGGGTCTTCGCAGCGTTGGCTAAGTTGCCGCTCCCTGTGAATGTCCAACTTGATGCCAAGGAACCGGATGGCTGGAAAATCACCGCTCCTCTGTTGGCGGGCAACTGGGCTGCCCAGGTGATTTACGCCGGCGGCGGGAATGCGGTGATCCTATTCGCAAACCCAGAGGAAGCCAGGAAATTCGCTCGTGAGCTGAGCTTCAAGGTGCTCCGGGATGCGCCTGGGCTGCTCATCATCGAAACGCAGCAGCCATTCGATCCGACGAGCCAGTCGCTCAAAGACGAATTGAACAATCTCCGCAAAGCCGCGGCGCAGCGCAAGCGTACGCCGCCTCGCTCGGCGCCGCTGCTGGGACTGGGGGTCACGGCGGCCTGCGTCTACACCGGCGCCCCGGCTGTGGATCGGCGAGACCGACGCTGGATATCAAGGGAGGCGCAGTTCAAACAGGATGCCGCGAAGCCTGGCGAGACGCGTCTGCGGCGCCACTTGCGTGACATTCAATTGGCCGGCTTCGGGTTCATTTCCGATTTCGACCAACTGGGCGAACGCGGGGAAGCCAGCTATATGGCGCTGATCCACACCGATGGAAACGGCATGGGCCAGCGCATCGAGAAGCATGGCCAGGAATTCAGCGCGCCGGCTGATAACGAGAAGTACGCCCAGGCGCAGCACGCGTTTTCCGAGAAGGTAAAAGAAGTAGCGCGTATAGCCTTGAACCGCACGGTCGGCATGCTGTTGCATCCTGCGAATCAGGAACGGGATGATAAGGGTCGGCTGAGCATTCGCGGCAAAGCGCCCATGCCACGGGATAGAGAAGACCGGACGGTCGAGCTGCTGCCCTTCCGCCCCATCGTCTTCGGCGGCGACGACGTGACTTTCGTCAGCGAGGGCCGGATCGGCTTAAGTATCGCCGCCAGGTATATCGGCGAATTCGCGGCGCAGAGCCTGGCTGACGGTAAGCCGGCAGCCGCACGCGCGGGGGTGGCCGTGGTAAAGTCGCATTACCCCTTTGCCCGGGCCTACGATCTGGCCGACGAACTGTGTGTATCGGCCAAGGGGCGTGTGAAGGAGCTCTCACGGCCAGACCTCCCGCCGACTGTCACCGCGCTCGATTGGCACTTTGCGGTCAGCGGGCTAGTGCTGCCGTTGGCTGAAATTCGGGAACGGGAGTACAGCGTGCGCGACGGCAGCCTGCTGATGCGGCCGGTGGCGCTGCACACCGCCGAAGGCGATTGGCGCTCGTGGGAAGCCTTCACCGAGACGACATTGGCTTTTCAAGAGGACAAAGAGTGGCGCGGGCAGCGCAACAAAGTCAAGGCCTTGCGCGACGCGCTACGCGGCGGCCCGGACGCTGTGAAGCTGTTCCTACCCGGAAAGTCCTTGCCCCAGACGTTGGGGACTGCTGAGTTGGCAGACAGCGGCTGGGATATCGCCGCGAAACGCTGCGGTTACTTCGATGCGGTCGAGGCGCTGGACTTCTACGTGCGCCTGGAAGGAGAGTCGGTGTGATGGAATCATATCGCTTGCGGCTTAACTTGTTGAGCGATGCCACCTTCGGCCGGGGCGATGGCGTCGCTGGCGTCGTGGATGCCGAAGTGCAGCACGATCCCACAGGATTGCCTTACCTGGCCGGCCGGACATTGAAGGGTCTGCTCGGCGCAGAGTGTGCTGACATCGTCTTCGCCGTGCAGCAGGCCAAACCCGATCAAGACGCACGTTGGGCTGCCGCCGCCGAACGGTTATTTGGCAGGCGCGGCGGCGCGTTGGCAGGCGAAGCCAATCTGCGGGTGGGATCAGCGCAATTGCCGGCAGATCTGCGCCGCCGCATCGCGCAGGATATCGGTGATGGGCAGATCACGCGCGCCGAGGTGTTGGAAAGTATCACAGCGCTGCGCCGGCAGACTGCGATGGATGTCGTGACGGGCGCGCCGCTGGAGAATACGCTGCGCGCCATGCGGGTTATCCTGCGCGGAATACCGTTCGAGGCTGAGTTGAGCTTTCAACAGCCGCCGAGCGACGACGAGCGCGCCCTGCTAGCAGCCTGCGTGAAGGCGCTGCGTCGAGCAGGCACAGGCCGCAACCGCGGCCGTGGTAAGCTCAAGGCTGAGCTGCTCGACGCGCATAAGAACTTGGTGACTGAGGCGCTGTTTGCGTCCTTCCGAAAGGCGGTGGCGGTATGAAAGCGATCACCTATCGCCTCCGGCTCATCGAGCCGGTACTGGTCACACAGGTGCAGCGCGGCGAGGAAAACAGCGCCATCGGCCTGCCGTTTGTGCCAGGCAGCGCGCTGCGCGGGGTCTTCATTGACCGCTACCGGCGTCTGCATCCAACCGTTGACATCGCCGCCGATGCGGAAGCGCGACGGCTCTTCTTCACCGGGGCAGGCTGTTTCTTGCACGCCTATCCCTGGCTCAACAACACCAGACTCGTTCCCACTCCGCTATCCTGGCAGACCGAGAAAGACAACGCAGGAGCAGACGCGCCAGAAATCCTCGATTTCGCCGTAGATGATACAAAACAGTTGAAACTGCCCAAGCCTATCAAGGCCGCCTTTTGCACGCTGGATGACGCGCCGACCCTCTACACACCCTCTATCATCAGCAGCGTGCATATCGGCCTGGAAGAAGTGAACGTGCGCGGGAGAGGCAACGCCGTCTATCGTTACGACGCGCTGGCGGCCGGTGAAGTGCTGTCCGGCGCCGTGCTGGTCCAAAACGATGCTGACACCGCCACCCTGGAAAAGCTTATCACGCCGGGGGAAGTGACGTTGGGCGGCGCGCACCTGGCAGGTTATGGCCGCGCTATGATCGAAGACGTGCAGATTAGGCGGCGTTGGGAGGAGGTCGAGACGGAGGACGAAGGAACCAACAATGCCGTGATCATCACGCTGCTTAGCGACACACTGGTGCGCGGCGCCAGTGGTCAAATCAACGGCGACCTGACGGCCGCGTTGGAGACGGCCCTTAAGCTGGCGCATGGCACACTGCACCTGAAGCGCTCATACCAACGGCTCCAGCCGGTAGGCGGCTACAACCGGAAGTGGTCGCTGCCGCTGCCGCAAGGCTGGGCGATTCAGGCCGGCAGCGTGTTTGTCTACAATGCCGCCGACCTAGACCTGTCCAGCCTCCAGGCATTGACGTACCATGGCATCGGCGAACGCCGGGCCGAAGGATTTGGTCGCTTTGTGGTCAACGCGCAGCGCGCGGCGGTTCTGCAAGGCCGGAAAACAAAACGAGCTGCGCCGGCGGCAGAGGAACTCTCGGAGAGCAGCAAAACGCTGGCCCGACAGATGGCGAACCGGCGGCTTGAACTGCTGCTCGAACGCGAGCTGGCGGCCTTGGTTAACAGAATGGAGTTCAGCATCAGGCCCACCAATGCGCAATTATCACGCGTCCGCCGGGCCGCTCAGCAGGCGCAATACCAGAAGAGCCTGGCGCCGCTTACAGCATTGCTTGACGACCTCAAAACTGCTCAGAAACACGACTTTGAGCGAGCCAGGCTGCGTTCATACAACAACATCAACCTGCTGCAATGGATACGCGAGCGGGCCACCGAAGGCGATGTAGATGTGCAGTTAATCCACGGCGCCCCCCTGCCGATGGTCGCCGGCGAACACGCGGAGCTCACCGCTGAACAGCGGGTGATCTACACAGCGCGGCTGATTGATGGCGTCATGCGCAAGGCGACGAAGGAGAATCAGCGCCGGGAGGAGGGCCGATGAACGAGCGAATTGGACGTAATGTCAGCGAACGGGTGGTGATTTCGGGCCTGTTGGTCCTGGAGACGCCAGCCCATTTCGGCAACGGCGACCCGGCGACACTGACCGATATGACCCTGGCGCGTGATCCGCTCGACCGCAGCCTGGCGCTGCTGACGGGCGCATCGGTCGCCGGCGCACTGCGAGCTTACCTGCGTGAATATGCCGGCGGCTACGGCGCAGATGGGGATGATCTCAGCGAGCAACTGTTTGGCAAGATCGAAGGGAATTTCAGCCATCAGAGCTGGCTCATGGTGGACGATGCCCTCAGCTGTCCAGTTGATAGCCAGCTTGCGACGCCTGGAGGCTACGCTCCCGTCAGTGTCGAATTGCGTGATGGCGTCTCCATTCATGCAGCCACGCGCACCGCGGAGGATGGCAAGAAATACGATGTTGAGCTGCTGCAGGCCGGCACAACTTTCAGGCTGGGCTTCGAGCTGCTGCTGACGAAGAACAATGCAAATCTACTGGCCGCATTGGCTATCGCGCTGCGCGGGCTACAGGCGGGCGAGATCGGCCTGGGGCAGCGCAAGCGTCGCGGGTTCGGCCAGTGCCGGGTCACGCAGTGGCATGTGCGCCGCTACAACCTGGGGACGCCGCAGGGCTTGATCGGCTGGCTGGATGATGATCTTGCCGTGGGAAAGCCGGGCAAAGACATCATGGCGCTGCTTGACTTGAAAGGCAAAACGTTACCCACGGAAGATCGGCGCGCTACCTTCACGATAGATGCCACCTTTGCTGTGCCCGGCTCGCTCCTGATCCGTTCGGGCGCAGGTGCGCCGGGCGAGCCGGATATGGTGCACCTGCGCTCGCGGCGCGGGGAGGCCGAGGCGCCGATCTTGTCGGGCACGAGTCTGGCCGGCGCAATTCGCGGGCGCGCCCTGCGGATTGCTAACACCATCTGGCCACAAGATGCGGACCAGGCCAGCTACCTGATTGATGAGACATTTGGCCGCCGGATCGAAAAGCATACGGACGCGCCGTCTGGCAGCCGGTTGATCGTGCGCGAAAGTGAGCTGGAGGGCACGCGCGCGCTGGTGCAGAACCGCGTCAAGTTGGATCGCTTCACCGGCGGCTCCTATCCGCAGGCGCTTTTCAGCCAGGAGCCAGCCATCGGTGGCGCGGACGCCACCGTCAACATTGTGCTGACGCTGCGCCAGCGCGTCACCGATCCGGAACCCTTACGCAAAGCGCAGATCGGCTTGCTGTTGCTGATCCTGAAGGACTTGTGGACCGGCGACCTGCCTGTTGGCGGCGAAAGTAGCGTCGGTCGCGGCCGGTTGGCTGGCCGCAACGCCAAGTTGATTCTACAGCAAGGGAAGGACGAGACCACCTGGCAACTGGAGCAGACCAAGACTGGGTTGAATGCCACGCCAATCGAATTAGAAGATTACGTCAAAGCGCTGTGGGCTTATCAGATGCCTAAGAAACAGCGCAAGGAGGCGAAATGAGCGACGCACGCTGGACGCCTGTACAACCGGGCGCTGAATTTCTCAAGGATGCGCGGGGCTGGTTAGCAGAGCAGATGACGGAAGGGATGCCGTGGCTGCTGGTTCACGCCGATGATGGGGTGATCTGGGGCAAGCAGAACCAGGATGGCAAAGTGATCTTGTCGAGCGATGTGTTCGACTTACAGCCGCAGTATCCCGCCATCGCCGTCGAGTTGCGCAGCCTGACCATCCAGCAGGCGCGCATGTTCGGCAAGGCCGGCGAGTTACTGGTCTGGCGGACCGAAGATGGCTTCGCGGGGCGGTTGATCGAGGACGGCGAGCAGACGCCGCCGGACGCCTATGAGGAAGAGCACTTGCTATGGGGCGTGGTCGCTGAGCCCCGACCCGAAGCCGGCTTCACGCTGCTGGCCGAGGGCGACCAGGGCCAGCAGCACGCCGTGCCCCTGGTCTTGACCAATCCCGAGCGTGCCTGTTTGCGGGTGCGCCACTACGTTCGCTATGATGACCACGGCCAGGCATATGTGGATCTGAGCCGATTGGTGGATCTGCGGAAACGGAGGGTAGCATGAAGCACACGAATCCTTCTCGGCCGCGACGTGATCGCTCGGTGGCGGCCCATGCTCCGTACAATTTCGTGCCGCTGCCCGAACGGATGGTTCCGGCACGCGAACCGCTACCGGCGCATAATGCCTATCAAAAGGACACATTGACCGGTTGGATTGATTGCGAATTGGAAACCTGCTCGCCGACTTACGTGCGCGGGATGATGACACGCAAGATGTTCGAGGAACAAGGCGAAAAAGCGCCGGATAAACTGACGGTTGAGGAGAAGGAGCTTCGGGCGCCTTTCTTCTCCGGTTCGGAGGCCATGATCGAAGGTCGCCCCGTGCCTGCTATCCCTGGCTCGTCACTGCGCGGGATGTTGCGCATGTTGGTAGAGATTATCGGCTATGGTCGGATGCGTTGGGTGGGGAAGGCGCCGACCTTCACTTTCCGTGCTGTGGCTGCTGGAGCAGATGATCCCTTGCGCGACCCGTATCAGGATGTGCTGGGGCGCTTCGGCGTAAATGTGCGTGCAGGCTACTTGATCCAAAAAGGCTCCACCTGGTATGTACAGCCAGCCAAGTTGCCAGCGGATATGGGGTGGCCAGAGCGTGGCAGCTATCTCAAGGTCAAGGAACGCAGCATTCCGCAGGATGCCCTACCGAAACTGATTCGCCTCAACAGTCCCTCTTACCGGCCACAGTTGCATGCGGTATCGTTCGAGGCAGACGTGCAGACGGGCAAGAACGGCCGATATGTGGCCATCACCAAGATCGGCGAGCGCAAGGCCGGCCATAAGCATGTTGGTGTGCTGGTATGCTCTGGCAACATGGTCGAAACTGGAAAGCCGGGACAGGAATCACCGCGCAAGAACCACGCGCTCGTACTCAATGTTGATCTGAAGGCGCGCACGCTCCGCATCCGCAAGCAGGCGCTTGAGGATTACCGTAAGGGATTGACGCCGTTCCAAAAAGAGGAACTGACAAACTGGGGCGGCGAAGATGGCTGCTTGAAGAACGGAGCGCCGGTCTTCTACATCGCGCAAGGGGATGAAGTCATCTACTTCGGCCATTCGCCCAATTTCCGGATCCCTGCACGTCTGTTCGGCAGCGACCGCGCTGCGTTGCCGACCGATTTCGTGCCTGAGGGGTTACGCAACGCGCCATCAACGGACCTGGCGGACGCGATCTTTGGCTGGGTGGAAGAGGCGGAGACCGGTCCAATCACCGACCGGGCGCTGAAGCTGCCGATCGGACGTGCCGGCCGGGTGACGGTCAGTGATGCCGATTTCGTCAGGGCGCTCGATGGCGTTTGGCTGAAACCGAACTCGATCAAGCCCCGCACGCTGGGTACGCCAAAACCAACGACTTTCCAACACTACCTAGTGCAAGATCGCCGGCTTGGACACGATCCCGATGATAAGCGGTCCCTGGCGCATTACGGCACGTCGCCTGAGCAGACCCAGATACGCGGTCACAAGCTCTATTGGCACCAGGGAAACACACCGGATATTGAGGCAAGTGCAAAACCCAGCAGTAGCGGCCGCGACAAAATGCGTGACCATGAGTCGCAGGCAACGCGTATCATTCCAGTCAAGCCGGGGGTGCGCTTCAGATTCACGATCCACTTCGAGAATCTGCGCTCTGAGGAATTGGGGGCTTTGATGTGGGCGCTCACGTTACCCGGCGAACCCGGCAAGGTGTATCGTCACAAGATCGGCATGGGTAAGCCGCTCGGCATGGGTTCGATTGCGATTGTGTCGAAGTTGCACATCACCGACCGGTCGCAGCGCTATGAGCAACTATTCTCTGACGCGGCTTGGGACGAAGCTTCAGCGCTGACAAAACCAGATGAGTATGTGAGAGCGTTCGAGAGATACCTGCTGAACGAACAACGGATCGCGCCGCAGAAGAGCCGTCTGGCAGAGGTCGAACGCATCCAGATGCTCCTGGCATTGCTCGAATGGCACGAAAGCAGCACAGAGTGGTTGAGCACCACCCGCTACATGGAGATCGAGCGCGGTGAGGGCAAGATCAATGAATACAAGGAACGTCCTGTCCTGCCCGATCCCCTGGCAATCTTGGCTGGCCAACCGGTGAGTCCGCCGGTGATTACACGTCCAACCAACCCGAGATCGCCCTCTTCTCGCCCGAGTGGTGAGCTACGCCGCGGCGTCGTCAAACGCTTCGACGAAGGACCAGGTCTCGGCATTATTACCCAGGAGGATGGCACAGAGATCGCAGTACATCACTCTGGGATCGTGGGCACAGGCCGGAAAAGCCTGCGTTCCGGTCAACGCGTGCGCTATCGCATCGGTACTGGGCTGAAAGGACCAGAGGCACGCGACGTGCAAGTCGAATAGAGTGTCGCGTCACACCTGAGAGACCGAAGCCTTCGCAGGTGCGACGCGACAGTGGCCCTTGCATTGGTGGCGCCGCAGGTCAAAAACTACCGGGGAGGCTATGTGACCGTCAAAGCGATCCGTCTTCAGAACTTCATGGCGTTCAGGGATACTGGTTGGGTCGAGCTTCACCCGATCACTCTGTTATTCGGACGCAACTCCAGCGGCAAGAGCACCATTCTACGGGCCTTACGCTTGTTAAGGCAAAGTCTGAACCCGCGCGCCAATGATGAACCCTTGATCTTCACTGACGAGAATGGGATAGATCTTGGCGAATTCGCTAGCGTGGTACACGACCAGGACAAGAGCAAGTCTATGGTTTTTGGTTTTCGCTGCGGGCCACTGAAATATCTGCGAGAGATACGTGTCAATGCAGTACGCCGAAACCCGGCATGGAGAGCCGAAGTCACCGATGAGGCTGATTGGGCCGAGATCGAACTCGCTTTCTCCCTCGGCGATGACGACACGGTCCAGTTGGTCGCGGTGCACGTTGCTGCATTGTCGGGCAAAGATGACCAGGATCGTTTGAACATATTGGGTGCTTACCGCCTGGATGCGGAATTGAGCCGGTTGTTTAACAACGATGAGTGGTACTTGTCCAGTGATTGCCTCTCGCCAGCGGAGGACGAAGAATTGCGTAACCGTTGGACAGGGGTGAATATCTCCCGCATCTCAGGCTTCTTGCCGCAGCTCAGTCGCTTCGATGTCCGGGCCGAAAAATCCACCTGGCTTCAAGAAGAGTTGTGGCAAGCGGAATCGTTACTGGGCGAGATCAGAGAGGAGATAAGGGATTATCTGGCCAGACTTGTCTTTCTGGATGCAATTCGGCCAGAATCACAACGTGTGTATACCTTCGACCGCTCAACACAGAAGCGTTGGGAGTTGCATGGCCTCGAAGCATTTCTCAAGTTCCTCAGCGGACGACTCCCACCAGATCAGTTAGCGGAGATTGATCACTGGCTTGTCCATCTGGATTTGGGGGTAGAAGCTCGCGCCATACGCCGGTCATCAGCGGACGCCATCTTGACGGAGTTTCAGGTTCAGCTTCGCGAACGCGGTGTAGGACTTGCTATCAACCTGAGCGATGTAGGTGTGGGCGCTGCTCAGATTTTGCCCATCATCATCCAGATGGTGGTGGGCCTACCGGGGACGGCGGTCGTTGGGGAGCAACCAGAACTGCATCTTCACCCTCGGGCTCAGGCCAGATTAGGAGATTTGTTCATCGCGGCAAAGCAACGAGGAGTCAATTGCATCATCGAAACGCACAGTGAGCATCTGTTGCTTAGATTGCAAAAACAGATTGCCAGAACCACCGCGGGCGAGATACCTATTGGGGAGCGCGGACAGATGTTGTTGCCCAATCAGCTCGCGGTTTACTTCGTTAATCGAAAAGACGGGGTCAGCACCACAACGCAGATCGAAGTGGGGCCATACGGGGATTTACTGAGCACGCCCGAGGGCTTCGAGGACTTTTTCAGCGACGACATGATCGAAACCGCTGAGCGCATGCGGGTACGATTGGCTAGCATGAGAAAGGACGGCTGAAGTGGCGGTCCAAGTATTTGCTATAGACCCAGATGTTTGGATAGCTAGCGCTACCGATCCGCGCTGCCAGGTTGCACTTTTCGACATCTGGACCCACCCGAAGAAACAAAACGAGCGTGCGGTGGCTTTGGATGGTGCCGATGTTGAGAGGGAGTATGTTCAACTCCTCACGTCAAGCAGCCTAGATAATAGTCTGAAGAAGATACTGCAAGACATCTTCAATCAACGAGAGCGGAACCCAAGAGTACATGTGATCTCATCGCACATGTCTGCCGAGCTTCAGTCAGAAATTGCCAGACACTGTTGCCATACACCCGTAGAACCTGCATTGATCGCCATGGCGGCTTCGCCAGACGGGCCAGCAATCACCTTGCTCCTGGTGGGAGAAGATACAATCCGGAAGCGTGGTTTGCACAAAAGAGGGGTAGACAAAATTCTTCGCAAGTTTTTCCGTGACCATCTGCACAAACCGTTTACTCTGCAATTGGCGACGCAGATCGGTTTACCAACGAAGAACGAGATCGTTGCCGGGCTTCACACCAGGGTTTTTGAAGATCAAGTGCGCGGAATCTTGATGCAACGAGTATACCAGAAATACAGCGTCATGCCCTGTTTTGAACGAATAACTCCAAGCGAGGTGTACCATTACCGGGACTCCGACGGTGTTGAAGCAGCAGAAATCGACTGTTACATTTACTTGGATGTGAACGGGACGCGGTATGTTTGGATAGCAGAGTGTGAACTGAGGGAGGAAGGGAATGAGGGGCAGCCAACGATCGAGGACAAGGTGGCGAAACTGGCACGCCGGGTAGAGGCTGCTCAGGCCTTCGAAGTGAAAAGGACAAACCTGTTTGTGGAAGCAAAGGGTTATCTGGTGACTAATGCAACGTCCTTGTTGCCACTCGCCGAGACCATAGTCACCGACCATAACCTTCAGTTCGTATCGGTCACAATGTCTAAAAACTGGACACCAAACATGCACTGGATACTTCACGAACAAGATTTCCCGATTTGCGATCTGTAATGCGTACACGATATCTCTTTGCGCTCCCACCATCCTCTCCTTCCCCCTGCGAGCATCCCCTGTCATCGCTGCTGCTCGATCGTGGGTTGGGGGCGTACATTCAGCGGCGGGCGAATGCACGCTAATGTAGCATTCTTGGCCGACGACATCTCGCAAGCCTTACCCCCTGGCTTGGGGCCACCAGCTATCCAAGCCAAGCACAACTATCAAATTCAGCGTCGAATCTGGCGATGATCGCTGTGCTCAGGCTCAACCGCACAGCGATCATTACCACACGCGAGTGAGACCACCGTAATCAACTAGGCACGCCATGCCCACCAAACTCACCTACACCTGGACGCACGTGAAGGCGCGGCTCAAGGACTTGCAGCCGGATGACTTCCTGCTCCTCCTGCATGACCTGTATGCGCTGAACGCGGACAACAGGCTCTTTCTGACGACGCGCCTGCTGGGCGGGACGCCGACGGAGATGGTGGCGCCGTATCGCACAGCCATTTCCCAGGTGTTCAATCCGACTGTAACCGCGCGGTCTTCCCCCCTATCCTGAGATGCGCCCCCTTGCAGATATGTCTTGACAAGTCGGTGCGCGAGGGCTATACTTATCTAAGTTAGATAACTTAGATAAGATACGCCTAAGGAGAAGCCGCATGCCTATCATTCTCAATTCCAGCCAGGTGCAGCAAAACTTCGGCGCAGCATTGGAGCGGACGTTGCGCGGGGAAGATGTGATCATCGAGCGCTATGGGAGGCCGCAGGCGGCCATGGTGCCATACGACCGCTATCAGCACCTGGTGGAGGTCGGCAAGGAGCAGGCGGAGGAGGCCATGCCGCGGACGACACAACGCGCACAACTCCATGAGGCGGCTGCAACCTACCAGGTCGGTAGGGAGGCGCCGGCCAGGGAGGCGGTGTCGTCGGCCGGGGCGGGGTCCTATCGCTATGTGACACGCGTGCCGGGCATCTGCGGCGGCCAGCCGATCATCCGCGGCACGCGTGTGCCGGTCAAGGCCATCGTTGGCTATCACAAGCTCGGCCTGAGCGCCGAAGAGGTCGCCACCGCCCTGCCGAACCTGACCCTGGCGCAAATTCACGAGACCCTGAGCTATTATTACGATCATGTGGACGAAATCGAGCAGGACATCCGCGAGAACCAATTGGAGCGGCTGGTCGAACGATATGGTTTGCAGGTAGCGGCCGATGGTCGCATCACCCTGGCGGATTGACCTGCACCATGACCGCCACGCCTTCCCTCTTCATCCGGCTCTATCTCGACGAAGACGTCCATCCTGCTGTGGCGGTCGCCCTGCGTGCGCGTGGCTTCGACGCCGTCAGCGCGCACGAGGTGGGTCGCCGGGGCGTATCGGACGCCGAGCAACTGACGCGCGCAGCGGCAGACGGGCGAGCCTTGCTGACCTTCAACGCGGTGGATTTCCTGAATCTGCATCGGGAAAGCCTCGAAACGCAGCGATCCCACTGGGGCATTCTCCTGTGCGAGCAAGCGCCCGTGGGCGAGGTGGTGCGGCGCCTGCTCAACGTGTTGAACCACATGGCAGCCGATGAGCTTTGCAATCAGCTCTATTGGTTATCCGGTTTGAGGTGATCATCATGCTCCTTCTCAACTTCTCCCACCCCCTGACCGACGCCCACCTGGAGGCCATCCGCGCGCTCACGGGCGACGACGAGGTGCAGGTAATTGCGATTCCTAACCAGGTGGATGTGCAACAGCCGCTGGCGCCGCAGGTGACGGCGCTGGCCGATGCGGCCGGGCTGACCCCGGAGACGTGGCAAACCGCGGCGCTGCTGGTCAACCTGCCTGCGCTCAACTTCAGCGCGGCGCTGCTGCTGGCCGAACTGCACGGCCGCCTGGGCTACTTTCCGGCCATCCTGCGCCTGCGCCCCGTGGCCGGCAGCACCCCACCGCGCTTCGAGGTGGCGGAGATCATCAATTTGCAAGCGGTGCGTGAACAGGCGCGGGGGTATCGCAGAGAACGAGGTGGAGGCTGAAATGGATAACGTAGAACACGCCCTGAGTTGGATTGCCAATGTAATTCAGATCGGGACCGCCATTTTTGCGATCGTGGTGTTGCTCAGCACGCGACGCCGACTGACGCAGTGGATAAGTAAGCAGAAACGCGCCAGTGGTAGTGCGCCAGCAGCCCTGGCAATCGGGCTTGCTGGGGGCATCCGAGGCCAGGTTGAGCAGTATCTCAAGGCACAGGGCATGGACATGCCGGTCGAAGACTTAGATCATCCAGAATTCGTCCCGATGAATCGTTATCCATTGCTCATGCGTGAACTCCTCAAGAAGAAGGATGAATTGACCAAGACCGGCCTGACCGAATTGCATCTGTTCTACAAAGGTCCCGTCTCTTTGGCTGCGGGAATTGGGGCCGTTTTTGACAATTGGGTCCCAGTACATCTTTATGAATTCAAGGACGGCACCTATCACCGAGCACTGACGATCGAGAAGGAGTCGGTGCGCGGTTTGCTGCCCGAAACACTGGCTGAAGGCGAGGAACTCGTGATGCGGGCTATGCAGAGTTGATGCCTGTATGGGTCAAGCCATGTGATCAACCACTAACGGCATTCCGAAAACGTGACGCGGCATGGTCCAATACTGGCAGCGTTGGCCGACCCGTTCGCAGACTTGCCGGCGCAACGTTTCCGGCAAGGCAGTCACCCGGATTTCAACGGCAGCTCGTTCGGTTCTGGCGCAGGTTGCCCTTGCCAACGAAGCGCCGCCCAGGCGTAGGCTTTGCGCAGCATCAAGTGGTCGGCCGCTTCACGGAGCGCGGCAAGTTCATTGCGCTCGTCGGCGGAGAGGAAGTCTACACTGTTTTTTTCGAGCAGTGTCATGTGGCGGGCCTGCTGTTCGAGGGGAACCTGGCTGTCGGCCACACGCTGCAACTCGACCAGGGGAAGGACTTGCATAGCCAGCAACTCGGCCTGCATGCTCGTTGGCGCCGTGGCAACCGCGGGCGGCAGATTGCCCTCCACGCTCTGGCGAACCACCTGCTCCAGGGGCCGCTGCGTGGCGATGGCGATTTGCTGAAGATAGCGGAAAACCGGCTCTGACAGTTTGAGCGTGACCGATTGTTTCGTCATGATCGGCGTCCTTGTAATCAAAATTGCACCGGGATTATACTCCAGCTGCGTGGGTTAAACAAGTGCCTAAAAAGAGAGCGTCACATGCTGGGAGCGCGGGCGTCACGCCCATTGCGCTACGAGGGGCTGTTCTCACCAACGTCTGATACTCAATGCAAATTCGTATCATCTTGTGTGTAATTGCAGTCAATGGAGGGATCTATGCCAGCGTGGCCTGAACTTACCAGTGGGGTCATCATCAACCTTGTAACAGAGATCATTGTTGTCGTTGTTGGCGTTTTCGTCGCTCAGTTCATACGACGAACCTGGGACGAATGGCGCTACGGCCGATGGATAGCTATCGTTCGGCGTAACAACGAAGACCTTGTACGGCGCAAAGTGTCGGCCGGCAAAGCGAAGGAAATACTAGGGGAGCCATCAGACCTATCGGTGTTCTTGAAGGGGCTGGTTAGCCCCTATGATACGCTGCATTGCGATATCATCGAAGTTGACAAGCAGCCCGGCTTGCTCTTGATTGATCACGATGCACGTCAATTCGTAATCAACCTCAATCTGAATCCTGTTAAATCGAAGGGAAATACGGCGGTCGTACTGTAGACTTCGGAAAACCATTCAGGTGTTCGTGAGCCTCTCTCTGGTTCATGAAGAAGGACTGTCTATGCTCATTGCCATTGTACTCAAACTGACTGCGGATCGTAACCTGTCCCTGCCGCCGCACCTGGGGCGTGCAAACTATGCGGCTACGCTGCGCCGGCTGGAAGCCGTGGATCCGGGGCTCGGCGATGTCGCGCACGCGGGCGAGGGGCCAAAGCCGTTGACCTGTTCGTCGCTGCTGAATCACCTGCCGCGCGGGGGCCAATCGCTCATCCGCGCCGGCGAAACGGTGCAGGTGCGCGTGACCGGACTGGAGGCGCGCATCAGCCAGGCGCTGCGCCGCGGCCTGCTGGAAGACCCGCCCGCCACCTGGGAGTTGGACGGGGAGACGTTCAAGGTGACGGACGCGATCTGCGACGCGGACGCGCACGGCTGGACCGGGCAGACCGCCTACCAGGAGCTGCTCAGCTATCATGTGCAGATGGCGGAGGAGGCGCCAGCCCAGGTGCAGTTGGAGTTTGGCAGCCCCACGGCCTTTTCGTCCAAGGGGCTGACTATGCCTGTGCCGCTGCCCTACCTGGTCTTCGGCAGCCTGGTGGATCGCTGGAACGCGTTCAGCCCCATTCCGCTGGCGCCGGATACGCGCCAGTTTGCGGAAGAGAGCGTCGCGCTGAGCCGCTATGACCTGCACACGCGGCCGGTGCAGACCAAAAACAGCGGCCTGTACATCGGCGCGGAAGGCATGGCCCAGTACACGGCCGTGCGCAAGGATCGCTATTGGTTGATGGCGCTCAATCTGCTGGCCGATTTCGCCCTCTTCAGCGGCGTGGGCACACAGACGACCATCGGCATGGGACAAGCGCGGCGCCGCTGGCCTGAACCATAACTGCCATACTGACGATTCCCCCGCATCAACTCAAAACCAAATGGTCACAGGGGGAAAAGCCAGGGATGAAAGAACCTGGCTTTTTCTTTCCTCCTTTTTCGTGGAATTCGTGGCAAAACTCTGCCGCAAGGAGTTCTTGATGCGATCTTGCTCTGCCTGTCAGTATGAAAATCCGGATGACGCCCTCTTTTGCGCCAAGTGCCAGACGCCGCTGACCGCGCCAGCGCCATCGCCGCCGGGGGCCGGCGTCAACGTAGGCGGCGACGCCGGCGTCGTGCGCGTGCACGACGAATCGCGCACGGTGAACAACATTACGATCAGCATCGCGCCCCAGAAGCTGGCCGACCTGATCCGCGTCAGCGGGCAAGAAACCGGCGCGGCTGTTGACGCGGAAAGCCTGGCGCTGGCCGGCGGCGCGCTGGCGGCCGAGATCAAGCTCGATTTGAACGAATTTGTTGTCGGCGCCGAGGAACTGGAGATGGTGCAGCGGGTGTTCGTCGCCCCGCCCGGCCTGGATGCGGCCCACGCGGCGTTGACCCGGCGCCTGCTGGTGCTGACGGGCGCGCCTGGCAGCGGCTGCTACACCACGGCCCTGGCCCTGGCGCTGCAGCTGCGCGATCAGCAGGCCCGGCATGGCCCGGCGCCGCGCCTCTGCACCTTGCCCCAGCGCCTGGTCGTCTCCACGCGCAGCCTGCTAAGCGGCGAGCAGGCGGCTCACGCCATCCTCATGGTTTACGATCAGGGTGAGACGGCCAGCGCCATGGCGCGGGAGCTCAGCGAGGAGCGCCAGCAGCCATCAGTCACGCGCATTCGCGCCACTCTTGCGCAGGTCAACAGCACCTTGATCCTGGTGTGCAGCCAAACTTCGCCGTTAGTGGCCAACGCCGGCGTGCGTCACGCCTTGCACGAAGCCGGCGCGCTGGTCGAGATCGGCATGCCGCCGCCAGCCCAGGTTTTGGAGCGCCACGTGACCTGGGCAGTTGGCGATGAGACCTGGCAGCAGCTGCGCGCTGGCCTGCGGGAGCGCGTGGAATGGCTGGCCCAACGCCTGCGCCTGCCGCGGCGGATTGCCAAATTCGCCCAGTTCTATGCGCGCAGCCTGGCTGAGCAGTGCCGGCCGGATGACGTGGAGGCGAACTGGCGATTGGCCGAGCGCCTGGTAGCGACCGCGCTCGACGTGCGCGCAGAGGCCCGCGCGTTGTTCAAGGGCCTCGCGGATGACCGCTTGCGTTGGTTGGCCGTGACGCTCTGCCTGTTTCACGACGCCCGCCTGACCGACTTCTGGCGGCTGTATGATCTGCTGTGCGCGCATGGACTGGCCGTGCAGGAGAGCCGTCAACCGTCCGTCCCCGCCGCATCCTCGGCCGCGGCAGCGCCCACGCCGGCGAACGCGCCGCCAACGCCTCTGCCCAGTCTCTTTGCCGACAACGATGCGGACCTGCTGCTGGCCGTGCATGGCGAGGTGGTGTCGGTGGAGGCGCGCCTGGAAACAGGCGTGGCGCTGGTGCGCCGCGTGCGTTTCGAGGATGCTGAGCTGCAGCCGGCCATGCTGGGCTTTTTGCAGGAGAACCATCACGCGCTGCTGCTCGGTCTGGCGCCGATGCTGGAAACGTTGGTCAAAGAGGGCAACCTGGAGGTGCGGATCGCGGCCGCACGCGCGCTCGGCGCCATCGGCACGTTGGACTTCGGTCGCCTGCTGCAGCCGGTGCTCGAACGCTGGCGGGACAGCGACGCCGCCTTCTTGCGCGCGACCGTGGGTTACGCGCTGGATGCCGTGCTGGCTGAAGGAGGCGCAGGCGCCGAGGCGCTGCAAATGCTGCACACCTGGATTGAGACGCGGCCCACGGGCGGCGATCGTTGGAAGCGGCAGTGGACCGTGGCGGCCGCGCTCAAGATCGTCGGGCAGCAGCGCATTGACCTGGCGCTGACGGAACTCAAACGCCTGGGGCTGGCTTTTCACCTGGTGAAAGACCGCGACGCAGTGGGCCAGGTGCTGCCCGCCTTCAGCTTCACCCTGGTGGTGCTCAGTCTGCAAGGGCATTTGCGGCCGGTGCTGCGTGCGCTGACCGAGTGGATGCACGCCGCGGAACTCCCCAGTCACACGCTGCGGCTGACCGCGGCGCTGGCCTGGGCGCAGGTGATGGATGTGTATGACGATCTGGCGCAGGCGGAACGCCAGCGCGCCACGGGCGGGCCGTATCATGAGATGACGCGCCTGGCGCTGGCGGGCGAGGAAATGAGTCTACTGGTAGACAGCGTGACGCAGGCGTTTCTGGGCTGGTACGGGGTGTGGCAGCAGAATCAGCGGCAGCACCGCGTGGTGCTCGACATCCTGCAAACATGGGCGGAGGATGCTGCGGAGCATGAGCCTGCGCGTGCGGCCGTTCAACAATTGATCGAGCAGGTGTGGCGGCGCCTGGCGCAGGGGCCAGTGCGCAACGCGCCGCGCTACTTCGAGACCGGCCTGCAGCGCTGGCGCGCCGACCGCCGCCGTCACCCTGGCGCCGCAGCGCTGTCCGAGGCGCTGTTGGCACGCGCCGTGAGCAAGAACTGAACCGCGCAGACGCCAAGTTCGCAAGGCACGCCCCGCAGGGACGCCGGAACTTAGCTGGCACGGCGTCGGATACGACGAGTGGAATGTGCGGGGCAAGCTCAATCGTCCCTACGGGACGACATGCGTAACGCCGAATCTCGGCTAAGGGCAGGCGTCCCTACGGGACGACTTTTCTGTCACTTGTTTTCTAGCAGAGGAGTACATGACGATGGCAAACGAAAATTATCTATTGAACAGCCAGGCCGTGCAGGCGCTGGATGTGGTCGAACTGCGCGAATTTGTCCGCAGCCAGATGGATTTGAGCGGGATGATGCTGTTTATCTGTAAGCGCATTGGCCAACAGCCGGTGCCGCAGCGCGTCCTGCGCGCCAGCGACAAGCTGTCTACGCTTGATCGCGCCAGGCTGCAGATGCAGCTGCGCAACGACGATGAGCGCACGATTGGCTATCTCGTCAACCTGGAAGAGGCGCGGCCATTCGAGACCAAAGCCAACTTTCGCCTGGGCGATCGTGTGTCGGAGCTGAACGCCACGATCAAGCTCTATTTTCACATTCTCGACCCGGAGAAGATCGTGCGCAACATCAACCAGGACCCGCTGAAGCGCCTGTGCGAGGAGATCGGCGCGGAGCTGCAGAAATTCTTTAGTACGCTGCTGCGCTACCAGGAGATTGACACCAACCTGGCAAAGGGCGAAGCGATGGCCATGGCCCTGGGCGACCGGCCGCATCTCGGGCTAGGCGTGGAGAAAGTGGCGTTGGATTTTGAGCTGCCCGAAGCGGTGCGCAAATCGCTGGAGGAAATTGTGGCGATTCAGATCAAGCGCGATCTGGAGGCGCAGAAGCAGCGCGACTTGCAGGACAGCCTGGATCAACTGGAGAGCCAGAAGAGCCAGGATATTCGCAAGGAGGAGATCGCAGTGGAAATCGCCCAGGCGACGCTGGATGCCAGCCGAAAGAAACTGCAAAGCCAGATCCAACGTGAAGAGATGGAGGCGGAGGCCGAGAAGGCGCGTGAGAGCCACCGCATGGAGGCGGAAACGCGGCGCAAAGAGCACGAGCTGCGTTTGTTGGCGATGCAGATGGAACACATGGACCCCAAAAACCCCGCCTCTTTGCTGGTGCAAGACCCGGAGTTTCGCCGCAGCTATCTGCAGATGGTGCATACCCAGGAAATGGAAAAAATCCGCCGCATGGCTGATATGCAGGTGCAGCAGATGGACCAGGATAAGCAGCTCGAACTGCGCTACGCCGAGGCGCGGCTGCAGTTGATCCAGGAGTTTCTACAGAGGAAGGGCGACATTCTCGAACAAGAGGAGTTGGAACGCCTGGTGGATATGCTGGACAAGGGCCGGCCAGACGTGGGGACGGGCAGTCGTCGCCTGTTGACGGCCGCGCCACCCCCCGCGGCGTCTGCGGCCCGCCCTGGGGACGATGAACCGATCGAAGGAGAGTGGGCCGCCGAATGAATTCACGGCGCAGGGGCGCGCCGGCGCAGCCGCCCGCCGAATGAATTCGGGGCGCAGGGGCGTGCCGCCACAAGGCCGGCCTGCGCCGGCCGCGGTCGCGTCTACGCAGGTAGACGCCCGGCGGAACGCCAATCAGGTGCGATTTCAATCGCTGCGCCGGCGGCGATGGCCGTCCATGCCGGCGCAATCGCCCGCCGAATGAATTCGGGGCGCAGGGGCGTGCCGCCACAAGGCCGGCCTGCGCCGGCCGCGGTCGCGTCTACGCTTGCCCTGAGCAAAGTCCGTGCCGGCGCAGCCGCCCGCCGAATGAATTCGGGGCGCAGGGGCGTGCCGCCACAAGGCCGGCCTGCGCCGGCCGCGGTCGCATCTACGCAGGTAGACGCCCGGCGGAACGCCAATCAGGTGCGATTTCAATCGCCGACCCGCGCCGGCCGCCATCGCGTCTACGCAGGTAGACGCCCGGCGGAACGCCCATCAGGTGCGATTTCAATCGCCAACCCGCGCCGGCCGCGGTCGCGTCTACGCAGGTAGACGCCTGGCGGAACGCCCATCAGGTGCGATTTCAATCGCCGGCCTGCGCCGGCCGCGGTCGCGTCTACGCAGGTAGACGCCCGGCGGAACGCCCATTAGGTGCGATTTCAATCGCCCACGCGCGCCAACCCGCGCCGGCCGCCATCGCGTCTACGCAGGTAGACGCCTGGCGGAACGCCCATCAGGTGCGATTTCAATCGCCCGGCGGAGGTGAATTCGATCGCAAAAGGAGGTGTATTGTGAGACGCAACAAGTTATGTCTTTTCTTGCATTTGGTCTGGGTCACATGGGACCGGCTGCCCATGATTACGCCCGATATCGAACGGTATCTGTATCGGGAAATCGAGAGCGAGGCGATCAAGATGCGGTGCATTGTGCTGGCGCTGAACGGGACAGCGAATCATGTACATGTGCTCCTCATCATGCCGACTACTGTGACAATTGCCGAGATAACAAAGCAGATCAAAGGCGCTTCCTCCCATTTTGTCAACGAGGTGCTGCACCCGGAGACGCCGTTCAAGTGGCAAGGCAGCTACGGCGCATTCACCGTGAGCCGATGGGACGTGGATAAAATCGTGGCATACGTCAAGAACCAGAAGCAGCATCATGCGGCTGAAACCTTGATCGCAGAGTGGGAGGAGACGTACGAAGAGGTGACGATGGATGAGGCGGAGGCGCCTTCGATGTCGGCCGCGCCGCCCGCCGAATGAATTCGGGGCGAAAGGGCGTGACGACCGCGGTCGCGTCTACGCAGGTAGACGCCCGGCGGAACGCCCTTTAGGTGCGATTTCAATCGCCCACGCGCGCCGGCCGCGATGGCCGTCCATGTCGGCCGCGCCGCCGAATGAATTCGGGGCGAAAGGGCGTACCGCCACAAGGCCGGCCTGCGCCGGCCGCCATCGCGTCTACGCAGGTAGACGCCCGGCGGAACGCCCATCAGGTGCGATTTCAATCGTCGGCCTGCGCCGGCCGCCATCGCGTCTACGCAGGTAGACGCCCGGCGGAACGCCCATCAGGTGCGATTTCAATCGCCCACCCGCGCCGGCCGCGATGGCCGTCCATGCCGGCCGCGCCGCCGAATGAATTCGGGGCGAAAGGGCGTACCGCCACAAGGCCGGCCTGCGCCGGCCGCCATCGCGTCTACGCAGGTAGACGCCTAGCGGAACGCCCATCAGGTGCGATTTCAATCGCCGACCCGCGCCGGCCGCGATGGCCGTCCATGCCGGCAGCCGCCCGCCGAATGAATTCGGGGCGCAGGGGCGTGCCGCCACAAGGCCGGCCTGCGCCGGCCGCCATCGCGTCTACGCAGGTAGACGCCCGGCGGAACGCCCATCAGGCGCGATTTCAATCGCCAACCCGCGCCGGCCGCGATGGCCGTCCATGCCGGCGCAGCCGCCCGCCGAATGAATTCGGGGCGAAAGGGCGTGACGACCGCGGTCGCGTCTACGCAGGTAGACGCCCGGCGGAACGCCCATCAGGTGCGATTTCAATCGCCGGCCTGCACCGGCCGCCATCGCGTCCACGCCGGTGGACGCCCGGCGGTACGCCCGTCAGGTGCGATTTCAATCGCTGCGCCGGCCAGCATCGCGTCCACGCCGGTAGACGCCCGGCGGAACGCCCATCAGGTGCGACCTCGGTCGCTCGAATCTCGAATCGTGAGTATAGAAAGGATCTGACCATGTCTACGATTGCGTGTCCGTCGTGCCGGCGCAGTGTGCCGGCCGACGCCAAGTTCTGCCCCTACTGCCGCGCCGCGCTGGCGACGGCCTCGTTGACGTGTTCATCATGTCACAAGGCGATCCCGGCCGACGCTCACTTCTGTCCGTTTTGCCGCGCGCCCGTGGCCGCGCAGCGCGCGCCGATCCAGGAGAACCGCTGGGCGCGCGGCGCAGATGACTTTGCCACGCGGGTGGATGTCCACGACGTGCCCGGCTTTTTCAGCAAGTCGCTGGTGGTGGAACCAGGCGTGCGCGCGTTGATCCTGGAGGATGGCGTGGCTGCAGCCGGGCAGCTGGGCGCGGGACGCTATACACTGCACACCTTCTTGGGCGCGCTGCATTGGCCGGGCGCGCCCAACCGGTTTACGGCGATCCTCGTAGATGCCGGCGACGTGTCGCTGACTTTCGAGCTGAGCGGCTTGTTCACCAGCGACCCAATCCCGGTGGCGTTGACCGCAACCGTGCTGCTGCGGTTGACCGATACGCAAGCTTTTCTGGTCAATGTGTTGAAAGGGCAAACCCAGATGAGCGTGGGCGCCCTGCGCGCCTTGCTGGCGGGTGAGGTCACGGAGGCTTGTCGCACCGTGATGGCGACTTGCGCGGCGGCCGATCTGACCGGCGCCAATGACCCGCGCAGCCGCCTGGAGAGCGAAATTGGCGGCCGGCTGGCGCTCACGCTGGCGCGCTGGGGATTGGCCTTTGTGAGCCTGCGCACGGCCGATTATCGCAGCGAGCGACTGGAAGGGGTGCGCCAGTTGCAGGGCGAGTACTGGCTGCTGGTCAGCGAAGCGGAGGCCAAGCTGCACGGCCGCCAACGCCTGGCCGATGTGTTTTCCGCGCAGGCTATCCAGGAAGTGGCTGAGGAAGTCCGTCAGGTGGCCGTGCATCGCGAACGTGTGCGTGTGTGGGCGCAGCTGCGTGAGGTGCTGCTCTCGGACCGCATGGATGAAATTCACAATGCCGAGGCGCTGGCTGCGATGGTGGCCGAGGTGGATCGCACGCACGCGCTGCGTGAGCACGAGATCAGCACGCTGAAGCAGCTGCTGGCCGAGCAGGGCGCCGATCGCCAGGCCGGCCGCGCGCATCTGTTGGCGCGTGTGGAGTTGGAGCGCCAGCGCGAGGTGCGCCTGGGTGACTTGGCGCTGCGCAAAGATATCGAGCAGGTGGAACTGACGCGCAACCAGGAGATCGAGAGTCAGCGCCTGCAGGGGATGATGGCGCTGGAAACGCGACGCTGGCAGGCGGAGTTGGACCGGCGCACGCAGGAGGCTGCGGTGCAGCGCGCACAGCAGAGCGCCGCGCAGGCCGCGCAACGTGAAGGCAAGCTGCAAGATGCCTTGAGCGAGCTGGAGATCGCCAAGGCCAAGGCCAAAACCCAGGCGGAACTTGATCGCCTGGAGCGCGAGGAAGATCGCCTGGATGTGGAATTGGGCGCGCTGGCCCTGGAGCGTATGCAGGCGGTGCGGCGCAAGGAAGACGCCGAACGTATGCGCATGGAGTTGGAGCGCAAGGCCGCCGAAATCCAGCAGGAGGTGGCGCGCGCCACCGCGGACCTGGAGCGGCGGCTGCGCGAGGAGGCGGAGCGCCATCGCCTGGAAATGGAACGCAAGCGGCATGAGTTGGAGCAGGAACGCCAGCGCCAGGAGTTCGAGATCACGCGCACCCGTACGCTGGCCGAGCAGGGCGTGGCCGGGCTGATGGCGTTGGCGACGACGCCGGAGCAGGCGCGGCTGCTGAAGGATGTGGCGCTGCTGGCGCAGGCGCGCGACCTGTCGCCCGCACAGTTGGAAATGGTCATGGCCGCGCTGTCGCCCGATCTGGCGCGCGCGCTGGGAGAGAAGTTCAAAGCGCAAGCCGCGAGCGGGGAAGCTGGTCAGGCGCAGCCGGTATACGAACGCTTGTTAGCCGAAATGAAGGCGATGGGCGCGGAGCAGGCGGCCTTGCGAGAACGCTATGCCGAGCGCATGCAGGCATGTATGAGAAAGGCATGGACACAGCCCTGGGCACCGCGCAGGCCAACGCCGACGCATGGAGCCGGTGACGCCGACGGTGATTCTGCCGTCGGCGCCTGGCCCAACGCCCACGCGACGCGCGCGTCGCCGGCCGGCGTCCATCCATGGGACGGCTGACGAGCGCACGCGGAACGATGACGAGGACGAGGATGCGGCCGACGATGAGACCGCAAGCGATGAAACGAGCGCGGCGGGAGATCGCGTCACCTGCCCGCGCTGCCAGAAGCAGACGCCCGCCGGCCGCAGCTTCTGCATCCACTGCGGGGAGGATCTGTAACCATGGACCCAACACGTGGGATGCGGCGAGTATTCAAGCGCCTGGAGGCACGCGACGCACGGCGCCAGGCGCGCGAGGGGACTGTGGAGACGACCTCTGCCGCTGCGCGCAAGGACGCGCCGGTCGAGCCTGGGCTGGAACCAGGCGCGCCGCGTGCGGTTGATTCCACGCCGGCCGATGAAGGTGGAGCAGGAACGGGCGTCACGCGACCCAAACCGCGGTTCGCTCCCAGGCCGCCGCCTACGCGACAAAAGCCGCGGAGTGGGCGCAGCGCAGGCGCCGTGTTCAATGATCTGGCCGCGGCGCGGCGCCAGACTGCCAACCGTTTGCGCCTAGATCACAAACCCCATGCTGCCTCCGCCGGCGCGCCGCGTGCAGTCAAGCCGGGCGAGCCGGCAGCGAGCAAGACGCCGGGGCTGGAGGAGGCGTTTACGCCGGCGAACCTGGCGCGCGCGTGGCTGCACATCAAGGCCAACGGCGGCGGCCCTGGCGTGGATGGGGTTTCGCTGGACGATTTCGCGGCGCACGCCGACGCGGAGCTGACCGCGCTGCGCCAGGATGTGCTCGGCGGCGCGTATCGCCCCACGCCGGTGAAGACGGTGTGGGTGCCGAAGCGCAGCGGCGAGGGACAGCGGCCGCTGGCGAAATGGACGATCCGCGACCGCGTGGCGCAGCGCGCGGTGGTGGAATACCTGGAGCCGACTTTCGAGCAGCGCTTTCTCGACTGCAGCTTTGGCTTTCGCCCCGGCCGCGGGGTGCAAGACGCCGCGGCGCGTATCCTGGCGCTGCGCGATCAAGGGTTACGCTGGGTGGTGGATGCCGACATCAAGAAGTGCTTCGAGCGCGTGGACCCGGACCTGCTGATCAAGCGGCTGCGCAGTGAGTTGGATGATCCCGGCCTGCTGTGGCTGCTGGAGGGATGGATTCGGGTGCGCATCATGAACGCGCTGGTGGGACAGCGCCCCACCGCGGGCACCTCGCAGGGCGGGCCAATCTCGCCGCTGCTGGCGAACATCTATCTGCATCCGTTGGATGTGCGGCTGACGCAGGCCAAGCTGAACCTGGTGCGCTACGCGGATGACCTGGTGGTGCTGTGCGCACGACGGCAGGACGCGGAAGCCGCATTGGCGCAGGTGGAACAGGGACTGCGCGAACTGCGCCTGGAATTGAATCCCAACAAGACGCGGTTGGTCAGCTTCGACGAGGGTTTTCAGTTCCTGGGGGTGTTCTTCATCGGCAACAAGCACCATGTCCTGGGGTTTTAGCCGAGTGCAAAGTGCAGAGTACAAAGTGCAAAATGCTGAACGCTGAGTGCCAGATATGAGCATACCTTTGCATCCTTGCGCCTCAGCGTCCTTGCGTTAAGCGATTTCGGGTGAGGAGGGACGATGCCGGTCATCTATTTGACCGATCAGGGCGCGATGGCGCACAAGAAGGGCGAGCGCCTGATCGTGGAGAAGAAGTCGGATGTGATTCTGGATATGCCGCTGATCCACGTGGAGCAGTTGGTGGTGATGGGCAATGTGCAGTTGTCAGCCGCGTTGATTTCGCAACTGCTGGTGCAGGAAGTGGACGTGGCTTTTTTCTCATCGTATGGTAAGTATCGCGGGCGCTTGACGCCGCCGGCGCTCGGTTTTGCGCAGCTGCGCTATCGCCAGTACCAGGTGCTGGGCAATCCACAGACCGCGCTGCCGATTGCGAAACAGGCGATTCAGGCCAAGCTGGCCAATCAGCGGCGCACGTTGGGCCGCCTGGCCGCGGCGGGAGGCAGCAAGGTGCAGGCCGCGGCGCAGCGGGCCACGCAGACGATGCAGGGTATCGAAAGCCAGGTGAGCGCGGCCAAGGATCTGGATAGTCTGCGCGGCTATGAAGGGAGCGGCGCGGCCGCCTATTTCGGCGGGCTGAAAGACCTGCTGCCGCCGAGCTGGGGTTTCAACGGCCGCCAGTATCGCCCGCCGCCCGATGCCGTCAACGCCGCGCTCAGCTTTGGCTATGCGCTGCTGCAGAGCGCGGCGCTGGGTATGGTCAACCTGGTAGGCCTGGACCCTTACCTGGGTTTCTTCCATACGATTGATTACAACCGGCCGTCGCTGGCGCTCGATCTGATGGAGGAGTTCCGGCCGGTGGTGGTGGACGCCATCGTGGCGCCGTTGTTCCTGCAAAACCGCTTCAGCGCGCAGGACTTTCGGCGTGAGTCAGGGGCAACGCCAGGGGTGTACCTGGTGGAGGGCGGCCGCCGGCGCTTGATCGAGGCGCACGAGAAGCAGATGGCGACGCCGGTTTTCTATCCACGCAAGAAAGAGACCACCGCCCTGCGCCGCATCATCGAGGAGCAAGCGCGCCACCTGGCGAATGTGGTGCTGGGAGAAGCGGCGAGTTACCAGGGGTACGAGGCGTAAGGGGTCTATCATGGCGAAGACGACGCAGTTTGTGCTGGTGTGTTACGATGTTCCGGATGATCGGCGGCGCACGAAGATGATGCAGACGCTGTTGGATTTTGGGCGGCGGGTGCAGTACAGCGTGTTCGAGTGCGATCTGAAGGGGAAGGACATGGATCGGCTGCTCAAGAAGTTGGCGCGACTGGTGAACCAGGAGGAGGACAGCGTCCGTTTTTACTTCTTGTGCGAGTCGTGCCTGCCGAAGGCGCTGGTGATGGGGGTGCAGACGGGGCTGGAAGATCCACGGCTGGCGGCGAGGATTTTGTAGCAATGATGAATGCTGAAAGCTGAACGATGAATGAGTTGTACGTGACGCCGGACATGTGCGGGGCGGGGGACGTGGTGTGGAAGACGGGCGTTGTCACAGTTCCGTTGTAGGTCACACCTCCGGTGTGACGTTGTGCGTAACGCCGAGAATGTGCGCGACGCCGAGAATGTGTGCGGCGGGGAATGTGCTGTGGAAGACGGGCGTTGTCACAGCGGAGCTGTGACCTACGGTGACTGCCCTTCGACTTTGCTCAGGGCAAGCGTGGACGCGATGCCGGGCGGCGACGGCGGCCGGCGATTGAAATCGCGCCTGATGGGCGTACCGCCGGGCGTCTACCTGCGTAGACGCGATGCCGGTCGGCGGCGGCCGACCTGGCGGCGGAACGCCCTTTCGCCCCGAATTCATTCGGCGGCGGCAGTGCGTGACGCCGGGCATGTGTGCGGCGGGGAGAGTGGTGTGGAAGACGGGCGTTGTCACAGCGGAGCTGTGACCTACGGTGACTGCCCTTCGACTTTGCTCAGGGCAAGCGTGGACGCGATGCCGGTCGGCGACGGCCGGCGATTGAAATCGCGCCTCATGGGCGTACCGCCGGGCGTCTACCTGCGTAGACGCGATACCGGTCGGCGGCGGCCGACCTGGCGGCGGAACGCCCCTTCGCCCCGAATTCATTCGGCGGCGGCAGTGCGCGACGCCGGACATGTGCGGGGCGGGGAGAGTGGTGTGGAAGACGGGCGTTGTCACAGCGGAGCTGTGACCTACGTGCTTTCACGGCGTTTTCGGAGAAGACGCCAAGCCTTCCGAATTCAGCATTGTCTAAAAGGGGACGATGAGGTCATCGTCGTTCGCTGTCGTTGCTCCGGTGGGCGGCGGTTGAACGATCGTGGCCGATGGTTCGCTGTCGGCGACGGCGATGATGCGGTCGAGACGGAAGACGCGCTCGGCGCGGCGCAGGTGGCAGTAAGCGACGAGGTAGGTGACGGCGCCGCGGGTTTCCAGGCGGTAGGGATCAACCCGGCGGTGGGTCAATTCGCCGCGCCAGGCGGTCCAGTAGGTCAGCTCGACGCTGTGCTCGCCGGCGATGGCGGCCGTCAGGCGGGCCTGGGTGTCGGCCAGGTTGACGGGGTGGGGGTTGTCGAGCGGTGGGCCGGAGTAGCCGTCGAACGCGGTTTGCAGGCGGGCCAGCAGTTCTTCGGCCAGGGCGTGCAGGTCGGAGGCGGTTTCGGGCGGGAGGTTGGCGGCGATTTGGTCAAGGACCGCGGCCGGCAGGCGCATGGGCAAATCGGTAAATCGGCTGAGCTGCTGAAAGACCAGGCCGGCCAGGTAGAGATAGCCGCTGTCGGCGATCTTGGCCTTGCCGGCGCGCGCGCCGCCGCGCGTCTCTGGGATGGTCAGGCGGTGAGGGATGCGCAGGCGGCGCAGGCGGCCGACCAGGCGCGGGAGAAGGCGATCGGGGACGACGACCAGGCGTCGGTTGAGGGTGCGACCGAGCAAGGGGCGTAGGGCGCGACGGGTGGTGAGCGCGGTCAGGTGGGCAGGGTCCGCAGCCTCGAGTACGGTGAGGCGGTGAATGGTGATGGGGGCCGGGGTTGCGGCCCAGCCAGCTACGACTGCATACTCGCCAGCGTCAAGCGGGCGGCCGATGGCGCCATCGAGGAGGTGTAGAACGGCGTCGAGGGTCGTGTCGCCGGCCAGGACCAGAGCCAGGTCATCCGGGCCAAAGCTGAGGCTGCCGAACTGACTGATGATCGCAAAGAGGCGCGCCAGGTCAACCGAGGCGGCGCCCAGGGCGGCGTCGCTGTTGGGCAGGCGCAGGGTGATGCGTTCCTGGTCCAGGCTGAGGGCGAAAGGCTGCGGCGCGGGGATGGATGGCAAGGGCGCGTCGTCAAGGAACGCGCGTGCGGCGGCGGTCAGGCGAATCTGTAAGCGCGTTTCGGTTTGCAGGTGGACCATGCCGAGCCAGGCGAGCGGGCCGAGGAACAGGTCGGCCAGGATGTGCGGCAGATTTTCATCTTCGGTGGGCGCTTGCCACCAGACGGGTTGAGGATGAATGAAGCGCTTGAGTTCCCTGCGCAGTTGGGGGATGGTGCGCCATTCAGCGGCCGGCGCGAGGGCGAGCACGCGCAGCACGTGCTGCACCAGGGCGGTAGGGTCTGGGGCGGTCGCGGCTGGCAGGCGAAATGCGCGCCAGGAATCTGGTTGCAGCCAGGAGCGCCAGAGCTGCTGCACGCGTACGGCGGGGTCGGCCTGCAGCCAGAGTGCGAGGGCCGGCGCGGGCTTGGGCAAATCCGCGGCGGTGGTGAGAAGGCCGAGCGTTTGCGCCAGGTAGTGCAGGAAGTGCAGGCGTGGGGCTTGCAGTTCAGAACGAAGCGCGGGCAAGGACGCGGGCTGGCGCGTCTGCTGGTTGACGAGGTGCAGGAAGGGGAGAGGCAACCAGCGTTGGTGCACGAGCGCGACGTCGTGCTGATGCAAGAGGGCCACCAGGACAGTGAGATCGTAAAGGGTGTCGAACAGAGACGGCGCGTAGGCCAGGCCGGCGGGAGCCGCAGGCCGTGCAGGGGTCATTTTGGTGAAGTAGTCGGCCAGGAACGTGCGATGTTCGGCGGCCAGGGTCAAGCGCGGCTGGCCGCCGGGGCGATCGGGCGGGGCGGGAAAGAGCAAGCCAAGGTACCAGAGGTGTTCGGCGCTGCTGACGGGGAAGCGCCAGGGACGGTCGGGCAAGGGACTGGAACGATCCCAGGGGCGGTAGGGGCGAATGGCGCCATGACGCGCGCAGAAGGCATGTTCGAGCGCGGGGTGGGGCAGCGCCAGCAGCGCGTGCAGGGCGTCTTGTTCGGCGTTGGAGAGTTGAGAGACGAGGCGTTCCAGGTTGGCGGGGTCGCTGAGGAAGGCATGCAGGGTCTCGATCCAGACTTGTTTGGGGGGATGGCGTTGGGGGGGCAGCAGAAAATGGGCCTGGGCGATGGCCCAGAGGTGGCGAAATGATGTGAAATGAAGGCAATCGAGTAGAGTTGGCATCAGAAATCACCGTGGTGCAGGCGCTGAGCGACCGCATGAGGGCGGCGGCCGCGTGCGCGTCGAGTTGACGACTTGGGGGGATCGCACTATACTATGATCAAGATTTGTTTCCAACGCGGTGTTTTCGCAAACTTTTTCCCCGGCCTCGACGTAGGGCAGCAGCGACGGCTGAACGGCCGAAAGGTATAATGAAGCGCTGCGGGAATGATAGCACAAGAAGGGGGATGGAAACAAACTGGCGTCGCAAGACAACGAATCGCCTGCGGGCGATTGAAACTTGTCGTCGTGCGACGTTAACCGTCTACAGACGGCACAGTCGCAAGACAACGAATCGCCTGCGGGCGATTGAAACAGCGATGTCCTGGCCTCGACGCGCATCGACCCAACTTGGTCGCAAGACAACGAATCGCCTGCGGGCGATTGAAACACCGCCCCCTCGCAGATGGGGGGCATGGTCGGAGTGGCCGTCGCAAGACAACGAATCGCCTGCGGGCGATTGAAACATCAGACGTACGATTCGTCTAATCATGGGTTCTCCGTCGCAAGACAACGAATCGCCTGCGGGCGATTGAAACATGGTGTTCTCCCGCCGCCTGCGAAGGCGGACGGGGCGGTCGCAAGACAACGAATCGCCTGCGGGCGATTGAAACGGCGGACGGGGCGGTCAGAAAGCTGACCGCGAAAAACAAGTCGCAAGACAACGAATCGCCTGCGGGCGATTGAAACTCGCTGTGGGGACAGCGATGCCGGCGAACAGCCGGCCAGTCGCAAGACAACGAATCGCCTGCGGGCGATTGAAACGCGGCTCGGGGTCCAAATGGCCCCAGAGCCGCCCCCGCGTCGCAAGACAACGAATCGCCTGCGGGCGATTGAAACCAGCGATGCTGAGGTCATAGACCGAATTCATGGGCAGTCGCAAGACAACGAATCGCCTGCGGGCGATTGAAACACCAGCGAGCGGTGCCCCGGATCAGACGTACGATTCGTGTCGCAAGACAACGAATCGCCTGCGGGCGATTGAAACTCTATGGTTCAGAACCCGCGCGTCAGCCGACCCCACCAGTCGCAAGACAACGAATCGCCTGCGGGCGATTGAAACTCGCCGAGGCGATCGGGGCAGGTGTGACACTTGCTGCCGGTCGCAAGACAACGAATCGCCTGCGGGCGATTGAAACCGTAAGGATCTCCACTCGCGCCAACTGCATTGACAGCAAAGTCGCAAGACAACGAATCGCCTGCGGGCGATTGAAACAAAGTCGACGAAGGGGTTGGCGGCGACGAGGTTGTCGTCGCAAGACAACGAATCGCCTGCGGGCGATTGAAACCTACAGAAACCGTCCGGCGTAGCGAATGTCCCACGCCGTGTCGCAAGACAACGAATCGCCTGCGGGCGATTGAAACTGGCCGTTGTCGTTGCTCTGTTTCTTGCGCAGGGTGTGTCGCAAGACAACGAATCGCCTGCGGGCGATTGAAACAAAATCAATCGTGCTGAAGGGGATTTCGTTGAACTCGTCGCAAGACAACGAATCGCCTGCGGGCGATTGAAACCGCCCGTGAACATCTTGCGTTCGTGCATGTGATGCTCTGGTCGCAAGACAACGAATCGCCTGCGGGCGATTGAAACCCGTTTATACGTCTCGAGCCCCGCACGCGCTGCTGCCAGTCGCAAGACAACGAATCGCCTGCGGGCGATTGAAACCCACCGTTGGCGGCGACCGCCACATCTGCGAGTACCCCGTCGCAAGACAACGAATCGCCTGCGGGCGATTGAAACTGACCACCGCGTCGCCGAGCGGCGTCGCGGTCGGGGTGGTCGCAAGACAACGAATCGCCTGCGGGCGATTGAAACCGGTTGGTAAGGGCGTGAGGGGGGTGGGGGGCGGCGGGGTCGCAAGACAACGAATCGCCTGCGGGCGATTGAAACAACTTCGTGAGCCGGCATTCCCTTGTCTCTGGCGACTAAGTCGCAAGACAACGAATCGCCTGCGGGCGATTGAAACCAACATAAACAGGACGGCCACGGCGATCAGCGGCCCGGGTCGCAAGACAACGAATCGCCTGCGGGCGATTGAAACGAGGGAGATCAACACGAACACCTTGCGCGACATAAGTCGCAAGACAACGAATCGCCTGCGGGCGATTGAAACACCCCTGTATCCGATGGCCCCACGAGCGGGCCCAGGTCGCAAGACAACGAATCGCCTGCGGGCGATTGAAACTAGCTCACCACTTCCGGTGAGCATACGAGTTCAATTTGTCGCAAGACAACGAATCGCCTGCGGGCGATTGAAACGGATCGGGGGTGGGGAGCAACTCGCGCTGCTCCCCAAGTCGCAAGACAACGAATCGCCTGCGGGCGATTGAAACGCAGATATCCAGGGGGATCTGCCCGGCACCGAAAGCGTGTCGCAAGACAACGAATCGCCTGCGGGCGATTGAAACGCGACCGGGGGGCCGAAGACGTAGGAGTACCCGCCGTCGCAAGACAACGAATCGCCTGCGGGCGATTGAAACTTGTTGGGCGACTCCGAAGTATTGAGAGTCAAATATCCTGTCGCAAGACAACGAATCGCCTGCGGGCGATTGAAACAAGATCAATCACCTCGGGGGAGGTGGGCTTGCGCTTGGTCGCAAGACAACGAATCGCCTGCGGGCGATTGAAACCCGAAGAGGACCGCCGTGATTAAAAATACCACGACTAACGTCGCAAGACAACGAATCGCCTGCGGGCGATTGAAACCGGGAATGGGTGCAGGTACGGGGTCCTGCACCAAGGCGAGTCGCAAGACAACGAATCGCCTGCGGGCGATTGAAACATAAGCCACTGTTTCCGTTTGCCCTGCGGCAAGCCCGTCGCAAGACA
>UETR01000023.1_pt1 | contig 43386 bp, 43 predicted proteins | sample 1817881 | NCBI WGS metagenome assembly UETR01 (sample SAMEA4730918, study PRJEB27012) | Candidatus Amarolinea aalborgensis | place: Denmark | collected 2014-01-09
CAACCGGTGACGATGTTGTGTGGCTCTGAGAGCGTTACCCTGTCGCAGCCCTGCGAGGGGGCGGCGCTCTCCTATGCCAGCGTTGTCCGGCCAGGAGGCCGGACCTGCGAAGGCAGCGCCGCCTGGCCGGGACAAAAAATCCGTGTTCATCTGCATCAATCCGTGTCCTCATGGGACACGCATCAACACCGCTGAACACGGATTTTGTATGCCGTTTGCCCGGCTATTTATGCTGCGCGTGCGAAAATGACCACCGCAACCGCCAGGAGCAAGAGAATGCCCACCAGACCGGCGATGGCCCATCCGGGCAGCCAAACGCCCGACTGCGCTGGGACTGGCGTGGGGACGACGGTAGCCTCTGTGCTGGCAACCGGCGCCAGCGACAGTACGTAGGCCGTCAGGTTATTGACCTCGGCGTCGGTCAACGGCCCGCCCTTGGCCTGCGACCAGGCTGGCATGGCCGAACCAGAAATGCCGTTCACGATCGTGCTGCGCACCGACAGATCGGGGCGGATGCCGGCGAACGCCTTGGACAGCCGCGCGCCAATGCGGCCCTGGCCTTTGTCGCCGTGGCACATGACGCAGTTTTGTTCATACAACCCCGCGCCCTGCGTGGGGTCGCCCGCGACGTCGGCCAGGGTGGGGATGGGTGTGATCTCTTTGAGGGCCGGCGTCGGGAAGTCGCTGGGGCGCCCACCGCTCAGGCTCTCGATGAAGGCGGCCAAGTCGCTGATATCCTGCTCGCTCAGCGGGCCGGATGGCTGCAGCCAGGCCGGCATGGCCGTACCGGGGATACCGTTGGCGACCGTTTGGCGAATCAACGCGTCAGGCTGGATCGAAGAAAAGACACTGGAGAGCGTGGCGCCCACGCGACCCTTGCCATCTGGGCCGTGGCACACCGCACAGTTGGCGTCATAGAGTTGAGCGCCGTGCGCTTTATCGCCGCCGCCTTGTGCGCCCGCGACGCCGACCACGAGAAGCGCCAGCATCAGCCCAAGACCAAGCCAGATTTCGGGCCTGCGCGGGCTGAATATTCGAAAAGCGGTCACACGCTTGCTGTTCATGACTTATCTCCCTTGCGCAGGCGGGGTGGACATAACGCCAACCCCGCCTGCATTGGCGATTACTTCAGCGTGGACAGATAGGCAACCACGTCATTGAGTTCATCCGCGGTCAACGCCTGGCCGAAGGTCTTCGGCATGATGTTGTCCGGGAAGCCCGGCACGACGAAGGCGCTGGGGTTGACAATGGATTCATGGATGTATTCCTCAGCCGTCTTGCCCGGCACACGGGTGGCCGCAGTGGAGCCAATCTTGGTCAGCTCGGGGCCGACGGCGCCCGCGGCGCTGGTGCCTTCGATCTTGTGACAGCCGCCGCATGTGCCTTTGCCCAACACGATGGCCTTGCCACGCGCCACCGGATCGTTAGGCGGCGGTGTTGGCGTTGGCATGCCCATTTCCTGGCCGGCTGTCTTCTCGAAGTTGAGGAGATAGTCCGTGATGTTGTCAATCTGATCTGGGCGTAAGGGGCCGCCAAAATCCTGCGCCCACGGCGGCATGGCGCCGGCGTAGAGGTTTGGACGAGTCGAGACCAGGCGTCCACCAGAAATGGTGGACCTGATATAATCACGCAGGGAACCGGGGTAGCCAACTTCCTTCAACCGGCCGTTGAAGAAGTATTGATCGTTGAGCGGCGGGCACAGGCCCTGGATGCCTTTGGCCTGCGGGCCGTGGCAGGGTTTGCAGTATTCACCGAAGAGAAGAGCGCCTTCCTCGATGGATTTGCCTTTCTGCGACGCTTCTTCTGCGGCCATGCGGTTCGGCTCGCCAAGGCCGACAACCAGCAAGATGACCAGGGTCAGAATGGTAGCAACGATGCCTACCGTAATTTGCACGAGTTTCATAGGTTGTTATTCTCCTCGCCTACTCACGGTAGATTGAATCACGGTGTACATAGATGATCTTCTCGAAGGTATCTGTCTGGCCGCTCGATGTGTTGTCCCACAGGATACGCATCGTCAGCTTCTTCAGACCATCCTGCCAGTCTTCGATCACCACCACGGCGTGGCCGTTGGGCAGACCTTGAGACAGCTTCTTGATCTCGGTATTCATTTCAGCGAATATCTTGGCGAACTCGCCTTCCTTGGGATAGGACGCCGGGTCTGCGGTATCGTACTGGCCGACCGGCAGTTCTTCATACATCAGGCCGCGCACCGGGCCGACGCCTTCCACCGGGATGAATTCCTGGATCACCTCCTGCGCGGGCACGCCAGCCACACCGTAGTAGGGAGTGCCCATGTAGGACAGGATGACCATGAAGAGCGCGAACACCACGCCGGCCGACAAGATCAACTTGCGGTCGCTGGCGCGGCGGCTGGGGTTGAAATCTACGTAGGGCAGAATGGCCAGCCCGCCGAAAACCACGCCCGGCAAGACCACGCCCATGAGCGTTTTGTCCCCCAGTTTAAGCAAACCCTGAATCCAGAGGAAGTACCAGGGCGCCGTGGTATGGAAGGGTGTCACCAGCGGGTTCGCGTGATGCTCCAACGGAGCATTGTACAAGAATGTGGCATAGACCACCATCGCCAGGACGCTCAGCGCGACCAACATCAACTCATCCACCATCACGTCTGGCAGGAAGTAGACGCGCTTGTCAGCGGGCACGCGCTTGCCGGTGTCCTGGCCAACCTCTTCCTCGCGTGCCGGCAGCGAAATGCCGAAGTGCACCACTTTGTAGTAGTGGACGAAGAAGAAGATCAGGAGCAGGGCCGGGACGAAGAGCACGTGCAGCAGGTAGAAGCGCAGCAAGCCGTTGGCGCCGATGTCAGGTGCGCCGCGCAAGATCAGGTTGATGGCGTTGCCAACCGGCGCGGGCGGAACTGCTTCCGCCATGCTGGTGCCGATGGTGACAGCCCAGAAAGCCAACTGATCCCACGGCAGCAGGTAGCCGCTGAAGCTCAGGAAGAGGGTGGCCAGCAGGAGGATGACGCCCGTGAACCAGGTGAACTGACGCGGCTTCTTGTACGATCCGGTGATGAACGTACGCGCCATGTGTAAGATGACAACCACGACCATCGCTTCCGCGCCCGCGCGATGCAGGTCGCGCATCAGCGATCCCAGGGGCACATTGCTGAGAATCCGCAGCATGTCGCCATAGGCGGTGCGTGGGGTTGGCGCATAGAAAACCATCAGGAAGATGCCGGTAATGGTTTCGAGCAGAAAGAGGAAGGTGCTCAGCCAGCCCATGCGAAAGGTATGCGTCAACTTGGTGACGCTGGCGTGATAAAAAGACGGCTTGATGTGCAGCCAGAAGGCCTCCGAATGTAACTGGAGGCGGGGATTAGGACGTCCAGGGGGATCACCGCGTAGCATGCCGCGCAGGTCGTTCCAACTGAGGCCGGCTGTAAAGCGGGTAAGCGCTTCATCAGCCAGGGCTGCTGCGACCGGGCCAATGCCTTTGCTACGAAGATCTTGCAAAACACTCATAAAGGCTCTCCTTCAAGAGAATGTTCTGAAGAATGGCTTCTCAACAGTTCGTCAGATCAGCGCTGGCTGTGAGCAGGCGATCTTTCCAGTGAACCGTTGAGGCGCGCTAAAACACTACGACTTCTTGATCGGCGGTGCGCCCGGCGCTGGCGCTTGCTGCTCTCCGGCCGGCACTGGAACCGCGCCAGGGCGACTCAGGCGTTTGCCAGTGTCTACCACGATCGTCAGGTTGGGGTCGTTCACGGCTACAGCCTCGCCTGGCTTGGTTGTCTCGGCGACTACCTTGCCGGAGCCATCCTCGACCCGAATCACGAATTGGTCGAGACCACGCGCCGCAGGGCCGCGCATTAAACTGCCGTCAAGCCAGAAGCGGGAACCATGACAGGGACACTGAAAGCGGTAGTTGAGGGTATCCCACTCATACAGGCAGCCGAGATGGGTGCAGACCTTGTAGAGCGCCTTGACCCCCTCCTCGGTGTGCACCAGCCAGAACTTGCCTGTCGTATTCGCCACAGGCGCCGCGTTGACTGGGGGCAGCGCGGACGCCGGACCAAGGTTGAACGCGCCGCCAAACTCGCCTGCTTTGAAACGAGGCAGGCCATACGCGTATGAAGCAACGCCGCCTCCGGCCGCCAGCAGGCCCAGGGTCGCCCCCCAGGCATACATGAGAAACTCACGGCGAGACACGGCGCCGGGGCTGCTCACCTCAGCGGTCGGTTTCTTGGCTGTTTTGGGTTCTGCCATACCGAACTGAGCCTCCTTCTGTTAATCCGTTTACGCTGAACAATCTAGTGAATGGGTAGGACGGGCACACAAGCTGGTCATATGCATGGCGCATGACGCGATGCGTAATGACACAACGAATTAGTCCAATTATATCATGATTGACCGATACTCACAAACTTGCGCCATTCAGAACAAACGCTGCTGCCGCCTTGCCCTATCAACGGCGCAACGGCCAATCTGCTTGCGGGTCGCTGTTAACGGCCAAAGAGACGCGTCAACAGGCCAGGTTTTTTGGCTGGCGGCGGCGGTGAGGGCGGTGGAGGCGGTGGAATGGGGAGGACAGCCTCTTCGTCATCCAGGCCCAGTTCAGCGCGCAGGGCTGGCGACATGAGTGCAATGCTCCACGCCGGCTCCCAGACGACATTGACGTTGACGCTTGACGCGCCTGCCTGCTGCACCGTCTCGGTCACGTCTTTGATGATCTGTGGTCCCATAGGGCAATGCGGGGTGGTCATCGTCATGGTTACGGTGACCTGCTGGTCAGGATTGACCTCGATGCCATACACGAGACCCAAGTCTACGATGTTCAGAAACAACTCCGGGTCAATCACCCGCGTCAGAGATTGACGCAGGGAATCAGGCGACAACATGAGCAAGCTCCTTCAGGATTGGTTGCCACCGCGGCAGCCGGCTGGCTGCAGTGGCAAGGTCAGGCCGGCGTAACCGTCCGTCACGTAAGCCATTCGTGGGGCTGATTGTAGCGCATGCGTGCGCAGTTGGCAACTGAAATTCGTGGTTTGACAAAGCCAGGCGCGTGTGGTAAATTCCCATCACATTCAACACAACAATCAGCAACGAACCGGAATAGTAACCGCCAAAGCGAGTTCCAGAGAGTCTCCCCTGGGTGTAACGGAGACAACCGCGCAGGCAGCGAATGGGCCGGGAAGCTGCGTACCGAACGCTTACGCCAGTAGGCTACGCCGGAGACGCCACCGTTACCAGGGCGCGCGGTATCGAGGCATCTTCGCAGGCGATGATGCGCTCTGTACCTGGCGAGTGAGGTTCATCAACCTGGCCTGGCATGGGCAGGCGCAGTTTGGCGGCCTAAGCGGGGTGGCACCGCGGGAAATTCCAACTCCCGTCCCTGGCAGTCAATATGCTGCCGTGGGACGGGAGTTTTTTGTTGCCGTTGATTTGCGCGGTAATCCGACGGATTGCCGCCTACCAGGAACGTTCAAGACGCACCAAGGAGAAAGCCGCATGGTCAAACCAACCCTCGACGAGTTCAAATCGCTTACAGGCCAGGGGAACCTGGCGCCGGTCTACCAGGAACTGCCCGCGGATCTGGAGACGCCGGTGTCGGTCTATCTCAAGCTGCGTAATGGCGGACCGTCATTTCTTTTGGAGTCGGTGGAGCGCGGGGAGCAGTTGGGTCGCTATTCGTTCATTGGCGTCCATCCGCCCCTGGTGGTGACGGCTCACGGCGAGACGGTAACGATCCAGAGCGCGGCCGGCGCGGTGTTGGAGACACGCGTGGTTCCTGATGATCCCCTGGCCGCCGTCGCTGATCTTCTCCATCGCCGGCGCCCGGTTGAACTGCCCGGCCTGCCTCGTTTTACCGGGGGCGCCGTGGGCTTTCTGAGCTATGACTGGGTGCGCTTTATCGAGCGGCTGCCGCAAACCGCGGCCGATGACCTGCACCTGCCAGAGTACATTTTCCTGCTGGCCGATAACCTGGTGATCTTCGATCATGTGCGCCATCGCCTCCTGGTGCTGGCCAATGCGCGGCTCGAAGGCGACCTGCTCGACAACTACGCCGACGCGGTGGCGCGCATTGACAGCATCGTGGCGCGCCTGCGCCAACCGCTGACGCCGCCCGTGATCCCAGAGACGGTCAGCGGCGCGCCGTGGCGCAGCAACTTTAGCCAGGCCGAATTTGAAACGGCTGTGCGGCGGGCCAAGGAATACATTGCCGCGGGCGACATTTTCCAGGTCGTGCTCAGCCAGCGTCTGCAGCGTGACACGGACGCGGACCCCTTTACGATTTACCGGGCGCTGCGCATGCTCAATCCATCGCCGTACATGTTCTTTCTGGAGTTGGCCGATGATCTACACATTGTCGGCTCCTCGCCGGAGATGCATGTACGCCTGGAAGGGCGCACCGCGCAGTTACACCCCATCGCAGGCACGCGCTGGCGCGGGGCGTCGCCTCAGGAAGATGCCCGCCTGGCCGCGGAGCTGCTGGCCGACCCCAAAGAGCGCGCCGAGCACGTCATGTTGGTGGACTTGGGCCGCAACGATTTGGGCCGCGTCAGCGAGTTTGGCACGGTCAAGGTGCCGCTCATGATGAACGTTGAGCGCTACAGCCACGTGATGCACATCACCAGCGATGTACAAGGCGCGCTGCGGCCGGAGCAAGACGCGTTCAGCCTGCTGCGCGCCACCTTCCCCGCCGGCACCTTGAGCGGTGCGCCCAAAGTACGCGCCATGGAGATCATCGAGGAATTGGAAGGCGTTCGGCGTGGGGCCTACGGCGGCTGTGTCGGCTATATTGATTACGACGGCACCATGGACACCTGCATCACCATCCGCACCATCGTCATGCACGGCAAGACCTGCTATCTGCAAGCCGGCGCCGGCATCGTCGCCGACAGCGACCCGACGGCCGAGTGGCAAGAGAGCATGAACAAGGCCAAAGCCTTAGCGGTGGCGGTAGAGCAGGCGGAGCATGGACTATAGAGACCAGAGACGGGAGACCAGAGACCGGAGTGGGGGAGTTGGATGGAGTAGAGCGAGGATCGCCAGTTCGGTAGGTGTGGCGTGACTTGCTTCAGACAGGTTGTGCATGATCGTGACAGGCGTATTGCGGGAGGCGGGGGAAGTGGCTGTGGCGACGACGTTGGAGGAGTTGGATTTGCTTAGGGATGCTGAGCGTATTGCGGACGCCGTGTGGGAGATGGTCAAATCATGGCAGAGTTTCGAACGCCAAACCGTCGGTAGCCAGATTGTGCGATCCGCCGACTCGATTGGCGCCAACATTGCCGAGAGCTATGGGCGCTATCATTTCGGCGACAAGATCCAGTTCTTGTACTACGCCCGCGGCAGCCTGTTCGAGACCAAATACTGGTTGCGCCGCTGCATGCAGCGCGAGCTCATGGCTGCGGACCAATTCACCAATGACGCCCAGCGTCTCGAGGACCTGGCGCGCGGCATCAACGCTTTCGTCAAGGACCTGCGCCGTCAACAGCACCTGTCGCCCCCCGCCAAAACCGTCGTCAAGGAACCAGATCCTATCTACGATACAACACCCCCCGCGATCTCTAATCTCTGATCTCTGATCTCTGATCTCTGATCTCTGATCTCTGATCTCAAGGAAAGGAATTATGACCAAAAAGAAACGTGTCTTCTCCGGCATTCAGCCGTCCGGCAACATTCACCTGGGCAATTACCTGGGTGCGATCACGCAGTGGGTGGCGTCACAGGATGCCTACGACAATATCTTCTGCATCGTGGACTTGCATGCGATCACCGTTCCGTACGAGCCGCAGTCGCTGCTGGCGAAGACGCGCGAGCTGGCCGGACTCTACCTGGCCTGCGGCATTGACCCACAGAAGAGCGCGATCTTCGTGCAGTCGCACGTGCGCGAGCACACCGAGCTGACCTGGCTGCTCAACTGCCTGACGCCCCTGGGGTGGCTGGAACGCATGACCCAGTACAAGTCGAAGGCGCAGAAGCAGGAGAGCGTAGGCACCGGCTTGCTGGATTATCCTGTGCTGATGGCCGCGGACATTCTACTCTATGATACGAACCTGGTGCCGGTGGGCGAAGATCAGAAGCAGCATGTGGAGCTGGCGCGCGACATCAGCCAGCGCGTCAACTTCCTGTTTGGCGACATCTTCGTAGTGCCCGAGGTGGTCATTCGCCAAAGCGGCGCGCGCATCATGGGCTTCGACAACCCGGAACAGAAGATGAGCAAGAGCGACAGGGGCCAGTTTCACGCCGTGAATTTGCTGGATGATCCCAAGCTGGTGCGCAAGACGATCATGCGCGCCGTGACCGATTCCGGCAGCGAAACGCGCTTTGCCGAGGCTGGCGCCGGGGTGCTCAACCTGCTGACGATCTTTGAGATTTTGAGTGGATGGGAGCGGCCGCGCATCGAGGCGCACTTCGAGGGTAAAGGCTATGGCTTTCTGAAGAAGGAGGTCGCTGAGATCGTCCTCGCGGCGCTGGAGCCAATCCAGGCGCGCTATCGCACCTACGCCGATGATCCGGCCGAATTGGATCGCATTCTCAAACAAGGCGCAGACAGCGTCCGGCCCCGCGCAACGGCCACGGCCAACCGGGTAAAGACGGCGATGGGTTTTGTGCTACCGACCTGAACCACGGAGGCGAGGCCGATGATTGCTTTTATTGACAACTACGACAGCTTTACCTACAACCTGGTGCAGTATGTGGGCGAGATCATCATCCAGGAGAAACTGGGCGATCCGCATGATCTTCTGCGCGTGTGGCGCAACGACCAGGTGACGGTGGATGAACTGGCCGCGCTGGCGCCCAGCCACATCATCGTCTCGCCTGGCCCCGGCACGCCTGAACAGGACTCCGGCGTCTCCAACGCCGTCATCGAGCGTTTCTACGCCACGACGCCGATCCTGGGCGTTTGCCTGGGACATCAGTGCATGGGCTACGTGTTCGGCGGGCAGGTCGTGCGCGCGCCGCGGCTGATGCACGGCAAGACCTCGCCGGTGTATCATACCGGCCGCGGCATCTTCAACGGCTTGCCCAGCCCCTTCACCGCCACGCGCTACCATTCGTTGATCGTGCTGGAGCCGCTGCCCTCTGCGCTGGAAGTGATGGCTTTCACGGCCGAAGGCGAGGTGATGGGACTGCGCCATCGCCAGTATCCGCATGTGGTCGGGGTGCAGTTCCACCCCGAGTCCATCTTGACCGAGGGCGGCAAGGACCTGCTGCGCAATTTTCTGGCTCTGAAGCGGATGAGAGTGTAGAGAACGGAGATCAGAGACCGGAGACCGGGAGTGAGTTGGTCGCGGGTGGGTTTCTGTGCGGATTGGTGCGGGCGCAGGGACGGCGCCACGCGGCCGCTGTTCAGCACTTTGTACTATGCGTTCAGCATTCCGCTTTCAGTGTTGGTAGGGGGGCCGATGATTCAAGAAGCAATTGCCAGACTGTTGGAACGGCAGGACCTCAGCGAGGATGACGCGTTCGCTGCCATGAACCAGATCATGCTGGGCGACGCGACGCCTGCGCAGATTGGCGGCTTCCTGGTGGCGCTGCGCATGAAAGGCGAAACCGTCGCGGAGATTGCCGGCTGCGCGCGGGCGATGCGCGCCAGCGCGATTCCGGTGCGGCCCCGCCGCGTGGATCCGAACGACCTGGTAGACACGTGCGGCACGGGCGGCGATCACGCGGGCACCTTCAATATCTCGACCACGGCCGCTTTCGTCGTGGCGGGGGCGGGGGTTCCTGTCGCCAAGCATGGCAATCGTTCGATCACCAGCAAATCGGGCAGCGCCGATGTGCTGGGCGCGCTGGGCGTCAACCTCGACTTGACGCCGGAGCAGGTGGCGGCCTGCATTGATGAAGCCAACATTGGTTTCCTTTTTGCCGTCAAGCACCATCCGGCCATGCGCTTCGCCATCGGCCCGCGACGCGAACTCGCGGCCCGCACCGTCTTCAACCTGCTTGGCCCGCTGACCAATCCGGCCGGCGCCAGGCGTCAGGTCATCGGGGTCTATGATCCTGCCCTGACCGCGGGACTGGCCGGCGTGTTGGGACGGATGGGCAGCCGCGCCGCATTCGTGGTTCACTCCCTGGCCCCAGGCGGCAAACCCGGCCTGGATGAACTGAGCACCACGGGCCTCAACCGGGTCAGCCAACTGCACCCTGATGGGCGCGTCACCACGTTTGATCTCGATGCGCGCGATCTCGGCCTGGCGCCGGCCGCCCTGGACGATCTGCGGGGTGGGGACGCCGCGGCGAATGCGGCGATCACGCGCAGCATCCTGGATGGCTCCGTGCCGGGCGCGCCGCGGGATGTGGTGCTGCTCAACGCGGCCGCCATGCTGACCACAATCAGCGGCGACTGGGCGGATGGCCTGGCCCGCGCACGGGTCAGCCTGGAGAGCGGCGCCGCGCTGCGCAGTTTGCACAAGCTGATTGCGGTGAGTCAGCGGGCGTAAGTGCAGAGCGCAAAATGCAAAATGCAGAGCGCAAAATGCTGAAGACAAAGCGTAGAGTGCAGGGGAAAGAGTGGAAGAGAGAAGTGCGAAGATGGAAAATGGACGGGGAGACGCCGCGCGTGGGGGTGAGGAAGCGAAGGGGCGAGTGGGCAGCCCGCTTCACGGGGGAAAGCAAGAGCGTTTGATGCAGCGGGGAATGTTCCTGGATGAGATCATGGCGCATAAACGCGCAGAGCTGCCCAGGGAAAAGCATGAGGTGCCGCTGGCCGATCTGCGCGCCGCGGCGGCGATTGCGGAGCCGCCCCGTGACTTCGCGGCCGCCCTGCGCCCGGTCGGCGGCCCGCCTGGCGTACGGCTCATTGCCGAGATCAAGCGTGCGTCGCCCTCGCGTGGGCTGCTGTGCCACGATTTCGACCCGGTGCGCCTGGCGGACGTCTACCGCGCCAACGGCGCCGCCGCCATTTCTATCCTGACCGACGCCCGCTTCTTTCAAGGCGACCTTGTACATCTCAGCCAGGTGCGCCAGCATTTCATGCGGCCAGGCCAGGTTGGCGCCGGACGCCCGCTGCCGCTCCTGCGCAAGGATTTCATCTTTGACCCCTACCAGGTGTGGGCCGCGCGCGAAGCCGGCGCAGATGCCTTGCTGCTGATTGTGGCCGTGCTCAGCGACCGTGAGCTGCGCAGCCTGCTGGCCGAAACCGAGCGCCTGCACATGCAAGCGCTGGTTGAAGTGCATGACGAGAACGACGTGACGCGCGGCCTTGCCGCCGGCGCGCACATCATCGGCGTCAACAATCGCGACTTGCAGACGTTTGCCGTGGACCTGGCGACCACGGAACGTCTGCGCCCCTTGGTGCCGCCGGATGTGATTTTCGTAGCCGAAAGCGGCATCCATACGCCCGACGATGTGCGGCGCCTGCGCAACCTGGGCGTGGATGCCATGCTCGTGGGCGAGTCGCTGGTCAAGGCGGCGCCTGCGGCGCGCCCGGGCCGTGTGCGTGAACTGGCGCAGGCCGGCCTGGCAGCCGCCTCATGACCGGCACCCTGCTCAATATCCTGACCGTTGTCATCGGCGGCAGCCTGGGCAGCCTGCTGGGCAACCGTCTGCCGGACAAGACGCGCGAGACAGTGCTCGCCGGCCTGGGCCTGATGACCGGCGTCGTGGGCATGAGCATGGCCTTGCAGACCAAGAACGTGCTTATCCCCATGTTCAGCGTGCTCCTGGGCGGCGTCCTGGGTGAATGGGCGCGCCTGGAAGATCACCTGGAGGCTCTGGGGCGCTGGCTGGAACGCCGCGTGGGGCAGCGCATGGGCAGCGGCGAACGCAGCGTCACGCGCGCGTTTGTCACCGCCAGCCTGGTCTTTTGCATTGGCCCGATGACCATCCTCGGTTCGATCCAGGATGGTTTGACCGGCGATTTCCAACTCTTGGCGGTCAAGTCGCTGCTGGACGGCTTCGCCTCCCTGGCTTTTGCCGCCACGCTGGGGCCAGGTGTGATCCTTTCGGCGCTCACCATTCTGGCGGTGCAAGGCAGCGTGACCGTGGCTGCCGCCCTGCTTGGCTCGGCGCTCGGCGAAGTCACGCGCCTGACGCCGTGGGTCATCGAGATGACCGCGACGGGCGGCGTGCTCGTTTTAGGCATCAGCCTGCTCCTGCTCGATCTACGTCGCGTGCGCGTCGGCAACCTGATGCCGGCCGTGTTCCTGGCGCCGTTGATCGTCTTCGGCTTGCAGGCGCTGCACATCAGCTATTGAGGGCGCATCGTATGACGAAGGTGAAGATTTGCGGATTGACCAGCCTGGCGGATGCGCAGGCTGCCGCCGAGGCAGGTGCGGACATGCTCGGCTTCATTTTCTATCCCCGGTCGCCGCGTTTTGTCGAGCCTGCGCACGCGGCGGCGATCATTGCCAGCATCCAGCACATGGCGCTGCCGGTCAGGACCGTTGGCTTGTTCGTCGACGCGCCGCTGCCCGAAATCCAGGAGACGCTGCGCCGCTGCCGCCTCGATTTCGTGCAGCTGCACGGCGGCGAACCGCCGCATCTCCTGGAAATGCTCCAGCCCCAGGCCTTCAAGGCGCTGCGCCCCACCTCCCTGGACGAGGCGGCCGCAGAGGCCGAATGGTATGCTGACCTCGGCCCGCCCGAAGGGCCGCAGCTGCTGCTCGACGCCTACCATCCGCAGCTGCACGGCGGCACCGGGCAGGTGGGCGATTGGGCAATCGCTGCGGCCCTGGCGCCCCGCTACCGCATCCTGCTGGCCGGGGGTCTGACGCCAGACAACGTGCGGCAGGCTGTGCGCCAGGTGCGACCGTGGGGCGTGGATGTGAGCAGCGGCGTGGAAGCCGCGCCTGGACAGAAAGACCACGACAAGATGAGACGTTTTGTGGCTGAGGCCAAGCGAGGCAACGTATGACAGAACGAGCGTTCAAGCCGAACGCGATCCGCCAGGGCTGGCAGATACGCGCCAGCCGGCATCTTTATCAGAGCCATTGGTACAACGTCCGTCAGGATGACATTCGCCTGCCTGACGGCCAGGAGATCACTTTCACGCAGATCGAGCACCCCGGCTTCGTTTCGGTCGTGCCGGTAACGGAAGATGGGCAGATCGTGCTGATCTATTCCTACCGCTACACTGTGGATGATTGGGTTTGGGAAATCCCGGCCGGCGGCCTGGGCAACAAACCTCATCTGACACCGTTGGCCGCGGCGCAAGAGGAATTGGCGGAGGAGGTTGGCGGCGTGGCCGCCGCCTGGCGGCCCATGGGCAGCTACTACGCCGGCATTGGGTCGAGCAACGTGCGCGCTCACGTCTTTCTTGCGACTGGTGTGCAGTTGAATGGCCGGCAGCAGTTGGAAAGCACGGAGATCATCCAGGTGCGCACGGCGCCTGTGGCCGAAGCCCTGTCCATGGCCCGTTCTGGTGAGATGCAAGATGGTCAGAGCGTATTGGCCCTGCTGCTGTGCGAGCCCTGGCTGCAAGCGATGATCGCTGAAGGAGCGTGAGCATGAACCAAGTGATTGAAACGCCCGACGCTGCCGGCCATTTTGGCCCCTACGGCGGCAAGTTTGTGCCTGAGACGCTGATGCCGGCATTGGACGAGCTGGAGGCGGCTTACCTGGACGCGATGGGCGATGCCGCCTTCCGCGCGGAATTGGACGACCTGTTGATGACCTATGTCGGCCGGCCGACGCCGCTCACGCATGCCCGCCGCTTGAGCGAGCACCTGGGCGGCGCGCAGATTTACCTGAAGCGCGAGGACCTGGCTCATTCGGGCGCGCACAAAATCAACAACGCGCTCGGGCAGGCCTTGCTGGTCAAGCGCATGGGCAAACGCCGCGTGGTGGCTGAGACGGGCGCTGGTCAGCATGGGGTGGCGACGGCCACGGCGTGCGCGCTGCTCGGCCTGGAATGTGTGGTCTACATGGGCACCGTGGATATGGCGCGCCAGCAGCCCAACGTCTTTCGCATGAAACTCCTGGGCGCGGAGGTGCGCGGGGTGGAGAGCGGCAGCAAGACGCTCAAGGATGCCATCACAGAGGCAATCCGGGATTGGGTGACGAATGTCCACACCACGCATTATCTGCTCGGCTCTGCGTTGGGGCCGCATCCCTATCCGCGCATGGTGCGCGACTTTCAGCGCATCATTGGCGTGGAAGCGCGCCAGCAAATGCTGGCGCAGACCGGCCGCCTGCCCGACGCCATCGTTGCCTGCGTGGGCGGCGGCTCCAATGCCATTGGCATCTTTCATCCCTTCCTGGCCGACGAGGAGGTGATGTTGATCGGCGTGGAGGCCGGCGGCCGCGGTATGGCTGGCGGCGAGCACGCGGCGCGCTTCAGCGATCCCAGCAAGGGCCGGCTGGGCGTTTTGCACGGTACGCGCACGTTCGTCTTGCAGGATGCGGATGGGCAGATCGCGCTGACGCACTCGGTCTCTGCGGGCCTGGACTATGCGGCCGTGGGGCCAGAACATGCCTGGCTGCGCGATCAGGAGCGCGCGGGGTACACCTTCGTCACGGATGAGCAGGCCTTGGCCGGTTTTGAGGCGCTGTGCCGGCTGGAGGGCATCATTCCGGCATTGGAGAGCGCGCACGCCATCGCCCATGTGCTTGACCTCGCGCCCACGATGCGCCAAGATCAAATGATTTTGGTCAACCTGAGCGGCCGCGGGGACAAGGATTTGGATACGGTGTTGAAGGCGATGCGGGAGAGAAAGATTGAAGATTGAAGAGGAAGGGAGATGAGTGATGGATGAGGCGGCTGGAGCGGGCGTGACGCATCTGGATGCGGTGTTTGCGGCGGCGGCGAGAGCGAGGCGGGCGGTTTTCATGCCCTATTTGGTGATTGGGCATCCCGACATCGAGACATCGCTGGCCCTTGTGGAGGCCCTGGCTGCGGCGGGCGCCGATTTGTTTGAGTTGGGCATACCCTTTTCCGACCCGTTGGCCGATGGGCCGGTCATTCAGAAGGCGACACAGCATGCGCTGGATCATGGGGTCACGGTGGCCTTATGCCTGGCCGCCGTGCGCGAGCTGCGGGATCGGGGCATTCAGGCCGGTTTCAACCTCATGGGCTATTTCAACCCGATCTTGGCCTACGGCCTTGAACGGTTCTGCGCCGACGCCGCCGCGGCCGGCGTGGATGGCGTCATCGTGCCTGACTTGCCGCCTGAGGAAAACGGTGAACTGGCCGCCGCGTGCCGCGATCACGGCCTGGCATTGATCCGCTTCCTGGCGCCAACCAGCACCGCCGCCCGTGTGCAGATGGTGACGCAGCAGGCGGAAGGGTTTCTGTATCTGGTCAGCCTGACCGGCGTCACTGGCGCGCGTGATGCACTGCCCGCCGATCTGGCGGCGTTCGTGGCGCGCGTGCGCGCGTTGACCACCGTTCCGCTCGCGGTGGGTTTCGGCATTTCCACGCCTGAGCAGGCGCACAGTGTGGCCCAGGTCGCGGATGGCGTCATCGTTGGCACCGGCATCGTCAAGCGCGCGGCGGGGCCGGATCCGGTCACGACCGTGCGCGAATTCGGGCAAACGTTGGCGGCAGCCATGCGGCGCGCCTAACCCTCGTCCACCCGCCGGATGCTGGACGCCGCGGAGAACCCATCTGGGTAACGGCGGCGCAATTTAGTGATGTTGGTGGCCGCGACTTCTTCCAATTCGACGCCGACCTCCTGCGCGAGGACCGCCAGGTACCACAACACATCGCCCAACTCCTTCACCAGCGCGGCGTGGTCAAGCTCGTGCTCATGGTAGAGATGTTTCTTCATTTCCTCGGCAATTTCACCAGCTTCGCCGATTAGGCCCAAAGCCCAGTTTGCCAGGCGGTCGCTGCGACTGCGTTCCGGCCCTGTGTTTGCGGTGCGCAAGGCAGCCTTTTGATATTCATTGAAATTCATCATCCAATCTCCGATGCACAGAATGTAGGATCTGCTTAACTGAACCTCAGCAACGTCCATAGCGCGCCCAGGACCAGGAACGGGCCAAGCGGCAGCGGCTGCCCTGGCCGATAGCGCCTGCGCATGATCTGCCAGCCCACCATCAGCGCGGCCGCCGCTCCGGCGGCCACCAGCGTCGCGAGCAAGGCTTCGATCACGCGGGGATAACCTGTCACCAGGCCCACCAGCGCAGCCAGCTTGACATCGCCCATGCCGAGTCCTGGACCTGTGCCAGAATTGAGGCGTGCGGCCAGGCCGGCGCCGACCAGAAACAGCAGCCCAAAGATGATCAAAGCCACGCCTGCCCCTGTCAGCGCCGCGGCCAGGCTGCTCATCCGGCCATCTGCGCCGCGCGGGCCGAGGCCCACAGCCGCAGCCATCATGGCCGTGAGCAGCATAGGGTAGACGATGGCGTTAGGAATGCGCAGCCGTTCCACGTCAACCACGACAATGAGGATGGCAGCCGCCAGGTAGACGCTGTGCAGGCCAAAGCGGGGCGTCCAGCCTTCAGCCAGCCACAGCAACGGCAGACCCAACGCCGTGACCAACGCAACCAGCCACGGCCGGCAGCGCAGACCCGTGTTGCCGACTGCGCTGCCGGGACGTCGCACGTTTGGCCGCACCCAACCGGGCCAGCCATCGGCCAGTCCATTGATCGCATAGGCCAGCAGCAGGCCGAGTAGAAACAAGACGACGATAGTGAGCATAGTGTTAAGTGCAAAGTGCAGACTGGAGATCAGAGACTAGAGATCAGAGATTAGGGATCAGGTATGTGGAAAACGGATGATGTGTGGACTAGAGTCTCCGGTCTCTGGTCTCCGGTCTCCGGTCTCCGGTCTCCGGTCTCCGGTCTCCGGTCACCGCCCTTCAGGTTGGCAAAAATCAGCAAAGGCGGGTACAATTTGCTGGCTCCGTGCCATTCGTGGCGGGGATTTTGAATTCGAGTCTACCCAATGCAAGCACCTGATTATCGTGATCGCGTCAGTATCTACCTCTGGGTGATTCTCGCCATGCTGGCGGCTGAACTTTTTTTGCAGCTGCCCACACGCGCGCTGACCTGGATCGTTTTTGGTACGCCGCTCAGTGTTGAGATTAACTCCTCGACCCTGTTGGCGGTTCCGCTGCTCGTGCTGGCAGCCAGCGGCGTCGAAGCCGTAGTGCGAGCACATCCACTGGCCCAGGCGGGTGAATTGCCCTACACCTGGATTCTGTGGTCGTTGCCCTGCGCCCTGGTGCTGACGGCTGCGCAGCTCCTGACGCTCATTCCCGGGCGCATCACCTGGCTCGCCGTCCTGGCGCTGATTGGGGTCTTGCTGGCCGCGATCAGCATCATCATCTACCACACGATTGATGAGCGCGATCACTATTATCGCCTGTCCCGCGTGGCGCTCAATTTCATCACCTACGCCGTTGTGCTGCTCCTGTTTCTGATCGTTTACCAGTCGCGGGCGCGCAGCGTGCTTTCGGGAACGGTGACGGCGGCCATCGGCGCTTTGTTGACCATCGAACTGCTGCGCGGGGCGGAGAGCACGGCGCGGTCTGTCACCTTGCGCCAGGTGCTCACCTATGGTTTGCTGTGCGGCCTCGTACTCGGTGAAGCCACCTGGGCATTGAACTACTGGCAGCTGCCCAGCCTGACGGCCGGCTTTCTCATGCTGCTCATGTTCTACCTGCTGGTCGGACTGGCGCAGCAGGGCATTGCCGGCGCCTGGCGTCGCATGGTGGTGCTTGAATTCCTCGCCATTGGCGCCGTTGGCTGTCTGCTGATCTGGCAATTTGCCCCGCGCTAATCTCCTTGCATCTGGTTGCGAACCGATCCTATCGCCGCGCTGCCTGCACCTTTTGCCAGAGCCGCTCGGGCTGATCGCGCCATTCTGCCCACGGCGTATCGCCGCGGCTGAGGGCCTGCAACGTTTCCGTCAATACCCGATTCACGGGCGTTTTGACGCCGGGGCGAGCGGCGGTCACCACCGCGCCATTGAGGAATGGCACCTCGGTGCGGCCCTTGCCGGCTTCCAGGTCAAGGTAGAGCGAGGGCGCTTTGCTGCCGCGGCCGCCGGCCACCAGACGGCCCAATGCGCGCCGAATCACCGCATGGGGCAGCGTGCGAATGAGCGGCGCGAACCACGGAAATGGATAGCCGCCCAACGTGACCGTGCGTATCCGTTGCGCCGCCATCACGGCCAATGTCTCGCGCCAGGCGTCAATCTCCAGGTCCGCCAGGCGCGGATCAGCCATGACCTGGCTGGGCGTCCAGCCGAGGATAGCGCAGGTGGCGTTGGCCAGTTGGTTCATCAACAGCTTGGTCCACTTGAGCGCGCGATAGTCGTCGTAGACGCCAGCGGGCAGGCCGGCGGCTGCGAACATCGCGGCCAGGGAGAGCGCGGGAAAGGCCGGCGCCTTTGGGTTCACCGCCGCCAGCGCGACGCGCCCGCGTCGAATGACCTCGATCACGCCGGGCGCCGTCACGGTGACTGGCGTCGTGATGGCGCCGGCCATCACGCGATTGGCGCCGAGGATCGCAGCCAGGCGCTCTTCGTTGCCAACGCCGTTTTGCAGCGTCAACAGCGGCGGCAGCCGTGATCGCCACGGCGCGAGTTCCGCCATCACGGCGGCCGTGTCATACGCCTTGACCGTCAGAATGGCGAGGTCGAACGCGGCTGCGGCGTCGAAGGCCGCGGCGACCGATGGCACAGCGTTGACGGCAGGCGCGGTCTGTGTTTCAGTTCCCATGCGCAGCGTCAGGCCGTGCGCCTGGACGGCTTCCACCAGCGCTGGCCGACCAATCAGCGTGATCTGCTGTCCAGCCAGCGCCAGGCGTGCGCCCACCAGGCATCCAATGGCCCCGGCGCCAATAATCAAGGTTTTCAGTGGTCGTCTCCGGAAGTGCAAAGTGCAAAGGTCAAAGTGCAAAGGGAGGTAAGATTCGCCTCCCCAGGATCGTCAATAGGTCGCGTTGATTTATGCTGCCTGGCAATCTGCTAGACAGGCTCGGCGCTCCTGACGCGCCAGGGCCAGGGCGCGTGGCTGGCAAGGATCGGCAAACGCGGCTATAATGCAGCCGGCGCTCGATATTCAACAGGTCTACTGCAAGCGGGCACGAATTGCGCTCTTTTTCCTTCAGCGGAAAAGCGAAGTCTATTCCCACTTGCAGTATAGAATGATGGCATGACAAGACTAATTCTCGGTATCGAAACATCATGTGACGAGACGGCCGCGGCCGTGGTTGGCGATGGTCGGCGCATCTTGTCCAACGTGGTGGCGACGCAGATCGAATTGCATCGCCCCTATGGCGGCGTCTTTCCTGAGCTGGCGTCACGGCAGCATATTCTGACCCTGAACCCAGTGATCGAACAGGCGTTGGCGCAGGCTCAAGTCACCTGGCGCGAGATCGAAGCGGTGGCAGTGACGTATGGGCCGGGATTAGCAGGCTCTCTGCTCGTGGGCGTCAACCTGGCGAAGGGGTTGGCCTGGGCGCAGGGCCTCCCGCTTGTGGGCGTCAATCACCTCGAAGGCCACGTCTACTCTAACTGGCTGCAAACCGATGCGGGCCTGACGGTCGGCGCCTTTCCGATCCTGGTGTTGATCGTCAGCGGTGGGCATACAGAACTGATCCTGATGCACGACCATGGCCGCTACACACGCCTGGGTGCGACGTTGGATGACGCCGCGGGTGAGGTCTTCGACAAAGTCGCGCGCCTGCTTGGCCTGGGCTATCCTGGCGGCCCTGCGCTGCAAAAGGCGGCCCTGAGCGGCGATCCGCAGCGGTTCGACTTGCCGGTGGCGCTGCGCCATGACGAGAAGCAGCGCTACAATTTCAGTTTCAGCGGCCTCAAAACCGCGGTGCTGCGCCTCACGCGTGCGCTGACGGCCGATGGCGGCGCCGTGCCGACGGCAGACGTCGCGGCAAGTTTTCAAGCCGCGGTGGCCGACGCGCTCGTCTCCAAGCTGTTGGTCGCCATTGACGATTTCAAGGTGAGCCAGGTCTGCGTATGCGGCGGGGTGGCGGCCAACGCCGAACTGCGTCGGCAGCTCACGAACCGGCTGCCCGTTCCGCATGCGATTCCGCCCATCTGGCTGTGCACAGACAATGCGGCCATGATTGCCAGCGCGGGCTTTTATCGCTACGCGGCCGGCGAGCACAGCGGCTGGGATTTGGACGTGCGGCCTAACCTCAAGCTCATTTGAGTGAACCCTCGGCCTGATCACCGCGGCCAGCGGCCGGCGGCTGCAGCGCCCGGAGCGCGGCGCGCATGGCTTCCTGTTCGCTCCACGGCGTTTCCACGTCGCCGAAGCACATGGATCGCTCATGTCCTTTGCCGCAGGCGATCACCACGTCGCCGGGGCGCGCCAGGCGGCAGGCGCAGGCCATCGCCTCGGCCCGGTCATCCACACGCCAGAATGTCGTCCCTTCCACACCACCTGCCTCACGGCAGCCGCGCGCGATTTCGGCCGAGATGTCAGCCAGCGATTCAGTGCGTGGATCCTCCGCCGTGATGATTGTCAGGTCGGCCAGGCGGCCGCTGATATGCCCCATCAAATAGCGTTTGCCGCGGTCACGTAGGCCTGCCGAGCCGAACACGGCGATCAGGCGACCGTCGGGCGCCACCAAGGGGCGGACAGTCTCCAGAGCGCGCTGCAGGGAAACTGGCGAGTGGGCAAAATCCACGATCGCCAGGAACGGCTGCCCCTCATCAATGCGCTCCATCCTTCCTACGACGCCGGTGAAGCTGGCAATGGCCGCGCGCACCACGGGCAAGGGAACACCTACAGCCAGGGCGGCGCAGACCGCGGCCAGGATATTGTAGATGTTGAAATCACCGATCAGGCTGGTCGTCATCTGACTCTGCAGTCCGTCGGCCGTCAGACCCAGTTCGTAGATGCTGTGACCCAGGTCAAGCGTGAACGCGGTGCGATCAGGAGCGTGCACCACCTCGGCTGCTTGAATGGCTCCGTTGTGCAATCCGTAGGTGAGACGCCGCACGTCGGGCCGTCCCTGGCTCAGAACGGCGTCCAAGAGGGGAAAGCTGGCATCCTCGACATTGAGGATGGCGGTCTTGGTGATACCTGGTTTGTCTACCGAGGCGCTCAAGTGCTGAAACAGGATGGCTTTGGCCGCGGCGTAATTGTCCCAGGTCCCGTGGTAATCCAGGTGCTCGTGCGTGATGTTGGTTACGATGGCGATATCGAACTCGCAGGCGTCCACACGGCGCTGATGCAGGCCGTGCGAGGTGCTTTCGAGCACGGCCACGTCGCAGCCAGCGGCGACCATCTGGGCCAGGTAGCGCTGCGTGTCTGGCGCATCGGGTGTCGTGACGTGTAAGCCGGTATCGAGCGCCTGCCCGCCGATTTCAGCCTGCACCGTGGTGACCAGGCCAACCTTGCGACCGGCGCTGCGCAAGATGTGCGCAATGAGGGTGCTCGTGGTCGTTTTTCCGTCCGTGCCGGTGACGCCGATCACAGTCAGCTTGCGCGCGGGGAAATCATGCCAGGCTGCGGACAGCCAAGCCAACGCACTGCGGCTGTTTTCCACCTGTAGATAGGGAATGTCCTCACGGAACGCGTCAATCTCTTCCGGCGGGCGCTCACCCACAATGGCGACCGCGCCCTGCATCAACGCCTGGCCGATGTAGTGATGGCCGTCCACGTTGACGCCGCCTACGGCCACAAAGAGCGCGCCGGACTGCACTTGCCGTGAGTCGGCGGTGATGACACGAATGTCGGGATCACCCAAACCGTACTGGATGGCGTCGGTTAGAACGAAACTCAACTGACTGAGGTGCACAGGTTCAACCTCGTGATATGCGGAGCCTAGAATTCAGATTAGTTACTGATACCCCAGGGGCAGAACCAGGAATGAAAACAGGCCATCTGTGGCCTATTCTCAAGCTAGATCAGCGCTGTCTTCGCTGGCGGCTGAGGATTTCCGGCGCGTCCGGTGGGATGTGTTGATGCGCAGGCCGGTCCACCCACAATCCGGGTTTTTGCACAAATAGCGTCGCACCGGTAAGAACAGTCCTATCAGGCGATCACCCGACGCGCGGTGAATGCGATGGAGTTCTTGACCACATCTGGGGCAGGCCTTGTCGGACCAGCCCGGTGAGCGAATGATGCGCCAGCGGGTGCGCCAGATGAGCAGCCCAGCGGCAACCACAATCAAGCCGATGCCTGTGAGATCGGAAGCTGTGCGGTTGGCCAGGAATTCGAACAAACCCGTGACGGCCGCAGCAATGCCGCCAATCACCGCGCGTCCCGCAGCGCTCAACCACAACCACACGGTTTGCCGGATGTTGAAACGCTCTACGAGGAGAAAGAATCCAAGCAGAATCAGGACAGCTAGAACGATTTCGAAGCGATAATTACGCCAGATGCGTCGCATACACTATTTCTCATATATGATATAAATGTAGGAGCACGGTGTCCCGCGCTCCTACGCACAGGGGGGAATGTTGAGGGGATGTTTTGTCAATACCGTGACGCCGCTGACCAAGCCGCGCGTTAGGCGGCTTGGTTGTCGCTGCCGCACCGCAGCGCAGTTGCCTGCCATTGGCCCACTGGGTGGGCGGTTTAGAGCGACGCGAAGATGGGCAGCACAGCCTGGGTGGCCCACTGGATGAAGGGGCCAGGGTAGAGACCCAACACCAACGTCATAATGGCGGCCGCGGCAATGACTGCCTGGACGGGCCGCGATACCTTGAATGCCGTCTGCGCTCCCTGTGGTTCAAAGAACATGGCGCGTACGACGTTCAAGTAGTAGAACACGGCGATTCCGGCATTGACAACGGCAACCGCGGCCAGCGCGAACACCTGGCTTTGGACAGCGGCGCCAAAGACAAAGAATTTGCCCAAGAAGCCGCCGGTGGGCGGAATGCCGGCCAGCGAGAGCATGAAAATGAGCATCATGATCGCCAGGAAGGGTTGGCGGGTGATGAGGCCCGACCAATCCTTGAGTTCAACGCTGCCGGTGGCATCTTCGACGGCTGTCACGGTGATGAAGGCGCCGACATTGGTGAACAGATAGGCGAACAGGTAGATCAGCACGCCGTTGACGCCGTTGAAGGCCTTTCCTGGCGCCGCGGTCGCCGCGACGAGGCCAATCAAGATGTAACCCGCCTGGGCGATGCTGGAGTAGGCGAGCAGGCGTTTGACATTCGTCTGACGCAGCGCAGCCAGGTTACCCAGCGTCATCGTGGCCATCGAGATGCCGGCCAGGATGGGAGTCCACTGCGCCTGCGCCGCAGGCAGGGCGACCAACAAGACGCGCATGAGCAGCGCAAAGCCGGTGGCCTTCGACGCAGTGGACAGGAAGGCTGTGACAGGCGTCGGCGCGCCATCGTAGGTGTCGGGCGCCCATTGATGGAACGGCGCGAGACTGGCCTTGAAGCCAAAGCCGGTAATCACCAGGATGGCGGCGGGCAGACCTAACGTGGCCGTCAGGTTCTTGGTGTTTTTGAACGCGGCGGCAATGTCGGTCAAGTACACGGATCCCGTCGCGCCATAGAGCAGCGAGAGGCCATAGAGCATCACGCCGGACGCAACCGCGCCATACAGGAAGTATTTGATCGCGGCTTCGCTTGACCGCTTATCGTCCCGGATGAATCCAGCCAACACATAGGATGTGATGCTGAGGAATTCCATGCCGAGGTAGATCAGCACCAGGTTGTTGGCGCTGACGGCAATTGCCATGGCCAGGGTGGCGGCCATGAGCATGGCGTAGAACTCACCCTGGTGACGACTGCGCGCTTTCATGTAATCGCCCGCGCCGGCTACCACCAGGATCATAGCGATGATGACGAGCACTTTGAAGAACGCCGCAAAGCTATCCACACTCATCATCGTCAGCGCCGTGGTGTTTTGCCCCAACAGAGCCAGGCTGGCCACCAGGGCCACGACAAGCCCCACCAAGGCCACTGCCTGGAAGGTATTGGACGTGCGGGGGGTATCGCGTTGAATCAGGTCGAGCAAAAAGATGACCAGCCCGGCCAGGAAGAGAACCAATTCAGGTGCCAGGAGCAGCAGAGGGTTCACGATCAGCGCTCCTTTCGGCTACATGAGCCGTTGTAAGAGTTCATTGGCGGCCCGGTTGAAGAAGTTGAGCAACGGCGTTGGATAAACGCCGAAAAGCACCATGAAGGCGATCAAGGGCCACATGGTGACCTTCTCGAACAGCGCCATGTCGCTCGGATCGTGCTCTTCCTGGCCCGTGGTCAGGTTCGTCCAGTGATCCACCTTATGCGGGTCATAATCGCCCAGGAACATGAATTGGACGATTTTCCACAGGATGTAGGCCGCGGTGATGACAATGCCAAGCACGCCGACAGCGGCATAGACCTTGACCAGATCGAACGCGCCGCGGAAGACCAGGAACTCACTCCAGAAACCAGCCAATCCAGGCAGCCCCAAGGAGGCGAAGGCTGTCACGAGCATGATGCCGTAGAAGTAGGGTAGTTTGGCGCTCAGGCCGCCGAACTTCTTGAGTTCACGAGTATGTGCGCGTTCGTAGATGATGCCGACGAGGAAGAACAATCCGCCGGTGATGATGCCGTGGTTGAACATCTGCAGGGCGGCGCCGTTGATGGCCATGGCCTGGCTGTTGATGGTGGCCTGTTCGGTGGCGCCGACGCCGAAGGCGGCCGCGCCGATGCCCAACATGACGTAGCCCATGTGGCTAACGGATGAATAGGCAATGAGGCGTTTGAGGTCCCATTGGGCCATGCAGACGAAAGCGCCGTAGATAATGCTAATGACGCCCAGGGCCACAATCACGAGCGACCATGCCTTGAAGGCATTGGGCAGGGTGGGCAGCACGATGCGCAGGAAGCCGTAGGCGCCGAGCTTCAAGAGGACGCCGGCCAGAATGACCGAGCCGGCTGTGGGCGCCGCGGTGTGGGCGTCAGGCAGCCAGGTGTGGAATGGGAAGCTGGGCACTTTGATGGCGAACCCCAGGAAGAAGGCCCAGAAGGCGAGGCTTCCCAGGAAGATATCGTTTGCAAAGGGCTTGGCTTTGGCCGCCTCCACGATATCGAAGGTGCCTGTGACGAAGTAGACCCCCAGGATTGCCAGCAGCATGGCGACGGAGCCAATCAGGGTGTAGATGAAGAACTTGATCGCGGCGTACTGCGGTCGGTCTTTCGGCTGGCCCCAGATGGCGATGAGGAAGTACATCGGCACCAGGCCAATTTCCCAGAAGACGTAGAAAAGTACGTAGTCGAGCGAGACGAACACCCCGAACATGCCCATTTCCAACAGCAGGAAGAGCAAGAAGAATTCCTTGACGCGGCGCTTGATCGTGAAGCTGGAGTAGTAAAGCCCCAGCGTGGTCAACAGCGCGGTCAGGAAGATGAGAGGGACGCTGAGGCCGTCCACGCCCATGTGGTAGGATGCGCCTAGCTGCGGTATCCAACTGTGAACTTCTTGGAACTGGTAGCCGCCGCTGGTATTGGCATAGGCAAACCAAAGAAAGACGGACAGCGCCAGCGGCACAAGACTAATCAGCACTGACCAGTTCTTGATGCCGCGCTCGTTATCCTTGGGCAGAAGTAGGACAACCAGCGCGCCCAAGAGCGGCGCAAACGTGATGATGGTCAGAAGTGGAAAAGACATATCAGCTTCCTCCTACAAGGTTCAGCACGCTCAGGCGTACAGATAAAAGCCCAGTAACAGCATGATGGTCATCACGGCGAACAACAGATAGTTTTGGCCTTGGCCCGTCTGCAATTTGCGGGCAATGCGCCCGAAGCCATCGGTCAATGCGCCGACGCCGTTCACGATGCCGTCAATGATCGGCTCGTCGAAGAAGGCGCGCAGGCCATCAGACAGCAGACGTCCCAGGCGACCAACGCCGTTGACGATGGGATCAATGATCCAGCGATTGTCAAAGCGGAAAGCCATCTCGGCCAGCCAACGGGTGAAGGCGACCACGGTTCCCATGTACAGCTCGTCTATGTAATACTTACGGTTGAGCACCGTCCAGATCGGCCCAAGCACGCGTTTGACTGGATCAACCTCGCCGGCCTTGAGGGGGCGCACGCCGTACACCAACCAGGCCAGGGTCAGGCCGCCGAGCGCAGCGATGATCGAAATCATGAGCGGGAAGGTGTTGAACTCCGGCACGTGAAGGGCGTGCGTCAGCGCTTCTTCCAGGCTGCCGATGACGTGCTCGAACGGGTTGTGCAGCAGGGCGCCGAGGACGGGGAACTTCTCCGGGATGCCGACCCAACCACCGACCACGGCGAAAACGGCGAGCAGCATGAGCGGCCAGGTCATCAGGTCGTTCATGCGCAGGCCGGTTTTGTCGAGCTTGGTGGGCAGGCTGGCGTGTGCGGCCGCTTCGCTGCGCGGCTGACCGAAGAAGGTCAAGCAGATTTGACGGCCCGTGTAGAAGGCGGTCAGCAAGGCCGAGAGCGCCAGCGTCCAGAAGACCAGGGAGTTCAGTTCAAAGGCATTGGCCAGGATCTCATCCTTGCTCCAGAAGCCGGCGGTGATGATGGGGAAACCGCTCAAGGCCAGGCCGCCGATCAGGAAAGTCCAGCCGACGCGTGGGATGCGTTTCCACAAGCCGCCCATGTTGAGCATGTCCTGCGGGTCGAAGGGTGGGCCGTCCGCGTGCGTGTCGTGGCCGTGGTCATCGGCCGCGTGGCTGTCGTGCGCCGGCGCGTGACTGTCATGCCCGCCGTGCGCCTCGTGAACGTGATGCTCACCGTGTTCAACCGAGTGAATCACGGCGCCGGAGCCGAGGAAGAGGAGAGCCTTGAAGAAGGCATGCGTCAGCAGGTGAAAAGTCGCCGCGACATACGCGCCAATGCCCAGCGCGGCAAACATGTAGCCGAGCTGGCTGATGGTTGAGTAGGCCAGCACCTTTTTGACGTCGTTTTGGGCTACGGCAATGGTGGCGGCAAAGATGGCGGTGAAGGCGCCAATCGCGGCGACGAAATTGAGCACCCAGGGCGCGCCTTCGGCCGCAGCGTGGAACAGCGGGAACATGCGGATGATGAGATAGACGCCGGCCGACACCATCGTGGCCGCATGGATCAAGGCGCTGACAGGCGTCGGGCCTTCCATCGCGTCTGGCAGCCAGACATGCAGCGGGAACTGTGAGCTTTTGCCCATGGCGCCCCAGAAGATGAGGAAGGCCGTGAGGGCAGCCCAGGAGATGCCCAGGCCCGGCACCATGGTTTCAGCCAGGTGTGTGATGACGGGCGTGCGGAAGATCTCATCGAAGTTGAGCGTACCTGCATGGACAAAGAGCAAGGCCATGCCGCTGAACATGATGGTGTCGCCGATACGCGTCGTGAGGAATGCCTTGAGGCCAGCGCCTTTGGGCGTGATCTGGTTGGGGTTCCAATACTTCTTTTCGAACCAGAACGAGATCAATAGATAGGAACATAACCCCATCAACTCCCAAAAGACGAAGAGCATGAAGAGATTATTGGCAACCACCAGGCCTAACATACCGGCGGCAAAGAGCGAGATATAGGCAAAGAAGCGGCTGTAACGCGGATCCAGCTCTTTGGAGTCAGCGTTTTGCGTCGTGTAAGCCTGGTTGGGGTCCAGATGATGCGGCCAGGTCATGTACCCACGGGCATAGATGAAAATCATGAGACAGACAAAAGGCACCATGAAAAGCATGGCGGCTGTCAGCGGATCCACGGCTACGCCGAAGTAGCGGAAACTGGCCTGGCCGGTTGGGATTTCTAGCAGCGGGAACTGGCCCGGCGTCTCAGAAAACTCCAGGTAGTTTGCCAGCGTCGGAATGACGACGACGATGAGCGAGAAGATCCAGGCTACCGCCATGGCGCCGATGGCGATGGTGGAACTGAGCTTCTTCAGGCTGGCTGTCGAGCGCGTCTCATCCTGGTTGGTGACCAGGACAATGATGGCAAATGCCAGAAGCGGAAAGACGGGAATCAGCCACGAGAGATTGAGCATGAGTAACCTCGACTTCCGTTAGTTGAGGCGGGGGTTGGCCGGGGATTGGCGACGGTCAAGTCCAAACGCATTCGTTTACTATGAATTGACATAAAACGAGAGCTCATCATTGATTCTGTTCCGGCCGGGGAGCCAGGAAGCGGGCATAGATCTGCTGCGCCAGGCCAATCGAGATAATCAAGGCAATGCCGCAGATGACCAGGGTCCAAAAATCGGTCTGACGCCAAACGAACCATAGAATACAGAAGACGACGATAGTGAAGCTGGCCGCGGTCCACTGGACGAAGTTTTGCGCCCGTTTGCCTTCGTCGCAGATGCGAATGAGGGCAGCGGCATCTTGGTAACCGGGGTGCGCGGCCTCAATCTGGCGGAACAGCTTGCCAGCGTTGCCATAACCGCCTTTGCTCAGGTATTCGACGGCTCGCTGGTACCCTTGTTCAAGGTCAGCGGCGGTCAGGGGTTGGGTTGGACGTTTATTCTGTGTACGTGCCATGATGATTGTCGCCGTTTGGGGGATGCCGGACGCCAGCGTCTGTCTGATGGACAGGTTGCTTTAGCCTTTGAGCGTATCGAGTTCGTCGAGGTTTACGGTGCCTCGGATGCGATAGATGGCAATGATCAACGCCAGGCCGACGGCAGCCTCAGCCGCGGCGACCGCGATGACAAAAATCGAAAAGAGCTGGCCGGTCAGCTGCATCGGGTTGCCATAGCGCCAGAAGGCGATGAGGTTGATATTGACGGCGTTGAGGATCAACTCAACGCCCATCAGCACACCGACTGCATTACGGCGGGCCAGGGCGCCAAAGAGGCCGATGACAAAGAGAGCGGCTGCCAGGGTGAGATACCAGGAAAGTGGGATCATGAGAATCTCTCGCTTTCTCGCCTAGGCCCGTTCGCGGGCGATCATGATCGAACCGATGAGCGCGACCAGCAGCAGGACCGAAACCACTTCAAAAGGCACCAGGTAGCTGCCAACGAAATCCGCGCCGAGGCGGGCAATGGCGTCAGTGGGTACGGCTTCGGTCGTCGTGGGCCATGTAATGCCGCGCAGGATGGAGGTTAGAAAGATGAAAAGAAAGACGGCGCCTACGGCGACAGCCGACCACTGCGCATTGAGGCGTCCAGCCTGGCTCGTGATGCCGCGACTCAACATGATGGCGAAGACGATCAGCGTGGCAATGGCGCCGATGTAGACGAGCACCTGGGTGACGGCCAGGAATTCAGCCTGCAATAGGATGTAGACGCCGGCGACGCCAAAAAAAGCGGCGGTCAGGCAGAGTGATGCATGAAACAGGTTGCGCAGCAGGACAGTGAGCAAGGCCGCCGCGATAATGAAAGCTGCAATGCCAAGAAAAACGGCTTGCTCAACCGTTGGCAATGGAAAGGGGAGAGTGGGCATAGAGACTCCTCCGAAAACAAACTAAAACCGGGACTGGCAACATGCGGCGACCCAGTCCCGGTGTCATGTCAGACGCGCACCGCCCGGGGAGCGATGGTATCCGAAAATGCCGGAACGCGGGTAGAACCACCCTGCGCGGCCAGCCGCAGCGAGCGCCCAACCACGCCTAGACCTGCGACCAGGCCAATCAGCTGCAAGACGACCATGACAATGGCTTGAACGATGGGGCCGCCAGGCAGCTTGATGGCCAGCGCGACGGTGAAGACGGCCACCAGGCCCAGGGGCACCATCACCTTCCAGGCGAGATTCATCATCTGATCAATCCGCAGGCGTGGGAAGGTGGCGCGCACCCACATGTTGAGATACATCACAAAGACGACCTTGATGCCGAAATAAACAATCCCCAGCAGCGGCACCTGTTCCACAAAGGGGCCTTGCCATCCTCCCAGGAAGAGAGTGGTGGCAATGGAACTGAGGATGAAGGTGTTCAAGAAAAACGCCAGGTAGAACCAGGCGAACTTCATGCCGCTGTACTCGACGTTGTAGCCGGAGACGATTTCTGACTCGGCTTCAAGCAGGTCGAAAGGCGTGCGTTCGCCCTCGGCGAGGGCAGAAACGAAGTAGAGCATGAATGACAAGGGCATGATGAAGACGTACCAACCGAAGCCGGCCATCCCACCCTGCACCAGGGCGATACCGTTCATGGACATGGTGCCCGCCACAATGACCACGCTCAGAATGGCGAGGATCATCGGCACTTCGTAGCTCAACAACTGCGCCACGACGCGGAATCCACCCAGCAGCGCATATTTGTTGTTTGATCCCCATCCGGCCATCAGAACCGACATGATGGCGATGGAGCCGAGGGCCACGATGTAGAGCGCGCCGATGTTCATGTCTGCGCCAACAAAACGGGGCGCAAGGGGAATGGCGCCAAACAGCATGATTACGGCGAACACGGCCAGGATCGGCGCGATGTTGAACGTCACCTTGTCGGCGGCGCTGGGCGTGATGTCCTCTTTGGTCAGCAGCTTCATGGCATCGGCGATGGTTTGCAGCAGTCCGTAGGGGCCAGCGCGGTTCGGGCCGAGGCGGTCTTGGATGCGACCTGCCACCTTGCGTTCCAGCCAGATCAAGCCCAAGACCAGGGTCAGTGCAAAGATCAGGATGACGGTGGCGCCAATCGCCAGGTTGATGAAGACAGCCAGACCTTGCGGCAGCCCCCAGCCAACCAGGACACCTTCCAGCCATTCACCGAGGCGAGACGGATCAAGAATAATGTCCATTATTGCCACTCCAACGCATTCTTACGCCAGGCGTAGGCCAAGCCGCCCACTAGAATCACAATGAAGATCACTACCTCAAGCAGCGCCCACAGGTCAAGCCGTCCGTACGCTACGGCCCATGGGAAGAGGAAGACGGCTTCGATGTCGAAGATGACAAAAATCAGGGCAAACAGGTAGTACTGGGCTTTGAACTGAACCCACGTATCACCCATTGTTTCGACGCCGCACTCATAGGTAGATTTCTTGATTGGATTTGGTTTCTTGGGGCGCAGGAGCCAAGCTACAAGCAAACCAACAATAGGGAAGCCAATACCGACGGCTGAGAGGATTCCGACAAACGCATAGGTTTCTAAATTCATAGGCGTCCTCACCAGGTTAACGGAGTGGGATTGACAAGGCATTGGCTCCACCACATTGTAGCAAACCAACCTGTAAGCCTTGTGACAATTGTCGCGATTATACCACAGGACTATCTAAATGAAAAGATTTCAATCGCGCCTAGCGCGACGGGGGTGATGGGCGCGGTGCATCAAGCGAGACGCGGCCGCAGCCAGGTTCCAGAGACCATCCAACGGTCGCTGTTGGGCTGATAGCGCAGCTCGAACGTATCGCCCAAGGCGGTTTGCACCAGGACGCAGTGCCACGGGGCGTCCTCTGTCGTCTCAACCCAACGGCGGCCAACGGCCGTCACCACGTGCATCTCGCCTCGCCAGGCAAAGGCGCGCGGATGGACTTGTCCATCGGGTGTGCGCCAGGCGTCCACGGCAACGGCCGTCCAGGCCATGGATGGGCTAACTGCTGCGCCCGGCTGACGGCTCTCTTCGCCGCCTGCGCGGCTGCCAGTTTTACCTGCTGCCATTTGCTGTTTCTCCCCTGCCTCCTGCACCTGCTGTTCCAGATAGCGTAGAATCAGCGCCAAGGCAGCATTCGCGGACAAGCGCTTGTTGCCCACGCGATCCTCCTGCCACACATGTCGCTCGGCCCATTCGGCGTCGGGAGCCGAAAGATGAAGGTGCGCCAGACCGACCGGCTTGTCCGGCGTGCCTCCGCCTGGCCCGGCGATGCCCGTGACGGAGACTGCGATGTCGGCGCCAAAGACGCGGCGTGCACCGTGCGCCATTTGTCGCGCAACCTCGGCGCTGACTGCGCCTTTGCTCAGCAGCGTATTGTGATCTACGCCTAACACATGCTCCTTGGCGGAATAGGCATAGGTCACCGCGCTGCCCAAAAAGTAGGCGGAACTACCGGCCACATCGGTCAGCCGATTGCCGATCTGCCCGCCGGTGCACGATTCCGCGAGCGCGAGCGTGAGCCCCAACTTGCTCAGAAGGCCGCCGATCTTGATCTCGATGTCCTCTTCGCTCATTGCCTCTCCTTCATGATGGATGCTTCCGGAGCCTTCACGACTTCGGAAGTTTGTCTTCCAACGGTAAGCGCAGCGTAAAGGTGCTGCCGACGCCCACCTCGCTTTGCACCTGAATCTCGCCGTCGTGCGCCTGCGCCACCCATTGGACAATGGATAGGCCCAGGCCGCTGCCCCCCAGCTGGCGTGAGCGCGCGCGGTCGGCTCGATAGAAGCGCTCGAAGATGTGCGGCAGGTCTTTGTCCGCAATGCCGGGGCCATTGTCCGCGACTTCGATCCGCACGTGGCCCGGCTCACGGTAGAGGCCCAGCGTCACCTTGCCGCCGGCCGGCGTGTATTTGATGGCGTTGTCCACCAGGTTGAGCAACAACTGGCGCAGGCGATCCACATCGCCCATGATCTGGGCCTGATCTTCGTGCACCAGGCGCAGCTCCACCTTTCCCTGCGCCATGACCAGGCCTTGCCGAAACACGTCCAGCAGCAGGGTATCCAGCTCCACCGGCACGCGGTGCAAGGCATGGCCCGCATCGGCCTGCGCCAACAGCAGGAGATCGCCCACCATGCGAGTCATGCGCTTGGTTTCGGTTTCGATTTCGCTCAGGGCTTCCTGACGGAGTTCCGGGTCATCAATCGCGCCCCGCTTCAGCAGGTCCAGGTTGCCCTGAATGGTGGTCAGCGGCGTGCGCAGCTCGTGCGACACATCGCCTACCAGCCTTTGTTGTGTTTGAAAGAGTTGATCGAGGCGCGCGAGCATCTCGTTGAAGGTTTCAGCCAGGCGGCTGACTTCGTCGCCGGTGTTCGGAATGGCGATGCGTTCGGCCAGATGTTCGGTGCGACCGATGCGGCGGGCAGTCGCAGTAATCTCGTTGATGGGTCGCAGCGCGGAGCGGGAAAGCATGCCGCCGCCTATCGTGGTGGCAAAGACGCCCAGGATACTGACCAGGTAAAGCGCCGTGCGCACCCGGTCGAGTGTGGTCTGCACATCCACCAGCGACTGGCCGATCTGCAGCACCCCTACGATCTTTCCGTCGGGGCGATGGATGGGCATGGAGTAGATGTGAATCGGCTTCCCTTGCTGATGGAGGGTGTAGTAGCCGCTGCGTCCTTGCAGATTTTGGTCTAACATCTCCTGGCTGATGGGCAGAATCTGGTCCACATCTTTCAAGTTGGACGAGCGTTGGTAGATGGCGCCGTTCGGGGTCAACACCTGCGCATAAACTTGCGAGGCAAACACAACCCGCGGAGTCAGGGAGGTATTGTCGCGACTGAGCGCCGCCATTGGGTCAAGCTCCTGTTCGATGACGGCCGCGGCCCGCTCACCCTGACTCTTCAACGTGTCGCTGACATCAGCCAGCAGGGCGTTGGTCAGGAATGAGTAGAGCCCGAGGCTGAACAGGAAGAGCATCGCGCCCAAGAAGGCGCTGTACCAAACCATCAGGCGCAAACGGATAGACATAATGATTAAGCCTCGCCGCGTAGGAATTGGCCTGCACTGGCGGATGCTTTCATGAGACTGCTACTCTTCGCGCAGGACATACCCGACTCCGCGAACCGTCTGCAATAAACGCGGCTCACCGTTGGCTTCCAACTTGGTGCGCAGATAACGAATGTAGACCTCGATGATGTTCGATTCGCCGCCGAAATCATAATCCCAGATGCGCTCGTAGATGATATCGCGGGTCAGCACCTGGCGTGGATGCTGCATGAACAACTGCAGAACATCGAACTCTTTTGCGGTCAAATCCAGGCGACGGCTGCCGCGCTGCACTTCACGCGTGGCGTAGTTGAGCGAGAGGTCGCCAAAGCGGATTTCCTCGCGTGCGGTGGTGTTGACACGCATGCGGCGCAGCAGCGCGCGGATACGCGCGAGCAGTTCTTCGAAGCTGAAAGGCTTGGAGATATACCCATCCGCGCCGCTGTCCAGCCCGGCCACCCGATCAGGAATGGAGTCCTTGGCTGTCAGCATCACAATCGGCACATCGCTCGCCGCGCGCAAGCGCCGGCAGACCTCCAGCCCGTCAATACCCGGCAGCATGACGTCCAGGATGACCAGGTCAGGCGGAGTGTCACGCGCCAGCTGCAAGCCGCTTTCACCGTCGCCGACCACATCTACCGTGTAGCCTTCGTAGAGGAGGCCGCGGCGCAGCAGGTTGGCTATTTTGGGTTCGTCTTCAACGACAAGGATTCGATCACTCATAAATGGCTCGGTGTCCGTACATTGAGAAATTCAGGCGGCCGCGCTCGACTTTGGGCGCGGGACATAGCGCGTGAGATAGCCTTCGACCAGGCGATCGAACAGCACGGGCTGTTCATCCATCGGCAAGTGGCTCGCTCGCGGCACGATAGCCAGGTGCGCGCCAGGAATACGCTGCGCAGCCAGGCGCGCATCCGCCACCGGAATGGTGCGATCATGCGCGCCCGTGATGACCAGGGCCGGCATATCGAGTTCTGCTAAGCAGCCGCTGACGTCGCTTTCTAAGATAGACCGCAGGCAGCCGGACAGCGCTTCCGGCGCGGAGCGGGCGAGGTCCGTGATGGTACGCTGCGCCGCAGGGCCGCGGAAAAAGCGCGGATCGGCCAGAAATGCGCGCTGACCCAGGGGCGCAAGCAGGCGCGAATGTTGTGAAAGCTGCAGGATGCGCTGCCCCATGCGTGACCGCAGAAACGCGCTGAGACCAGGCCCAATGTTGCCCGTAATCACCGGATTCGAGAGCACCAGGCCGTTGACCTGGTCGGGGTGACGCCGCGCGAGATGGATAGCAATCAGACCACCCATCGAATGACCCAGCGTGACCGCCGGGGCGCTGGCTGTCTGCGCAAGAAACGCGCTGACCACGGCGGCGTAGTTCTCGGCGGCAAAATCGAAGCCGGGGCCGGGCAGACTGGAGTCGCCGAAGCCTGGCAAATCCAGGCTGATGACCCGGTAGTGTGAGGCCAACTGCTTGCTGATGCGCTGCCACATACGCAGTGAACTGGCCCAGCCGTGCAGACACAACACCAGCGGTCCTCGACCAATGGCCTGGTAATTGACCTGGATGTCTTGAATGAGTATGGTCGGCACAACAGGATTATAGCACAGGGTAAAACGAAAATGGAAAAAGCAAACATTAAGAATTCATTAAGAAGGTCAGAATGGTATAACCCTACTGGCAAATCTGGGAACACCTGCTATAATGCCACGATTCTAAGCGTTGTGTAAGCAGAGGAGAAGTATGAACCCAGTCGAATCCCTGGCTGAGCGCATGGTGGCCAATGTTGAAAAAGTGATCATCGGTAAGCGCGCCGAGGTCAAGAGCACCTTGATTGCGCTGCTTTGTGAAGGTCACTTATTGATTGAGGATGTGCCAGGCGTTGGCAAGACGATGCTGGCCCGCGCCATGGCGCGTTCAATCGGTTGCAGCTTCAAGCGTATTCAATTCACGCCGGACATGCTGCCCAGCGATGTGACCGGCGTCTCAGTCTTCAACCAGCGCGACCGCGAGTTTGAGTTCCGCCCCGGCCCCATCATGGCCCAGATTGTCCTGGCGGACGAAATCAACCGCGCGACGCCGAAGACCCAGGCGGCCCTGCTGGAAGCGATGGAGGAGCGCCAGGTGACGGTGGATGGCATCACCCATTTGCTGCAGCGCCCCTTCCTGGTATTGGCGACCCAGAACCCCATCGAATATGAGGGCACCTTTCCACTGCCGGAAGCGCAGGTGGACCGTTTCATGATGCGCATCAGCCTCGGCTATCCGAGCCAGGCCGATGAGATCGCCATTCTCAATTCGCAGCAGACCCATCATCCAATCGAAGACATCGAGCAGGTAATTACCGCAGATGAGCTGATCGCGGCGCAGAAGACGGTCAAAGAAGTCTACATGGACGATCTGATCAAGGAATACATCGTCCTTCTGACCAATGCCACGCGCAAACATCCCGATGTCTACCTGGGCGCCAGCCCGCGCGGCAGCCTGGCCTTGTACAAGACCGCACGGGCACGGGCGGCCATCGAAAGCCGCAATTTCGTGATCCCTGATGACATCAAGGCTCTGGCCGATTTCACGCTTTCACATCGAATCATCATCAGCCCGTCGGCGCGCATCAAGAATGTGGATGCCCGCGCCATCATGGGCGAGGTGCTCGATTCGGTGCCGATTCCTGGCACCCGCGTGAAAGCCCGTTGATGATCACCGTTTCCGCTGTGGACATGTAATTCATCATGCACCGTCTTTGGGCAATTCTGCTGGGCTGGCTGCTGAGCCTGGCCTTTGCGCTGAACACTGGGCGCGAGCTGGCCTGGAATATCTTCTATTTGCTTACGGCCGCGATTGTGCTGAGCGCACTCTGGGCGTATGCCAATGTCAACGGGGTTCGTGTCGCGCGCTTCACGCGCGCGCGCCGCGCCCAGGTGGGCAAAATGGCCGAGGAACAATTCGAGGTGCGCAATCTGAGCCGGCTGCCCAAACTCTGGCTGGAGGTGCGCGACTTTTCCACCCTACCCGCGCACCACGCCAGCCATGTCGTCAGTTCTCTGGGCGGCAAGCGCCGCCAGCGTTGGATTGTGCGCACGGTCTGCCAGCAGCGCGGTCGTTTTATGCTTGGCCCGCTGACCTTGACCAGCGGCGATCCGCTGGGCCTCTTCCGCTTCAGCCGCACCCTGCCGGCCACGTCGCCCATCGTCGTCTATCCGATCACGGTTGATATTCCGGCCTTCAATCCGCCCATCGGCATTTTGACCGGCGGCGACGCCATGCGCCGGCGCACCCACTATGTGACGACGAATGTCTCCGGGGTGCGCGACTACGAGCCAGGCGATAGCTACAACCGCATTCATTGGAAATCGGTGGCGCGCACCGGACGCCTGGTGGTCAAAGAGTTCGAGCTCGACCCTACAGCCGATCTCTGGTTGATCGTGGATATGGATCGCAACGTGCATGTCAAGGCGCCGTGGCATCCGGTGGAGCGTGATGAAGGCCCGGCCGTCCTGTGGAAGGAGAGCCGGCATGGCATTGCGCTGGCGCCGAGCACCGAGGAGTACGTGGTGTCGGCGGCCGCCTCTCTGGCTCGCCATTTCATCCTGCGCAATCGCTCGGTCGGCCTAATTGCGCATAGTCGTCACCGCGAAGTGATCCAGGCGGACCGCGGCGAGCGGCAGCTGACCAAAATCCTGGAGACGTTGGCGGTCATCGAGCCGTTGGGCAACATTCCCTTCAGTCAAGTGCTGACGGGCGAAGGGCAATCGCTATCGCGGCACACCACGTTGATCGTGATCTCCTCATCGCCTGATCCAACCTGGGTGGCCGCGCTGCGCGACCTGCAGCGGCGCGGTGTGTACAGCGTGGCCGTCGTGGTGGACGCAGCCAGTTTCGGCCCCAGTGTGCCCAGCACGCCTGTGTTGGCGGAGCTGCTTGCCAGCGGCATCGTCACCTACGTGGTCAAGCGCGACGATCCACTCAACGAGGCGCTGACCGTGCCCGCGCACGCGCGCACGTAGAGTACAGACCAGAGATCAGAGATCAGGTACGTGAGAATACGGATGATGTGTGGACTAGAGTTTCCGGTCTCCGAATTTTCTATTTTGCGCCAATGGCGCGCCAGGCCGTGATGACCGCCTCTGTCGGGATGTTGTCGGCCATCTCCACCTGTCCAATCTGGCGCGGGACGATGAAGCGCAGGCGGTTGTCCTTCTTCTTCTTGTCGCTGCTCATGGCAGCCAGCAGCTCCTGCGCAGTGGCCTTGATTGAGTCCGGCATGTCCACCGGCAGCCCCAGGCGCTCCAGCAGGCGCACGATGCGGTCGCGCACCTGGCTGTCGCACAAGCCCAGCGCCACGCCCAGATGACTGGCAGCCGCCAGGCCGATGGCCACGGCCTCGCCGTGGCGGATGCTGAAGTTGGAAACCAACTCCAGCGCATGGCCGAACGTGTGCCCCAGGTTCAGGTGCGCGCGGATGTGCTGCTCGAACGGATCAGCCTCCACCACGTTGACCTTGACGCGCACCGCCTCCGCAATCAGGTGGGGCAGCGAACGGGGGCCGCGGCCTTCCAGGTCGGCGAAGAGGTCTGGCGCGGCCAGGATGCCGTGTTTGACCACTTCCGCCAGGCCGGCGCGGAATTCGGCCGGCGGCAGAGTCTCCAGCAAAGCCGTGTCCGCCGCCACGAGCAGCGGCTGCTTGAAGGCGCCCACCAGGTTCTTGCCCACGCCCGGCAGATCAACCCCCACCTTGCCGCCGACGCTGGCATCCACCATCGAGAGCAGGGTGGTCGGCATTTGAATGAAGGGCAGGCCGCGCAGATAGGTGGCCGCGGCAAAGCCGGCCGTGTCGCCCACCACACCGCCGCCGAGGGCGATGACGGCGCTTTGGCGCTCCAGTTGGGCTTGTGCAAAGCGTGCGTACAGATCGCGCACGGTGTCCAACGTCTTGAATGGTTCGCCATCGGGTATGGTGCAGAGCACCGGCGCCAGGCCGGCCGCTTGCAGCGCCTGCATCACCGCGGCGCCGTGCAGCGGCGCCAGCGTGTCGTTGGTGACGAGGGCCGCGGTTGGGCCGATGCGCAGGCCGCTCAACAAACCGGCCAGATGCGCCAGGGCGCCGTCGCCAATAACGATCGTGTAGTCAGCGCCGGGCGCATGCACCGGCAGCGCATAAAATTCGCCGTCGGTCAGGCCCAGCGCCAACGCAATGACCCGATCACCCACCGCGGCGACCGACAGGCCCTGGGTGTCCAATTGCAGCGGAATGGCGCCGTACGCGGGGGCGCGCTGGATCAAGAGGCTCTCCACATGCTGGCGCGGGTTTTCCACGTTGAGCAGCGGCCGCACGCCGTTGCGGCCGACGCGGCGCAGCACCTCGTCTACATCGGCCTGCAGGCAGACGACCGTGCTGGTTGCCAGGAACGCCTCGCGGTGGGCCGCATTGAGCAGCGCGCCGCCGCCCGTGGCGATGACCAGCCCCTCTTGTGCGGCCAGCTCGTGCACCAGGTTGCTCTCATAGCGGCGGAAGGTGGTCTCCCCTTCGATGGCGAAGATGGCGGCGACAGTCTGGCCCTGGCGTTCCTCGATCAGGGCATCCATATCCACAAAGGGACGCCGCAAGCGGTCCGCCACGTAGCGCCCGACGGTGCTTTTGCCCGCGCCCATGAAGCCGGTGAGCACGATGTTGCGTGTGGAAAGGGTCATGGTTTGGCCTATCCTTCTGCCAGTGGATAATCGAACTGCCACGGCGCGTTGTCCATCGGCAGGTCTGCCAGCCGCGATTGGCGCAGGGCCTCGAAGCGCGGGCGCATCTCGGCCAGGCTGTCGCCGCCGAGCTTCTCGATCAGGGCGTCGGCCAAGACGAAGGCCACCATCGCTTCACCCACGACGGCTGCGCGCGGCACGGCGCTGAAATCGGAACGCTCATAGACCGTGACCGCCTCCTGGCCGCGGGCCAGGTCAACCGACCGCCGCGGGTTGAGGGTGGTGCTGATGGGCTTCATGGCCGCGCGCAGGACCAGGGGTTGGCCCGTGGTGATGCCGCCCTCGAAGCCGCCGGCGCGGTTGGTGCGCCGCGTCAGCGCGCCCTGCTCACCCAGGAAAATCTCATCGTGCACTTCGGTGCCGACCCGACCGGCGTTGGCGAAGGCCTCGCCAATCTCAACGCCCTTGATGGCGTGGATGCTGGCCAACGCGCCCAGCAGGCGGCCGCTCAGGCGCCGGTCCCAATGCACGTGCGAGCCGAGGCCAGGCGGCACGCCCAGCGCCGCCACCTCGAACACGCCGCCCGCCGTATCTTTGGCCTGCATGATCTCCCAGATTCTGGCGTGCATCGCTTCCACCGCGGCGACATCCGGGCAGCGCACGTCGTTCTCTTCGGCCAGCGCAAAGCGTTCGGGATACGACAGGCGCCCCAGGTCGCCGGCGCTGACCCCGCCGATCATGACGACATAACTACCAATGGTGATGCCAAATTCGGCCAGCAGACCTTTGCACAGCGCGCCAACGGCCACGCGTGCGGCGGTCTCGCGCGCGCTGGCCCGTTCCAGCGCCAGGCGCAGGTCGCGATAGCCGTATTTGATGGCGCCGGTCAGGTCAGCGTGGCCGGGACGGGGAATGGTCATCGGCGCGATGCGCTTGGTCTGCCAGCTCTTGTAGTCGCGGTTGGCGATGGTCAGGGCAATGGGCGCGCCGGTCGTCTGGCCGGCCGCGACGCCGGCGGTGACACTGACGCTGTCCTTCTCGATTTTCATGCGGCCGCCCGCGCCGTAGGCCACCTGGCGTCGGGCCAGGTCGCGATCAATCGTCTCCAGCGTCAGCGGCAGGCCCGCGGGCATCCCTTCCAGAATCGCGGTCAGGCACGGGCCGTGGGATTCGCCCGCGGTCAGGAATCGCAGCATGACTCTCCCCTCGATGTCGTGACATAGGCAGCCGGGTTGGCCGCGGGGAGATTCTAGCATTAGAAGGGCAAAATCAGAAATGAGGAATGCTGAATGCTGAATGCTGAACGAGGAACACAGAACGGAGACTGGAGACCGGAGACCAGAGATTCGGAATTGGAGACCTGAAGCACTAATCCACACATCATCCGCTTTCCACATACCCGATCTCTGGTCTCTGATCTCTAATCTCTAATCTCCACTCGGCACTTTGCACTTGGACATTACCTGGTCTACAATCCGGTCGTCGGAGGTGACATGGTGAACAATTTGGCCTTGATCGAAACGATTCTGCGGGACCGTCAGGCGGTCTTTGCGGAGATTCGGCGCGGCGCCAATCTACGGGCGTCCATTCGCACGATGCTTCTGTTCAGCGCCGGTTTCCTGGCGTTGTACGGCGGCGTGATGGGGTCAACGCACAGTGTGCTGCAGGTGCTTAGTTCAGCCCTCAAGCTGCCGCTGCTCTTCCTGGTCACGCTGGTGGTTTGCGCGCCGGCCCTCTACTTCTTCAACCTGATCTTTGGCTCCAACCAGAGCCTGAGCCAGAACATTGCCCTGATGCTGACCGCGATCACCGTCACGTCGGTGGTGCTGCTCAGCCTGGCGCCAATCGTGCTCTTTTTCCTGCTTACCAGCAGCAGCTACCAGTTCTTCAAGCTGCTCAACGTCGGCGTCTTCACCGTCGCGGGCTTTGTCGGGGTCAGCTACCTCTCGCAGGGGATGCGTGCTATCTCCGGCGGTCGGGCCGACGGCGCACGCGCACGCGCCAACCTGGTGCGCCTATGGATCTTGGTCTACGCGTTCGTCGGCAGCCAGGCCGCGTGGACGCTGCGCCCCTTTGTGGGCGCGCCCAGCATGAAATTCGAGTTCCTGCGGCCGCTCGGCGGCAATTTTTACGCCAACATCTTCGTCAGCATCGGCGAGCTGCTTGGCTTTTTCACGGTGAGGTGAGCCATGAGCGCCAATGACCGGCCGCGTGCGGATGATCTGCTCGAGCTGCTGGCCGACGAGGTGGCCGCGCGCCTGGCGGCGCGCAAAGCCGTAGGGACGCCCGCCCCGACGTCGGCCATGCCTGCGGCCTCGCCACCCTCACCCGTCCTGCCAACTTCCCCTGCGCCGCTGCCCCCTGCCAGCGACGCGAGTCCAGCGCCCGAAGAAGAGGCAGCGCCGGACGTCACGCTTGACGAACCTGTTCCCGTGGTTGCCACGGGCGCTAGCCACCTGATACGCCGCCTCGCCCTGGGCCTGCTTGTGATCATCGTGCTGATCAACCTACCGTTCAATCGCCATGGCACCAGCCTGGCGCGCGCCTTGCCAGGCAGCGCGGCGCTCGTCATTCGTGACGGCCTGGTGGTCAAAGAGGCTGACAAGGAACCCATCTACGTTTTCCGCCATGAGCAGTTCCACTGGATCAGCAGCCTGGATGCGTTCGAGCACTATGGCTACCGCTGGCAGCAGGTGCGCATCGTCGAGCCGGGATTCATGGCCAGCTTCGAGTTGGGCGCGCCGCTTCATGTCCTCTTGAAATGCCAGGACAGCCCGCACATCTACCGCCTGGAGAACGACCGCAAGCGTTGGATTGTGGATATCCCCACCTTCGAGGCCGAAGGGCACGCATGGGACGACGTGCGCATCGTGGATTGCGACTATCTGCGCAGCATTCCCGACGGCGAGACAATCCCGCCGGGGCGCGGGCCGGCGCCGCAGCCGTGAGGGAAGGGCAAAGCGCAGAGTGCAAAACGCATCGAAGGCTTTTGGACGCACGCCGGAAAGCTGGCTGCAGATCCAGATGCAGTATGATTTGGCCCAGGTCAGCCAACGGGTGAACCTTGCCCAGATCAAGCCGTTTGTGGTGAGCACAGACGCTGTTGCTGCCGTCAGTGGCGAACAACACAGTGCGTCGGAGGATCTCACCATCCGACGCACTTGAGTGGACGAGCCAGGCGTCGGCTCGTCCGCGAGATGCAACTCAGAACTGCTTTCGCTTGTGCCCTATGCCTACTTCAAGCTGTCCAGGTACTCCTTGCACAACCCAGACTCGAGCTCGCCCAGCGCCCTCCCAGATGGGGGATAGGCGGCTGGCGACCACACTCGCTTCAAATCGTCGGGCCGATTAGCTTCGGCCCAGTTGATGAGCTTCCGGTAGGACGCCACCCAGGCTTGGCCAGACTCGGAAGTCCTTATCGCACTGAATAGCCGAATCTTATTCTCCAGTGCACCGAGCGTGAGGTCATACCTCCACACATCCAGGCCGGACCAGGCCTTAACGCAGGACTCGTCAAGCCACTCCAGGGTGCAGACGAGCGCCTTGCCTTTCGGTTTGCAGTCGCTGACGGTTAACTTGACGCCGCGTCCGGTCATGTATTCCAGTCGGCTGCGCACGTCCTCCTTATTGTCTATCTTTTCGCCATCCCACATGAAGATCAGCCCCTCGTCCCTGAAGAGGGCCAGGGCGGTGTCCAGATTGCGCTTGTTGAATGCATCCTGGAAGGCTATGGCCAGATTCTCCAGGTCACTTGCGGGTGCGGGGGTGGGCGGCAGCGGCGTGAGCGCAGGCGGAACGGCGGTCGGAGTGGGCGGCAAGGGCGTGGCGGTCGACGGCGCTGGTGTGGGCGTGGATGCCGTGGGCGCTGCGCAGCCGGCGGCAATCAACAGGTAGATGGTTGCGACGACGAACAGTCCTAGCATTTGCCCTTTCATGGGTACACCTCCTTGTGGGTACGAATGGGCGGCTCAGGCTCTGATGAAAAAGAGGCTACAATAAACGGACAGCGATCAGGGTGGGCGTGTCAGAGGTCGCCGGGGCAAAGGCAACCTGACGGGTGCCCCCGATAGATGCCTGCGCGCTCAAAGAGGAAACTGGCAACGCGCCGGCCAGCGAGGTCACAGCCGGTGAAGCCCGGCCAGCGCCAGGTTCGCGCAAGAGGTGGGCGGGCAGACCGATGATGTGTGAACGGCGCTACCATAATTATAGCACGGGGGGGGGGGGCAAATGTCAATACTTTTTGTGTTTTATTTCACAATCTGGGGTTAATGTGGCGACGGGCTCGACCAAGGCGCGGTTCCGGGCTTGAGGCGGGAGGATAGCAAGGGCGGGAAGAAGGGGTAGGCTGAACTATAGCACAGGTTGATAGCTTGAACAACAACTGTGCTCACCAATTGGTATGA
>UETR01000024.1_pt1 | contig 41604 bp, 30 predicted proteins | sample 1817881 | NCBI WGS metagenome assembly UETR01 (sample SAMEA4730918, study PRJEB27012) | Candidatus Amarolinea aalborgensis | place: Denmark | collected 2014-01-09
CTTGCCACGGCGCACCGCCTGAATAGTTACCTCTGCACTCAAAAACCAAGCCACATTTGGAACAACGACATGAACGGCTGGCCGGTTGACGGCTGATGGGAGGACAGGTATACTAAGGCCGATGTGTACCTTCTCCATGAGGTGACTATGCAGCGGCGCAACCAGGCTCGCCGGCCAACAGGCTTCCATCTGCTCCTATTATTGACAATCCTCGCCTCTCTGCTCAGACCGGGCTTGGCGTTGGCGGCTCGACTGAGCGATTCGGCTGAGATCATCGGAGCCTCGCCGAAGTCCGCGCCTGCGCCAGCCGAGACCGATGTGCAGAAGCTGCTCAAACGCATGACCGCCGGCCAGAAGGTCGGCCAGCTGTTCTTGGTGAGCTTTCAAGGCGCGGATAGCGGCTGGGATTCGCAGATTGCGGAGTTGATTCGAGACTACTACGTGGGCGGCGTCTTGCTGACGGCCGAAAACCTGGGCCAGGCCGGCGCAACACCGTCGGCCATGGTCAATCTGACTAACCAGCTGCAGGCGATCGCCTTCAATCAGCCGCTGCCGCCGCCGGACGCGACGGCGACGCCGGTGATCACGGCCACGGTGCGCCCACCCAAACCGGCGGAGTTGGACGACAACGCGGTTCATGTTCCCCTTTTCATTGGCGTGACCCATGAAGGCAATGACTTTCCCTACACGTGGCTGCGCAGCGGCTTTACCCCTTTGCCCGATGCCATGGCCATCGGCGCGACCTGGCGCCCCACCAACGCGGAAGCGGTTGGTCAGATCGTTGGGCGCGAACTGGCGACCGTCGGGGTCAATTTCCTGCTTGGGCCGTCGCTCGACGTGTTGGACAATCCGCGCAGCGGCCGCGAAGGCGACCTGGGGGTGCGCGTGTTTGGCGGCGATCCTTATTGGGTGGGACGCATGGGCCAGGCCTACATCCAGGGCGTCCACCGCGGCAGCCGCTACCGCGTGATCACCGTCGCGAAGCACTTTCCCGGCCAGGGCAGCAGCGACCGTCGCCCGGAAGACGAAGTGGCGACCGTGCAGAAGCCGCTGGCCGCGCTGCAGCAGGTAGAACTGCCGCCGTTTGCCGCCGCCACGCGGCTGGATGCGCGCCAGACGATCACGCCCACGGAGGCGCTCATGTCGTCGCACATCCGCTACCGTGGGTTTCAGGACAACACACGCCAGTTGACGCCGCCCATCAGCCTGGCGCCGCAACTGCAAACCATCATGAACCTGCCAGAGTTCAAACCCTGGCGCAGCGCAGGCGGCCTGCTGGTCAGCGACAGCCTGGGTGTGCCGGCCGTGCGTCGCTACTACGATGCGCAGCTGCTGAAATTCCCGCAGCGCCAGATTGCGCTCGACGCGTTTACCGCGGGCAATGACCTGCTCACGCTGACCAATTTTGCCTTGTCCAACGATTACCGCGACCAGTTGGCCAACATCAAGGACACCATTCTCTTCTTCCGTGAGAAATACGACAGCGACACCGACTTCCGCGCCCGCGCCGACGCCGCCGTGAGTCGCATTATCAGCGCAAAGCTCAAGCTGTATCACCAGTTCTCCGCCGAAAATGTGTTGGTAGATGCCGCCGCCGCGGCGGGACAGGTCGGTCTCGATCGGGCGACGGTCGCGCAAATCGCCAAGGAGACGATCACCCTGCTCTATCCAGGCCCCCAGGAATTGGCCGACCGTGTCCCCACCTCCCCCTTGACCGACGAAAAACTGGTTGTATTCACCGACAGCCGTGTCGTGCGCGACTGCGCGGAATGCCTGCCCTATGCGCCGGTGCCGGTAGATGCGCTGCAAAAAATCATCCTGCGCCTTTACGGTCCGCAGGCCACCGGCCAGGTGCAGGCGGCCAATGTGACGAGTTTCGGTTTCGATAAGTTGAAAGCCGTGCTCGACGGCAAGGCGACCGCGGCCGACGCGGCCGTGATCGAAGGTTCGGTGCGCAGCGCATCCTACCTGATTTTTGCCATGCTCGATGTGGCGCCTACCGAAGTTCCCGCGTCGGACATGGTCAAAGCCTTCCTGCGCCAGCGTTCCGATAGTCTGCGCGACAAGAAGATGATCGTCCTGGCGCTCAACGCGCCCTATTACCTGGACACGACCGAGACGAGCAAGCTCACCGCGTATTACGGCGTCTTTTCCAGCACAGAGCCCTTCCTGGAAGCGGCCGTGCGCGCGCTCTTCCGGGAGTTTACGCCGCCGGGCGCATCGCCAGTCAGCGTGCCTGGCACGAACTATGATTTGCAGGTGCGGTTGGAGCCGGACCCGAGCCAGGTCATCCCGATTGCCCAGTCCTCTGCGCAGGCCGGCAGCGATGCCGCCGGCAGCCCGGCGTCAGAGCCGATCCCGATCAAAGTGGGCGACACGCTGCAGTTGGCAACCGGCATCATCCGCGACCGCAATGGCAACGCCGTGCCGGATGGCACCCCGGCGACCTTCCGCCTGGTCTATGCCAACGAGGCGCTGGAACTGCCGCGCCAGGAAGTAACCACGGTCAACGGCGTCGCGCGCGCCAGTGTGAAACTGGAACGGACAGGCGAGCTGCGCATCACCGTCAGTGCGGGCAATGCCAAAGAATCCACCACCCTCCTGGTCACGATCCAGGGCGATTCGCCGGCCTTGATCGCCACCGTGGTGCCGACGCCCACGGCGACGCCCACCGATACGCCGACGCCCACGCCCACGTGGACGCCGGCCCCCACGCCGACCGAAACGCCCGCGCCCACCAGAACGCCAGGTTCGAACGGAATGGGGCCACGCGGCCGGGTTGACCTGTTCAGCTTCTTCTTGGGGCTGTTGGGCGTCGTCGCGGCCGGCGGGTTGATCTATTTGACGCAGGGCAACCAGGATGGCCGTACGCCCGATGACATCGTGCGGCTGCTGGCGTGGGCGGCCGTGTGCGGCCTGGCCGCGTATGTGCTGTACAGTTTGGGCTGGCTGCCCGGGGCCACCTGGCTGCAGCGCAGTCTGCGCCCCTGGGGCGCGCCCCTGGTGACCTTCGTCAGCGGCCTGGCGCCGCTGGCCGCGTTGCTGTGGCACGAAGCCAATGCCCGTGTGCGCGGCAAGGAATCCATGATCGAGAAGACCGACAATTAGCCTGGATGCAGGCCGCGCCGGCGTGCGCGGCGTCGAATGGGAATCTGGCAAGAGAGGCGCGGTTGACCGTCATCTCCCATGCAGCATCTGCAACCAGGCTTGCTCAAGGTGCATGATCGCTTGGGGAAAGGCGCGCAGCATCGCCTGCCGCAAGTCGTGGTTGCGCAGCCCCATCCCGCGCGCGTCAGATCAGAAGCAAGGTTGACGCCGATGCCGGCCACTACGCTGGCAAGAATCGGGTTGCCGGAGAGCAGCCCAACGCCCAGAATTGCAGTAGTGAATAGAACGTCAGCAACCTGATGGCGAGTATCGGTCATGTCACCCTCTCCCCGCTCATATCAGCAAGCCGAGTGTCTATCAACGATCTATCAACGCGATTGCTGATATATTGTTGATAGGAACAGGCAGGGTTATGATGTCGACGTGTACCGTGCCCAGCGGCGCTCACCCTGCCGCTGCAGCACGCCCTCAGCCAGCATCCTCTGCAGGACATAGTTGACCCGCCGCGCATCTGCGCCGAGCAGATCGCGACATTCGGCATTATTGATGCTACCGTGCTCCCTCAAGTAAGCGATGATCCGTTCCTCGTCGGAGAGCGGCATTGGCCCGGTCTCCGTCTTCGCCGCCGAACTCAGCGTGTAATACGCCCAACGCCGCGTGCTGTGCTGCTCGACCAGGCCTGATTGCACGAGGCCACGCAGTTCCCGACTCGCCGTGACCGAGTCCACGTGGTTGAGCCGCTGGTAGTCGCTGTTGGTGAGCTGCTCGTTGTAGCGCAGGTAGACCAGGGCCAAGCGCTGCCGGTCGGCCAGTAGCCGGCCGGCGAAACGGTTCAGCCAGGCGATGGCTTCAGGGCCCATGAGCGTGTGGCTGCGGAAGGTTACCAGGAACGATGCGCGGCGATCCTGGAAACGCGGCGGCTCCAGGTTGAGCCGGCGCATGGCATCAATCATGGCGCGGATGCCGCTGCCGCGGTTCTCGACCAGGTGCGCATCCTCCATCAGGCGCATCAAGACGCGGTTGCGCGTCGACTGCTCCTCTTCCAGGGTTTCTTCGGTGACGTTGCCATAGAGGCCGCCAGGGCTTTGCACTTCCAGCCGGTCAGCGAAGAGCCGCAGTTGGATGTAGCTGCCGCGCACGTAGGGGCTGTAGTCGCGGTGCGCGACCGCGTTGACGACCGCTTCCCGCACCGCTTCTTCGGGGTATTCAGGGATGTCGCGACGCAGGAGCCCCTCGATCAGGCTGCTCTTGCGGATGCTGGCCATCACGTAGTTGACCGCGGCCTCGACCATGTCGGGGATCGGCCCTTCGAACTTGCGGTTGTCCAGGAACCGTTCGCCGCGCGGGGTTTTCTCCGCCTCATCGGCGCCGTAGTAGTGCAGGAAGGTGATGACCAACTGCGGCTCGAAGGTTTGGGGATACGCGCCGAACATCAGCAGGCCGGCCAGGGTGGGACGCAAGACGCCATCCACGTCGCGGACGATGCGCAACTGCCTGAGCACATCCTCGAACGGTCGGTTGAGGTAGGGCGCATCCAGCCGGGCGCGGCGCAACTGCCGCACGTATTCCTCCAACCGCTCGCGATCCAGGTCAGCAAGCGTGGCCTCAGCGACCGGCTCCTCATCGAAGGTCGGCTGAGCGCGGGCAGTCAGGTAGCTGAAAATCTCGTAGCCGCTCATCTGCCGGTTGGTGTTGCCGACCCGAATGTAGGAGCCGCTCTGCAAGCCGGCGGTCTTGTAGAAGCACGGCCTTTGCTCCGGAGCCACCTCGAAGATCTCGATCGCCAGCACCGACTTGCCTTGAATCTCGACCAGTGTGAATTCGGGGCGCAGGGCTGGTTCCATGTTCTCGGCCGCCAGGCCGCTGACTTCTTCCATGATCCGGTGCGCGTCTCCCACGCCAGCCACCTCGAAGGCGCGGTTCTCGTCCAGCCCGAGCAGGATCACCCCGCCGCCCGTGCGGTTGGCGAAGGCCGAAAGCGACTCGTAGAGGCGCTGGGGCGTGCCGCGCTGGGCCGACTTCACTTCGACATCGTTGAGCTCGCTCTGGAAGCGCTGGACCGTGGCGATCAGTTCAAGTAGCTCTTCATTGGTCATGGTCGTGTTCCCGCCTTTGTCTTGCCCTCAGGGCTCCCCTGGCAGAGGCAAACCCCCGCCTATAGCGTTTCTTGATCCCGCGATATCAGTGGTCCCCTACCTTCTCCATCCAAGGCCAGGCGCTATTGTCAAGAATCTTCTCAGTGAGGTAGGTCTTCACAAGCTCCTTTTCGTTTTTCTCGGAGCTCTTCTCGATCTCACCCCATTGCTGCCGCAGATACGACATGCGTGGGTGCGCGCCATCAAGATTCGCCGTATCTTTGAGGACTGCATCAACCCAGTGATAGAAACGGCTGTCAACACACTCAAGGAACAAGCGGAAGACGGCCCAGGCTTTTGTCTCGGTCTGTTCCTTGAGGAACAGCCGGAACCAATGTTTTGCCCAACTGTTCCGCTTCCACAGATGAAGGCAATCGTCCGCAATGTCTGCAAGCCACGGCGAGGCATTGGATGCTATAAAGTTGCGAAGTAGGGTCTCGGCTTGTGCGTCGTCAAGAAACGCCAATAACATCAAGGCCCGTGCGCACTTCCATTGCGGCTGCGGCTGCAGATCATGCATAATGCGCAGTCTGAGCCACTCTATGGCTGTTCCTGCTTGTGCAGCCAGCACCACCTCCAGAAGCGCGCGGTCGCTGGTGCATTCTGCTAGGCGCCGCTCCCATTCCTCTTCTACTGCCGGCGAGGGCGTGGCCGCAAATAGCCCATAGTCTGTCCACGTGATCCTGGTACCAGCCTTCTGATAGCGGATACCTCTGGCGGTGCTTTCCAGCTTCCGGTGGAGCTGGACCCCAAGTTCCGGCTGTTGGACCAACAGTCTGGAACATAACCCTTCATAGAGGCTGCGTGCGCGCCACACAAGCTTGTCAGCCTGCGTCGTCTCGGCGAGAGCCGCGGCGACCATGTCGTGGATCTCGTCAGGGCAATCAGATATGACCTCAGCAAGGCCATTAGCTCGGAAGTATCGCGCGAAAAGCTCGTTACCAGCCTGCCTTTGTTCCTCGATGACCTTCTCCATGGCGACCATGAGTGTTCGTTGACGATCTCCGTAGTCCGGGCTGTTGAACTGCTCCAGTTGGCTGTAGTCTCCGTTTAACCTGCCGCCCCAGTAGGCAGTTCGACCCACGAAGGTAACCGACCTCGTAAACTGACTTTGACTCAACGACAAACGTGTGACCTCGCTGGCATCGTGAATATCACTGCTATCCAACTCCACACCGGGAAAATCGGGCGGTATCTCAGGAACATCAGAGCACAGTCTCTCCCAAACGTGATGGAGATCCTTCCCGTATTGACGGATTTCAGCGGGTTGGGCTCCGCGACGCTCAAGAGCATAGCCCAGCCAATTTGGGTGTACCCGACATCGAAGCTCCGCCCAGGACAACTCTTGCCCCTGTTCGCACAGTATCAAACTCCCCCAATGGTTCTCCTCCGGATGGTGACCACTATCCCATGCCCAGAGACTCTTGATGATCTGCGTTGTAGCTTCGGCTTGCTTAGCCCCATACAGAACCCTCAGCACCAACGACCTCATGAAGCTGTCTGCATGTGTCAGGAACCGGCACAGGCTCACAGCAAAATGCCCTGACGCGTGTTGGGCGCTGCACGCCGCAAACCAGAGCAGACGCCGCAAGGTGGTGGCGTCACTGGCGCCCTCAATCGCGCTCAGCAATTCATTCCAGTCAGCGACAGGCCGAAAGATGCACTCGAACTGCAGCAGATCATGCGCGTTTTGAGGGCGCCCCAACAAGCGAGTGAGCTGCTCTTGGGGCGACATGTGGTGCAACAAAGTGGTGAAAAGGAACGATTCGGCAAGAAGCTCATCATCGGTCCAGGCACTGCTTTTCGCAACCAGTTGCTGCCAGGTTGCCGACAACGCCTCGACCTCATTCGGCGTGAGGAGTGGGGCATAGTCGCGCAGGTTGATCGCTGCCTGACGCAGCGGTAACCCTTCTCTGGAGCCTATTTGCTGTGCCACACGCCGAATGAGACCGGCAATAGCCTCAGGCGCATATGCCGATAGGGCAGGTTCAATCTCTTCGAGAAGATGCTGTTCGGAGGTCATGACCAAGCTGATCCACAGTGACTCGACGGGGATCCCCTCAGCCAACGGTGCAAGCCGCTCCCCCAGATCAGGCGGTACTTCGAGATTTGGGTCAATGCAACAGGGCTTGAGCTGTCTGGCAAGCCATTGTGGCTCCAGATCGGTTCTTTGTGCGCATCGGGCGCGGTCTTCGCGTCGCCAAGTGAACCCCGAAGCACACGGATCATGTTCGTAAAGTTCATCCAATGAATATCGAGGAAACAAGTCTTCCGGCAAGCTTGCAGCCAGTGTCGCGGCTGCGGCGCTTCCCTCATAGCTGAGCAGCCGCCGCGCGGCCTGGAGCGCCGGCAGCGATCCCTGTGTGATGAGGCTGCTCACCTCCCGCTCTATCTCAGTCCAGACTGACTCAGGCGAAGTCCGTAAGACCCAGGCGAATAGATCGTACTTCTCAGGAAACCCCATGATGGCTTCGGCCAGGCACCCCGCAACTATGGCATGCACGTAGCGGCCCCGTGCCTCGTGCGAGATGACCGCCAGCGCAGCTCGTCCCAGACTCAGTAGTCCATCATCCTCGACCAGTGTCATGGAATGACTGGCGAGGCTGACGGTTCCAGTGATTGTGCTCTGACCCAACCGATCTACGATTTCCGCACGTACCCTATCGGTGTTTTTGCCTTCTGGGCCGCGTTGTCCTGGGTAACCGCACCGATGAACGAATCCCAGCCAACGCTCAAAAGCTGGCGCCAATGTCGCACTGACATTTGGAGATTTCCGCCACCGAAGAAGCGCGTGCATGATAAGCTCTTGAGCCCAACGATTCTCAGTGGCCTCGCTCCAGACAAATTCAGCCAGTTCAATGTAGGTCTGTGGATTCAGGGGCAGATAGGCAGGGAATGCCTGCTCGATATCTGGAGTAGGGTTTTGACTGCTGACCCATGCGCCCAACAGTGCCACTTGGCCAGCCACGGGATAATCGGGAATGTGAAGCGCATGTAGTACCGCAACCTCACAGATCGCCGCTTTGATATCGAGACCAGCATGAGGCTCTAGCCAACGCGCCACTGCTTCGGCGGGCTCCGACTCTTGGGCCTTGCACGCAGCTTCGACCTGGTCAGCTAACAGCAGCCCCAGACCATGATGCAGAAGTCGTTCTTGAACCCTTAGTCGCCCTTGCTCCAATCGCAGGACTCCACCAGTCGTCAGTTCCCGATAAACAGTCTGCCGGTCTTCAGTGAGAAGGAGCAGCTCGCTCAACTCACCCGGCAACATCGAACTGGTTCCACCAAGATGCTTGCGTGCTATCTCTCGGATAAGACTCTGGAAATCCGCGTCACTGAGTGGAGTCTGGTTTTTCCGCTCGTAACGATCGCGCCAATCTTCGTAAACGAGGCGCGCAACGGTGATGTCGCCACTGTCAGCCATCCGTAGACGATGCTTTACAACCAGATCGAGATATCGAGGTTTCTGCACAAGAGGCAGAACAGCCGATGGAAGGTCAGTTGTGCGCAAACCGTGCTGCTTAAGGGCTTCGGCCAACTCCTCATCATTATATGGGGTCAGCTCATACCGGCGGACTGGCAAACTGGGCAAGGAGGCGAAGTACTGTTGCCAGTAGATGGTCCTGCAGGTTATGAACAAAGCTACCCGGCTGTACCACGGCTCTGTTGCCAGTTGCTGCAACAGATCGCGCCACCAAGCAGAGCCGTATCGCTCATTGATCCCATCCAACACGAGGATCAAGGACGGCGTATCTCCCGGTGATCGCTGCATCCAATGCCCGAGGCGTTTGCCCCAGTACTCCTCATCTCGTAACGGGGTCGTGTTCTTGATAGCGTTTCGCAGAAGTTCATATGGCTCAGATGATGCTGCCCTGCTGGACGAAACAAAGATCACAGGAGGGAATGATGCCGAGGTTCTGATGTTCTTCGTCAGCCATGATGCGGCCGCCCACGTCTTGCCGTCGCCCTCTTCGCCCGTAAGTACGAAGAAGTCGCGCGTCTGTCCCCAGTCCTTTAGCCAGGCATCCAGTTGCTCCCAGGCCTGCTTTCTTTCGATCAGCCTGACCTTGTCATCTTCAACATCAAGCGTCTGGCCGAAAGCAGCCCGACTTCCAGCGTCTGAACGGCAGCAGTCGCCGAAAGACTGATTCTGGGCCATGCGCCAGTGATCGTAGCCGATGTGCGCAGGCGAGAACTCCGAACGGAGTCTACCCAAGGTTTCCGAGAATCCAGACGCATTGCTGATCGCCTGGAGTTGTTCCTCCAGATTCGTGCGGTGGGCTTCGTTGTCTTTGACACCAAGATAGTCCAGGACGATTTCAGTCCCCGCGGCACAGAGTACTTCAAGGGAACTGGGAACACCATCCCCCGCCGAAATTGCCAATATCTCGATCCCCTTGCTGCGCCCCTCAGTAATCAGCATGTTCAGTAACTGAGCATGGACGTCTCGGCTTGCGACGAGCACCCACAGATCGAGGTCAGGGACAGTTTGACACGCTTGCACCAATTCACCTAGGAGTTCCCGTTCATCCAACTTGGTGTCTTGCAGGTATCGTTTGCATTCTATGCTCGCCTGGCTTCCTGTGGTGGCATCCGAAACCGCATCATGTCCAGCTTGCCGGCCAGACCTGGCGACGAAGAACCGTCTCCCTGTGAGATTGCTCAACAAGTCCGCGATGAGTCTCTCGAAGCTCCAGTCTCCCGAAGCTGGCAGGGTGCGAAACGCATCGTGCAAATCAGATTTCATGAGCATCTCTCGCGGAAAAGCATCTGTTCCTCTGTCGTCGGGATCGCGCCATAGGTGACCAAATTCGCGTTGGCCTCATGCGCCAACGAATACACCGGCTTACCCCACCCGATCACTTCGCGCGCCAGCGCCTCTGTCCTGCTTCCCCGCGCCGCATGCACAAAGAGCACGCGCTCCGCCAGCGCCGCCACCAACCGGTTCCGAGCCTCCGCCAATTCCGCCGTGACCCGTCGCTCGGTCTCTTTGAACGGCGAGAGCAGGAGCAGCCGGCCGTCCGCCAATGGCCTGCGGAGCTCAGCGGGAATGGTCTTGTACATCCCCCGCGCCGGACAGACGATGAGCGGCCCGGCGCCGGCCAGCAGGATTTCCAGGCACGCCCGCTCCACCGGCGTGTGGAAGCCGCCGCTGACCGCCGCGCCGCGGTCACGCAGCACGTGGGCCAGATCGGACGCCTGCACGATGAGGCTGCCGGGGCAGCGCGCTGAGCAGAAGATCGCCAGCGGTCGGCGGTCGAGCAAGGCCAGGTCGCCCAGAGTGGAGATGGCAACAGGGGCATCTGCGCCGAGGAAGGCCTTAAGCGCCACGGGGTAGGAAGAATCGCCAGATTGTAGAATCAACATAGACGCTGTAACTCAGGCAAAAACATCGGCGCGCACCGATCTAACGGGCGGCGTTTCACCGTGAACCAGGCGCCGAACCCTCTCGGTCGTGGCGCGGCTGAAAGTGGCATCACCGCAGCGTGCACAAACAAGCGCAGGAATGCCCTCGACCAACACCGGCAGTCCGTCAATCAGAAAGACTTCGCTCACCACTTCGGAACGAGCCTCGGTCGCGCCACACACTTGACAACGAAACATACTTACCTGCATGAGTTATGATCCTATCCGCCTCACACCTGCCAGGGATACGGCTGGATCGGCTCTGGTTTGCTGCGCCGGTATTCCTCGAGCTCAGCTTTGTCCAACGGATACCATTCATCGTAAGGGTAACGTCGGAAGTATTCTGCCAGGCGCTCGCGAAAGTGCTCGTCCGCAAGGTCGTTTAGGCGAGCCATCCGCAAGCCAATGATATTCTGTTCGAGATAGGCCCTGGGGACGCGCAGTACCGACTGGAAGTCTGCAGCCATCGGCATTGTGAAATCAATACGCGGTTCGGGCGGCAAGTAAAACCACTTAAGGTTATTGCGAGCATGTTGGGTAATGAGCGACATTGTCTTTTTGGGATGGGCAGCCCCTTTGGCGCTGGGGTAGACGGTCTCGAAATGATCAATCTCGCACAAGGCGATATCTCGCGCCCGCGCGACATCGCAATCCTGCGTGATGACGATGGCGCAGACTGGCCGGATTGTCGCCAACGCCCTGATGGTCTCGGCTTTGCGGCAGACTGTGAGCCAGTCCAGCACTTCGACTTGGCGTAGCGCAGGATCAGACAGCACGGGTAACGCCGACGGGTTGAGATCAATGCGTGGGATGCACCGGAAAATATCACCCTGTCGGATGGAAGCCTGAGAATCTGGGAAATCATAAATCATGTTTCATCCTCCAGATCACTCCAATCGAGCGCATCGCGTTCGCGCGCCGCTTGTCGCTCCCTTTCGGCTGTGAACAAGGCTTCATCGGCCAACCTGCACGCCTCGGCCAATGAGATCAGACGCCCCCCGAATGACCCATACTTTGGGGTTGTCTGTGGACGATCTATCAGCCGCGGACGGTAGACCGCCTCGTAGTCTGACAAGCCGCTCAGTACGCTTCTTGCGTCCCACAACGGATCGCCAATTTCACCTAGCCAAAAACGCACATCGGTAGAGGCCGTGTCGCATGCACGCACTGGCATGAAATCCAGGGGCGTCTTGCTGCGAACGTTGTAGCGGGCTGGCGTCTCGCGTATCACAGGTTGTGGTAAGCTCACCGGTGCGACGTCCCAAGTGGTTGTGGATCGTGACAACCCGAGGCTCATAGGAACTGCTCCTCCAGATGCCCCTCGATCATCTTGAAAAATGTATCATGAATGACGTTGTGCGCGGCATTCAGCCAGGCCACGAAGCCTGCGGGCATGTCCGGCGCATCGGAGTCGTCGGAGATCAGGACCATTTCGAGGATCAACGCATCCGCGCCTTGATGCTTCCCACGCGCTAGTCTTATGCGCAACGTGCCGGATGGGTTGGCAGTTGAAAACTCGACCATGGCGTTGAGACCTTTGGGCGCCGGCTTTACAGGAACATCGGTGAATAGGGCTGGCGAGAATGCCAGCGTGATTTTCAGGTTTTCTGCGAGAAATTGGAAGACATCCGCCGTTGCGAAGTCAAACGGGATTGCGTCAATGTAGCGAAGTTGCAGGCTGCCGACTTGCAGCGTGGTGTCCGCGTCAGGATAGGCGCTGTAAAGCGCATCCACCAATTGTCTGCTCTTGGCCTCAAAAGCCTTCCAGGAATAGTCTCGCGTATCATTCAGCGTGACGAGTCCCGGCCCGACCTGGACGAGCGGCCAGGCGCCTTCAGCCGTGCGAAAGCGATGCTGAACGACGTAGCCGAGCATTTCGTCGGGCATGGATGCAGTTGGCAAAGGCTCGTAGAACGGATAATCGCGGCTCAACCTGTCGTAAAGGCGGCCGACCAGCAACTTGTACTTGGGATCAACGGCGACGCCTGGAGCTTGCTGCTGGAGCTGCCAGCGCACTTCGAGGATCGCCTCGATAAGAGGCGGATGAGTGAGTTTTTCTGGTCGCATAACAATGCCTCCATTCTCGTCCGTTCAACCGAATTGTACCATGACTTTCAGCATTCGTTCATCTGTCGGCTCCCATTCACTCGTTCTCATACATCGCCTTCCAACTCATCCCCCATCCGGTACTTGATGTCGTAGTTGATGATGAAGTCCAACTCCTCGTCGGTGAAGCCGTAGTGGCGGGCGAGGACTCGGTCGATCTCGTCAATGATGGGCTTGGCCTGATTGACCCTGAATGACATGCATTCCACGGTCTTCGTGCCTTTGTAAACCCGAACAGCCTGTTCAGCATTTAGACGCAAATGCTCTACGTACCTCCTTCCCAATTGCGAAAGCAACCTCAACTGATCATAGTTCATCTTGCGAGGATCGTAAGGGAATGTTTCGATATCTCTGTTGCCAAGGTGGCGACAATCGGAAGTGATCGTGAAGTACCACCACCAAAGACCACTGCTAAGGGCTGCGATGATTGCATATCTGTCAATGTCGGGTAGTAGGTGGATTATCTTCTCTTCGCTGGAGCCGGTTTCAAAGTCAACAAAGACCTTCCAATACAACCCCCCGCGCCGATAGAATACCTTGTTCTGTGAACTGCGGGTAAAGCAACCACCCATTTCTTTACCATAGAGCCGAAGCTTCTTCAGAATCGACGCGGCCTCCATCATTCCTAATTTTGGAATACTGCCAGGTAGTCGGGCGTCGTCTACGCGAGCATACGCAACCTTAGAGAAGAGTTCAGAACGAGAATTGGAATCCCAGAGCAAGTAGCGGGTCGTTTCAGCGCCTTCGAGTGAGCCACCAATGACTTGGAGCAGAATAGACAGCTGAAGGTTTACGCCGTCGAAGAGCTTTCCCGGCCTCCAGCCGAAGTAGGAAATGAAAAGTCGTGCTGAGTTGCGTTTGAGAAGAGTGATGAGCGGGATCATTCTGTCAGTGCTGAAGGCACTCAATGGCAGGATAATCCCCACTCTGGTTCCTTGCTGGCCTAAGATGCTACACCTTTCGGTAACAAATGCGAAGAGGTTACTGCATGTGTCTGTAACGAAGTTGCGAATCTCGTATGTACTCCGGACATCCTTGTACTCTACGTACGGCGGATTTCCGATCACCACATCAAACCCACCACGCCGCATGATGCCGTAGAACTCCACAAACCAATGCAGCGGCCGGTGAGAGGCCAGCCAATCCTTGTACGCCTTGGCCTTCGCCGTATCCACACCGTACTCGCGCGCCAGCGCCCGGTTCAGCTCATCATCCAGCGCGTCTAGCCGGCGACGCAGCTCCGCCTTATCCGCGGCCGTCACCTGGCCGCCCAGCTCGGTCTGCTGCTGGCGGAACAGACCGAACAGCCGCTCCACGTCCGCGGCCCGCGCCTCGAAGCGCTGCAGGATGCCGGCCTCTTCGGCAAACAGGAGCCGACCCTGCTGGCCGGCGAAGGTCAGGGCGCGCTGCACGTCATCACGGCTCACGTACCCCACGAGGGTGTTGCCCGCGCGCACGTTGAAGTCAATATCGGGCAGCGGCTCGATGTCTTCAACGACCGCCACCTGCGCCACCAGCTTCAGGAACAGCCGCAGCTTGCAGATCTCCACCGCCTCTTCCATGATGTCCACGCCGTACAGGTTGTTGACGACGATGGATTTCAGGATGAAGTAGCGGCGATTGGGGTGCTGCGCGACGCGGGTCAGGACTTTGCGGAAGTCGCTGAACTTCTCCGGCCGGTGCGGCTCACCGGAACGATCCAGGTCATCCACGAACGCCTGCATGCGCTGCAGGCACCCCTCGTACAGCGGCTCCAGCACGTTGAGCGCGGCGAACAGAAATGCGCCCGACCCCACCGTTGGATCGAGGATCGTGACCGACTCGATGGCGCGCCAGAACGCGCGCAGCAGCTCCGGCCCTTCGCACTCGGCGATCAGGTCCTGGGCAAACTGGCGGATGTCCAGGTTGAGGGTGATCAGATCGTTGACCTGGCAGGTTTCGCCGCCCGCCAGCCTGGCCCTGACCTCGGCATAGCGCTGACGCCGCGCCACGATTTCGCGCCAGATCTCGGTCGGCAGCGCGTACGCGGCTGGCGCGGGGCGGTTCCACCCCTGGCGCCGTTCCAACAGGTCGGGTCGCGTCGTGTCCAGGCCATCGGCAATCTCTGGCGGCAGCGTCAGTTCCGCGCCATGGCGCAGGGCAGGGTAAATATAGCGGTCGGGGTCGGCGGCCAGCAGCCGCCAGACCGTCTGCTCTCCTACGAAGGCGATGCGGCACTCGCGCTGCGCCGCGTCCAGCAGATAGGGGATGATCGTGTTCTGGCTGATGTAGCCGGTGATGTCCTCCTTGGTGTAGTAGGCGCCCATCTGCTTCTGGTTAATGTACTTCTCGAAGATGTAGCCCAGCACGTCAGGGTTGATCTCGTTGTCCGCGGCCAGGGGGCGCTCGTCCAGACGCCATTGGTACGCGTCGAAGAAGTCGAAGAGCCGTGCGAACGCGGCGTCGGGCACGCGAATAGTCTGGCCGTGAGCTGTCTCGATCTGATGGCGCTCGAAGATGCCGCCGTTCAGGTAGGGGACCTGACCGAGCAGGCGCCGCGTCGCGGCGGCGCGCTCTGCGGGCCGGCGGGCAAATCCCTCGAAGAAAAGCGGGCAGAGGAAGTCCGTGTAATAGCGGTCAGCCGCGGTCGCCTGGCTGGCGGTCAGCCGCGTGCGCAGATAGTTGGGATCGCCGTCGAGGAAGCCCTTCTTCTGGATGAAGTAGATAAACATCAGGCGGTTGATCATCACCGAGGCGTACCAGCGCTGCAAGCCTTCGTCAGGAATGCCGGTCAAGAATTTGAGGAAGGCGGCGTGCTCGGTCTTGAAGCGCTCGTAGAAGCGCCTGGTGACTCGCTCGACGTCGAAGCCTGCCTTGACGCGCCCCGCCACATCCACCAGGGTCAGGCTCTCCTCTTCCTCCAGGCTAAAGGCGACCGCCTGCAGCTTCTGGATCAAGGCCTCGCCGGTCCGGTTGCGGTCGAAGGTCTGCTCACGCGCCGCGGTCGGCCGGCCCGCCTCGCGCTTCACCCACTGCCACACCTGCTGCGTCTGGTCCGCGTCGGTGTAGATGATCAGGTGCTGGTTGACCGACTTTGCGACCTGGGTTTCGATCTTGCGGCGCGTCGGGTAGGATGGAATCTTGCCGTCAGGCGCGGCCGCGCAGCGGAACGCCGCCAGGCCGCGCTTGTGCGCCACGGCCTGCAAGCGGAATTCCTGGCCGTCCGCGGGGATCACCAATTCCTGCCGGTGCTGATCCCAGCCCAGCTCTTCGATGAAGAGGGTGCGGAGATCGAAGTCCTTAAGGTAACGACGAGCGCGAGCGGTGTCAAGTGGCATGATGCTTTCCCTACATTTGTCGCTGATTCTCGATCAGCCCCAGCGAGCAGATGATCTGCGGCTCCTGAGCCTGGCGTTCATCTTCGACCAGGCACAGGCGGTCATCTTCACGCAGCGCCACAACCAACTCGGCCAGGTCTTCATCGCTGACGCCAGCGCGCAGTTGGCGGTTCAGCGTGTCCGCGGCCGCCTGGCGCAGCGGGTAGCGGTAGATGTCGTCAACCGCCTTGAGCAGCTCCGGATTGTCGAAGAACGTACCCTTGATTCGCTCTGCATACCCCTTGAGCCGCGTGAAGGTGCGAAACCGCGCGCCGGATGGCCGCCCCAACTGCCCGCCCACCGAGCGCTCTTCCGTGAGCACCAGCTCGGCGCCGCGTTTCACCAGGTCATGGTGGGCTTCATCACGCGGCAGGGCTGGCGCGTCCGGCGCACAGGCGGCCGCCTGCAAGATGGCGAACTGCGACTCCGTAACGCCCTGTCCGTTCCGATCCACCCACACCAGCGCATCGTTCCCCTCGCCTGTGCGCATGTAGACCAGCACCCCGCCACTCCCCTCGCCCGTCGCAACGGGAGAGGGGCCGGGGGTGAGGGCCGCCTTCGCCGAGTAGGCCACCGCCGGCAACGCGGGGACCACCCGCTGCAGGCTGGGATCGGCGGCCAGCGCGTTCTTCCAGATCTGGTACGCGTACGAGGCCAGGTCCACCTCCCCCTCGTCATCGCCATCCAGGATGCCGGCCCGCTCGCTGTAGAGGTCTACGATGGCCTGGTCGTTGCGGTCATCCTCGAAGAACGCCTCATCCGTCCCAACGACTTCGGCATTTTCGGTCAAGCGCTGCCGCACACGCGCGCGCAGCCGGATGATGCGCTCCACGCCATCCGCCGGCAGGAACGAGTAGCAGCGGATCGCCTCGGCCCGCTGGCCGATACGATCCACGCGGCCCGCGCGCTGGATCAGTCGGATGATCGCCCACGGCAGATCGTAGTTGACCACGATGGCGGCGTCCTGCAGATTCTGGCCTTCGCTCAAGACATCCGTAGCGACCACCACCCGCAGCTCGTCGGCGGGACGCACCTGCTGGCGTTTCTCGTTGCTCTCCGGGCTGAAACGCCAGGCCGCGCCGGTGGGATCCGGCGAGTCGCCCGTGACGCCCGCCAGCGCGGTCACGCCGCGACCGCGTAGTTGCGCCTCCAGGTAGCGCACCGTGTCGGCGAACTGGGTGAAGATCAGCACCTTGTCGCGTGGATGGTCTACGGTGAGCAACCGGTGTAAGGCGTTCAGCTTGGCGTCGCGGGCCGGGGCCCAGTCTGCGCCGGCGCACCGCTGCATCAGATCCAACAAGGCTCTCGCGTCGGCCGCCAGGTCACGCTTCAGGTGCGCGTTGAAAAGAGCGGGGCGCAGCCACTTGAAGCGGCGCTTGTAGAGCGTAGCGTACTCGGCGTAGACCTGGGCTGCGCGGCTGCGAAACTGCGCCTCGGTGCGCAGCTCGGCCGTCTCGATGTCAGAGCTGGCGCCTTCTGCCTCTCCCTCGTAGTCGAAGGCATCCATCACGTCGCCGATGTCCTCATCTTCGTCGTGGACGCGGCTGTCCAACAGCGCGGCGTCCTGCGCGCCGATGGGGAGCGGCAGGCCCTGCTCGATGGCGTGCAGGAAGATGTAGTTGCGCAGGATGTGGCGCTCGACCGACTGGATGAAGACGTGCCCGCTGCTTTCCAGCCGTTTGAAGAGGTTCGTGCGGCAGAATCCCATCAGGCGCTTCCCCGCGCGCGAGAGGTCGTCCAACGACTTCTTCTCGACGGCCGTTGGGGGTTGGCTCGGCCGGCTGGCGGCGTAGTTGCCCAGCCCGTAGCGCGGCAAGCGCAGACTGTTGATTGTATCCACCACCACGGGCGCGTAGAGCCTGGCATACTGATCGCTCGGATCATCGTCCGCAATGGCGAACCTGACCGTCCTGGGCTGGCGGACGGGGAAGTAGGAGCGCGTGCCGTCCTCGAAGGTCAGGTATTTGCGCCCCGTCTCCGCGTCGGTCTGCGCGTAGTTCTGCTGGATGAAGCCGCGCGTGCGCCGCACCATGTAGAGGCGCATCAGCTCACGCCAATCGTCGGGATAGAGGCTCTTCTCGAAGCCGGCCAGCGAGCGGGGCGAACACTGGTGCCGGCGGATGAACTCCGTCTCGCCGATCTCGCCCAACAGCCGCTCCGGTCGGATGCCCAGGTTCTTGTCCTCAGGCACGAACAGGCGCAGCTGGCTGCCCAGGTCCAGGTAGGTCTTGTTGTAAGGCGTAGCCGTCAGCAGGATGCAGCGGCTCTCGTTCTTCTGGATGTACTCCTGAATGGCCCGGTAGCGCTTGCCCTCGCGATTGCGGAGATTGTGGCTCTCGTCCAATACCACCAGCCGATAGCGGCGCAGATCGGGCAGCTCCTGCAACACCCGGCTGATCGAAAGCACCCTGGCGCGCAGGCGGTACTGCTCGCGGTACCCCTCCCACATCTTGACCAGGTTCTTCGGACAGATGATCAGCGTCTCCAGGCTGTAGTCGTCCTCGAAAATGCGCGCCACGGCCGTCGCCATCAGCGTCTTGCCCAGGCCGACCACGTCGCCGATCAGCACACCCCCGCGCTTGTTCAGATGATGCGCTGCGATCTTCACCGCCGCGGTCTGGAAATCGAACAGGCGGCTGCCGAAGTCGGCCGGGATGCGGAACTCGGAGAGACCGGCGCGCGCTTCCTGCGCCAGGTGGTAGGCCATCTTGACGTAGATGTGATACGGCGGGATCAGCCGCTCGGCAGCCCAGCTCTCCTCGACAATCTCCGCCAGTTCGTCGGAGATATCCAGGCACCAGCGGTCGGTCCAGCGGTCCTCGAACCAGCGACTCAACTTCAGAGCAGCATCCGGGTCGAGCACATCCACGTTCAGCTCGCCCTGCTTCGACAGCCCCGCCAACGTCAGGTTGCTGCTGCCCAGGTAGCCGATGATTGGGTTGATCGGGTCGGGACGATACAAGAGGTAGAGCTTGGCGTGCAAGGGATGCCGCAAGAACAGCTTGACAGTCAGCTTCCTGGCCCGAATTTGGGCTGCCAGCCGGCGCAGCGCGGCCTCATCCTGATTGGTCGGCGCGCCGATGACCAACTGCCGGCGGAACTCCTCGGCCAGCTTCTTCTTCAGGCGGAGGGCCGTCTGGTTGTCCATTGCCTCGGCGCCGTCGGTCAGGCGCAGCGTGCTGCGCAGTTCGTCTTCGGGCAGCCGCTGCATCCCCACCAACAACCGACAGGCATGACCCTGGCCGCCCGGCCACGGTTCCACCAGCGGCGCCAGCTTGCGCCAGCCGCGCAGATTGAAGTAGCCGACGCAGAAATCAGCGTGCGTGGCCAGCTCGACCGTCTGCTGGAGCGCGCTGAGAAGTTGGTGCTCGATGTTGTCGAAGATACGAGGCATCAGAATCTTCCTGTGACTGGAGAGTGTGCGAGATCGGAAGCATGAGTGGTCTTGTGAAGTGCGAATCGGCCCATGCACCAGAGGTGAGCGAGAACCGTCAATAGCCCCGTGAATTCTGTTGACCTGATTCAAGCAGCGGACGGCAGGCTACGTCCAAAATCGCGTTATTGGCTACTACTCGATCTACACGGCGTTTGACTTGGGTTCGCAGTGCGGCATATCGGCGCAGGTTGCGGGAGAACTGCTCTTCATAAACCGCACCGTAGTCACTCACCCCAAATCTCCGTCTGTGAATACAACCTGATCTCCCCCTGTATCTTACGATTCAGGATTTCAACCATGTCATCGTGCAGCGGAGAGTCTGGCGCAAGGTAGAAGATGCCAGGCCGTCGGGAAATCACCTGCGCCAATTCTTCCCGCACAACTCTGCGGATCAGCGGTTCGAGTAAGCTGGCGAGATCTCGGGAATTGATGATCACGGGTTGCGAAGTCTGGTCCGTCATGTGACACTCCTCCGTTTTCTTAACCCTGTTCGAGTCGGATGCTAACAAGGAGCTTGGGGTCCTCGTCCATAATTCGACTTCCTCCGGTTGGGCATTTCCGTACATTGGTTAGTATACCTCTTGCCTCTGTTTTGGTCAATCGAATGCGTGCGCAGAACTTAGGTCGTCATTCGTCTCATAGATGATGATAGATTAGTTGTAGTAGTAGGGGCTGTGGATTTGTGGATAAACCAACCTCACCGCCATCTTGACCACAAGGGCTTGGGGATGCCTGCATCCGCCTCTACTACATCTTGTGGTTCAGCACTTGGGGCCGATCTGGACAGATTGTGGATTCAAGCGGGATAACGGACGGGAAGAATCCGACGGTTGGCGCGTGGTGCAACCAGCGTACAATCCGTCAAACACTAGATGTAGTGGTTCGTCGCACCCGCGTGACGCCTATCTAGGGGTGGTTGGGTTTGGGATAAGGTTGGGAAAAGGAGCTACTTATCCACAAAATCCACGGCGTCGCGCCAGGTTTTCCCCAGAGTTATCCACAGAATGGGCTGATTATCCCAAACACGCTTTGCGTCAGCAACACAGTTTGTGCAAGCGGCCAGGCAGAAGCATAGCGGCTATGGCCTGTCCCAGTTCGCGGGATCGGTGGGGTCAATTTTGGCTTTGAGCTGCTTGACCAGTTCGCGCAGGGCCATGATGGGATCGGTCGTGGGTTGGCTGCCCGTGTATTCCTTGACCAGGAGCGCGACCTGGGTGCGCCACAGATCAGCCTGCTCGCGCAGGTCTGCGCGTTCCATATCGAACTGCTGCTGCAGCGAAGCGGCGCGGCGCGCCAGCTGCTCACGCTGCTGTTTTTCATCGGCCCAGGCCGTTCGATACCAGCCCAGCGGCTGCGCATCGCCAGGCATCACCACGCTCAGGCATCCCTGCGCCGATTGTTCGCCGGGCAGCGAGAGGGCGCCGGTGAGGTACGGCTGTGGGTCGCTGAACCCGCCCCAACCATCCTTGCGCGAGTAGGGGTTGATGCGGATCCCAAAGTGCAGATGCGGACCCGTGGAAGCGCCGGTGTTGTCTGAGGCGCCGATGACATCACCTGATTTGACGGTGTCCGCCTCTTTGACCTTCTTGCTCTCCAGGTGCGCGTACAGGCTCTCTCCCCAACGGTGCCGCAGTTTGACGTAGTTGCCAAAACCATTGGCTTCGAAGCCGATTTCCATGACATCGCCATCGTCCACTGCTACAATCTCGGTGCCATTGGGCATGGAATAATCGAGGCCGTTATGGCCTTTCAAGGGCACGCCGTCGTACGAAAACTGCCCATAGAAGGCCGGGTTGCCGCCAAACCGCTGGCTCATGGGAAACGTGCCATTGAAGGGTAAACGAATGGGCATGAGGTCTCCTGCCGCGCGTGCGTTTGTTTCAGGTCTGATCCATCGCGTCCGAGGACGACGGGGTCGCCGCATCGGCGACGGATGGTGTGGTTTTCTTGGCCGGGGTCGGCCGCGATGCAAACCGACGCCAGGCTTGCGTCAGCCGTTCGCGCCAGGATCGCTGCGCCGCCGCCCCCGCTTGTTCTTGCGCGGAGAAGGGCGGCAAATCGAGCAGCTTGGCATGCATGTAACCGGCCACCACGCGCAGGGTCGAGAGCACCGGCGCCGCCAAGAATGCGCCCATAACGCCGGCCTGGCTGGCGCCCACGATGACGCCGATGAGGATCACCAACGGGTGCAGGTTGACGCTTTGGCCAATGATGCGAGGCACCAGCAGGTTATTCTCAAGCTGCTGAATCAGGGTATAGACGCCAATCGTCAACAGCCCAAACGACAGGTTGGAAATCTGCAGCGATGTGGAACCCTGGAAGAGAGCCACCAGCAGGGCGGGGATCAAGGAAATGATAGGGCCAAGATTCGGGATCACTTCCAAGAGGCCGGCGACCAGTCCGAGCAGCACCGCGCCCGGCATACCGATGATGGTCAAGGCCAGGGTCGTCACCACGCCGATGGTCAGACAAAGGACCAGCTGGCCGCGAAAGAACGATTCCCAGATGCGCCCCACGCGCTGCAGCAGTTCTTGCATCTCCGGTTGATAGGAGGTAGGGAACAGCCCCTCGACCCACGCACGCATCAGCGGCGCGTCTTTGACCATATAGAACGAATAGAGCAGCGTCAGCAGAAAAGCCAACAGAGAGGTGAAGATGCCGATCACGACGTTGGAGGCCACGCCTGTGGCTACCCCCACCACCGTGGACGCGGAGCGTAAAGCCTGGCTGACATAGTTGATCACCGTCGCCGGGCTGAGCAGTTGATCAATCTGGAATTGCGCGACCCCGCTGCTGATCTGCTCGTACCACGGCGTCAAGTCCAACTGAAAGCCAAACAAGCGCAACGATGGGTATGACTGCGGGATGCTCGCCACCCAGGTCAGGAACCGGGTGTACAGCTCATCCCACGGAATCTGGATGTTGCCGATCTGGTCAATCAGAACCGGGATGAGGATGATCGGGATGAGAATCAGCAAGAGGATGACAAACAGGTAGACCAAGCCGGTCACCAGGCCGCGCGGCAGGCGCAAGCGGGTGAATCGGTTGACCAGCGGCTGGATCAGGTAGGCCAGGATGGCCGCCAACACCACGGTGGGAATAATGGCCCGACTCAGGTAGAGTAAAAGCAGGCCGCCCAAGAGCATGCCGATCGCCACATTGCGCTTCATACTGCGATCCCAGCGCGTGAGCGGAGCGCTCGCTGCGACATTCTCAGCGAAATCGCCGGGCTTTGGGTTTTCCTCATTCATAGATAACATCCTGTCCGGTGGTCCCCAGCGCGCCTATTCGAGCGTTGACCAAACAGCCAGCTTGGTTTGCACGCGTCGAATGACTTCGTTGGTAAAATCAGACGTGCTGGCTGTGCCGCGTAGATCGGCCGTGCGCACGCCATCGTAAACCGCTTCGAGCGTCGCCTCGCTGATCGCCCGCGCAGCAGTTGTGGCCGCTGCGCTGCGCACATAGCGCAGGAGGGCGGCGGACGCCAGGATCATCGCCATCGGATTCGCCACATTCTTGCCAAAGAGGGACGGCGCGGTGCCATGCGGCGCTTCGGCCATGACGACTTGCGGCTCGTAGTTGGCGTCCACTGCCAACAGCAGCGACTCAGAGCCGGCAATGGAGCCGAACATTTGCAGTACCAGGTCAGACATGCAGTCGCCGTCGCGATTCAGCGTGGGAATGACCAGCGGATCGCCGCTGGTGGTCAGCAGCAGGGCATATGTGGCATCAATCAGCTGCGGATCGTAACGCACGTCGCCATAACGGCGCGCGGCGGCGTCCATTTCTTCCTTGAACATGCCTTCATACACGGGGCTCACGGTGAATTTCGGTCCGCCAAAGACGGTCGCGCGATTCTTGCGCGCCAGTTGAAAGGCGATTTCGGTCACAGCCCGGCAGACCCGGCGGCTGATCTTTTCGGTGCGAAACGCTATCTCATCGCCGTCCGCGCTGACCTCGCGCCATTCTTTGGCGCCGTAGGCGTCATCCACGGCCATGCGCACCACGGAGATGGGCGCATACAACCCGCTGACCGGGGCGACGCCGGGAATACGTCGGCCTGTGCGAATAATCACCGTGCCGTTGATCTGCTGGCGCAGGATGGCGTTGGGGCTGCCAACATCACCGGGCGTTTCCGGCGTGATAGTCGCGGCTTTGATCGCCAGTCCCGTGCGGCGCATGGCCGCCGCAGCATCGAGCACCACCTGGTTGCGCGTGCGTCGGCGCTGGTCCAGGCTGAGATCGAAGGTTTGAAATGCCAGGGGCACGCCAGTTACGGTCGGTTCAAGCACACGCAACGCTTGGTCAAGCAATTCCTGCCCCGTCTGGTCTCCCTGCAGAACAACAATAGTTTGCGGCTGAATCATGCGTATGGACCTCTCTTATACGCTGGGTTGTGCGCCTACGCCATCGCCGGGGACGATTATGACGGGCCGCTCACGGGTGCGCCGGGGGCTATGATGCCTGCGCACGCCGGAGTTCAGTCTAGACTGGCTAACTTTAACCTAACATGCACCTGGTGTCAAGCTATCAAACCTTCGGCCAATTCCTGCTTTTTCACTCTGCCTTGCGCAGTGGTATAATGCGGGCAACCAAACACGGTACGCGCCGGAGCTTGTCTTCGTGGCGCCATACTTTGCAACGAGTTGACCATGACCCAGTATCAAGTTGTCATCGGCATGGAAGTCCACGCCCAATTGCAGACGGCCTCCAAGATGTTCTGCGGCTGTGATGCGAACATCTTTGGCGCGCCGCCCAATTCACACGTTTGCCCAGTTTGCCTGGGAATGCCTGGCGTACTGCCGGTCATCAACCAGCGCGCGGTTGAGCAAACCATTCGCACTGGCCTGGCCCTCAACGCGGACATTGCCGCGACGGCCGTTTTTGCGCGCAAGAATTACAACTATCCAGATTTGCCCAAAGGCTATCAAATCAGCCAGTACGAACTGCCGCTGTGCGTCGGGGGCACGCTCACGATCACCGGCGATGATGGGCAGCCCAAGGTGATACGACTGCGCCGCGCGCACCTGGAAGAAGACACGGGCAAGTCCATTCACATGAGCCAGAATGGCGTCGCGTATAGCCTGCTCGATTACAATCGGTCGGGCGTGCCGCTGCTGGAAATTGTGACCGAGGCGGATCTCAACAGCGCGCAAGAGGCCTATGACTACCTGACCAAGCTGCGCACCATTCTGCGTTACATCGGCGCCAGCAGCGGCGACATGGAGAAGGGCGCCATGCGCTGCGAGGCCAATGTTTCGGTGCGCACGTGGCAGCAGGCCGCCCAGGGCGAGTACGGCGTCAAGGTGGAGATCAAGAACTTGAACTCCTTCCGCGCGGTGCGCGGCGCCGTGGAGTATGAAGTCAAGCGCCACATCGAGACCATCGAGCGCGGCGGCACGATTCAGCAAGTGACGCTGGGGTGGAATGAGGCAGAGGGGCGCACGTTTGTCCAGCGCAGTAAGGAATCGGCCCATGATTATCGCTATTTTCCGGAGCCGGACCTGCCGCCCCTGCGCATTGCGCAGGCCCTGGTGGAGCGACTGCGCGCGACCCTGCCCGAACTGCCCGACGCGAAGCAGGCGCGCTTCGTGACGCAGTATGGACTCAACGTCAGCGAGGCGGCGACTCTCGTTGCGGATCAGGCCGTGGCTGATTACTTCGAGGCTGCCGCTGCGGCCTATGGCGGCGCTGGCCGCGAGGTCTGCAACTGGATTACCGGCCCGCTTTTCAGCGCCATGTACAACGCCAATCAAGATGTCGGCGCGCTCAAGGTGACGCCCAGCGACCTGGCCGCGCTGCTGGCCCTCATTGACCGCGGCGTGATCAACCGCAACACCGGCCAGCGCGTGCTGACGACGATGGTAGAAACCGGCCGGCCGGCCGCGGCGATTGTCGAGGCGGCTGGCCTGGCGCAGGTCAGCGACGCCGACGCCCTATCCGCGATCGTGCGTGAAGTCATTGCCGCCAATCCGGTCGAGGCTGCGAAATACCAGGCCGGCAATCTCAACCTGCTCAATTTCTTGATCGGCCAGGTGATGAAGGCCACGCGCGGCAAAGCGAATCAAGCGGTGGCGCGTCAATTGTTGGAAGAAGCCCTGTCTGCCTAGACTTTTCGATACGGAGTGAATTTGTATGCCCAAAGAAATCATCGCCACCCCGCACGCGCCGGCCGCGCTTGGCCCTTACTCGCAAGGCATCAAAGTGGGAAACCTGGTCTTCACGGCCGGGCAGTTGGGACTGGACCCAACGACCGGTAAGCTGGTGGATGGACTGGAAGCGCAGACCGAGCAGGCGCTCAAGAACCTGGCTGCCATCTTGGAGGCTGCCGGCAGTCGCCTGGAAAACGTGATCAAAACCACCTGTTTCCTGGCCGACATCAATGACTTCAAGGCTTTCAACGCCGTGTACGCGCGCTTCTTTGCGTCCAACCCGCCCGCGCGCTCAACCGTCCAGGCAGGCGCGCTGCCAGCGGGCGGGCGCGTCGAGATTGAAGTCGTGGCCCTGGTAGAATGACCACAGGCCCCACCAACGTGCGCTCGCCCAGCGGCTGGCGGCGCTTGTTCTTTCCCCTGGCCTGGTCGCGGCCAGGTTCCTGGCTGTTTGCCCGGCTGATGCACCGCCTGGACCGCCCGATCCTGCGCTGGACGCGGGGACGCACGTCCTTCACGAGTCTGCTGGCTGGTTTGCCCATCATCGCGCTGACGACCACGGGCGCCAAGAGCGGTCAGCCGCGCACGGCGCCGCTCGTAGCCCTCGAAGATGGCGACCGCCTGGTGGTCTTTGCCTCGAACTTCGGTCAGGCGCACTATCCGGCCTGGTATTTCAATCTGCGCGCCCATCCGCAGGTTCGCGTCTTGCTGCGCGGACAGGAACGATCCTACGTGGCTCGCGAAGCCCAGGACGACGAGCGTGAGGCCTACTGGAACGCCGCGGTCAAGCTCTACCCTGGCTATCACGCCTACAAGTCGCGCACCGGCGGCCGTCCCATTCCTGTGATCGTGCTGACACCGACAACGGATTAATCAACACCCGAACAAGTTCGGGAGTCCGGACCGGGTTCGGGACTCCTGAACTTGTTCAGTAAATAACCGCGGCAGTATTACCCCGCGCTCGCGGCGGCGCTTGCCGTAAAGGTCCGCTTGTCCTCGTGACAGATGAGCTGGATTGCGTTGCGCCCCGACATGGCGGCAATCGGCACCGTGCCGCCAGGCTCAACCCAGTGCCCAGCCAGGTAGAGATTCTTCAAACCGGGCAGCGTTTTGTCCACGCCCTGAATCATCCACATCATGGTGCCAGTGGTCAGCAGCCAACCACAAGTCGCGCCCATCCAATTGCCAGTGTAGCGCTCATAACTCAGCGGCGTCGCCACATCGGTTACTTCGACCTGCGCCTTGATGCCAGGATAGAGCGTCTCCAGAAAATCAATGACCTGGTCCGCGACCTGGATTTGCTCTGTGTCATACAGCTTGCGGCCGTAGATGCGCTGCCAGTAATGGTAATCGCTCGCCAGCATCACCTCCACGACCGATTTGCCGGCCGGCGCCAGGGAAGGATCGAAGCAGTAGTTCTTGACGCCAATCGCCGTGCGCAGTTCACCGGCAATCATGACGGGCTGGTCCAGCAAGTACATCACCCAATGCGGCTCTGCGCTCAGGTCGCGACGGACGCCGAGCGAAACCTGCAGCTGCGTGTGCACCGGCAGGCGTCCGTCGAAACGCGCCTGCAGCTCGCGCGAGGTGAAACGATTATCCAGCATGTCAACGACCGTGCCCTTGCCATCGGCCGCGGAAACGACATAGTCGGCGCGATGCTCTTCGTCATTGTACAGGCGCACGCCCACGGCGCGGTCATCCTCCACCAGGATGCGTTCCACCTGGGCCTTGTAGTGAATCTCGCCGCCCAACTCCAGGTAGCGCTTCTCGATGGCGCGCGCAAAGGCCAATGAGGCGCCGGCCGGAAAGCCGGCGTTGCCCTGGTGCATGTAGGCCAGCATGGATTGTCCGGCCATGACCGGGCAGTCTTCCCAGGCGAACATCTGCGGAATGGCGCGGCGGAGGAAGGGGTCGCTGAAACGCTCGGCAAAGCCTTTGGCCGACATCGCGCCCCATCGCGCCAGCGGGAGCGCGTAAGGCAGCATCTTCTGTCCCAGGTGCGCCCACTCCCGTGCGCTCAACAGCCCACGCGGCTTTTCTTGCATGGCGGCCATGTCAAAATGAGCGAACTGGCGTACGCCCTGCGCAAAATCTTCGATCAATCCGGCGTCGGCCGGCGCCAGATCCTTCATGTGCGCTTCCAGGCGGTCAGGGTCCGCATAGACAATGAAGGTCTTGCCGCGGCTGTCCCGGATGCGCATCATCTCGGCGTGATGAATGATCGGCCGATCACGCAGTGCGCCCAATTCTTCCCACACGCGGGCAAAGGGCTGACCGGGCGCCGTGCCAAAAAGATAGTGGATGCAGCCGTCGAAGATGTAGTCCCGGCGCTCCCAAGCCGTGCAGAGGCCGCCGGGAAGATCGTGCAATTCAAAAATCTGTGTGCGGTAGCCGTTCATCTGCCCATAGCAGCCGGCCGCCAGTCCGGCAATGCCCGCCCCGATGATGATGATAGATTTGGACATTTGATAACCCTCCTGAGCCAACAAATCCACATGATGACTGATGCGCCGCGCGTTGTGTATGACGCAGCGCAGGAAGCAAACAGGAAGGATGGCATAAGAAAAACGGTCAAGGAGTACATCCTTGACCGTTTTGTGTACATCAGAGCCGCGAGACGATGCGGTTAGCGTGTCTTCACAAACACGACCGCGAAGGAGTTATGGAACAGAGTGTTGCCGCCTTCGCCAGGGGCGCATTCGGCTTCGTCGGTAAAGTTGGAGTGCAGCGGGCGAGCGATGTCGCTGCCGCTGGGGCTTTGCCCGTCGTTGGTGGCAAAGACGGCATACTGCGCGCCCTTCCACATGACGAACTCGAACTTGCCCGGCCCCTTGGAGCCGCTGACGTTCTTGTCCAGAATCTCGCCAGGGTTATCGCCCGGCGTCTGCACGAACGTGATGCCGTCAATGGGGTTGCCGGCTGCATCAATCACCAGGCCGAAGATGTTGTGGTTTCCCTTATTTTCGCACGGCGTCAGGCGGCGCATTTCCTTCAAGACGTACTGATTGCCCGATTGGGGCGCCGCGGCTGGCGCAGCCGACTTGAGCTGGGCCGCGGCGGCCGGGGCTGCACGCGCCGCGGCTTGCACAGGACGCGGGGTGGCCGTTGGACGCGGCGTATCAGTTGGCGTGGCGGTCGGCAGCGGCGTTTCCGTTGGAATGGGCGTCTCGGTGGGCGTCGCGGTCGGCAGCGGCGTTTCCGTCGGAATGGGCGTCTCGGTGGGCGCGGGCGTCCAGGTGGGCGTCGCAGGAATGGCGGTGAGCACCGGCGCCAGGGCGATGGCCTGGCCGCTCTTGGCAGCCAACCCCGGGACGGCGGAACCGACCGAACCACGCAGGCTCTTCTGTGTCAAGGCAACCAGGTTGCGCGGCTCCAGGCTGGAGCTGCGCTGGCTGATGGCGCTGAAGAGGCTAAGCGGGGCCGCAATGCCGCACAACCAGATGAAGAGCAGGACGAGGGCAACCAGGCGCAGCTTCGTGCCCAGGGTGCGTGACTGGAACCAGATGGACAGGTTATTGGCCGATTGCCCCAAGTTCCAGATGGCGCCGAAAAGACCGCCGGGCGCTGGCGCGGTTGTCGCCGCGGCCATGGCCATGGCCGGCGCGGGGCGGCGGCTGGGCGCCGCCGGCATGGGCGCAGATGGCCGCGGCGCTGGCGCGGCGCGTGGGACGGCGACCGGCATGGGCGCAGTGACCGTGGTCTGCGCCTGGCGCGCCTGCTGCGTCCGGTTTTCGGATGAATGTAGGCGCCGCGACAAGGTGCGGCTGATGTTCAGGGCCAGGCTTGGGTAACGCTGCACCAGGGATTCGAAGTCTTCGCGGGCCAAAGCCCACAGGTCCACATCGGTCTGCGCGACGGCGGTGGTCGTATGGGGCTCCTCGGTGAGCAGCGAGCGCTCGCCAAAGAAATCGCCGCTGTGCAGCGTTGACAATTCATACTCTTGGCCGCCGTCCACCGTGGTCAGGCTCACGCGCCCGGTTTCGATCAAGTACAGCGTGTTGCCCAATTCGTTTTGGACAAAGATCGCCTCGCCGCGACGGAACCGTTCCGGCGTCAGCCGGCCAGCCACATCATCGAGCTGTTGGCTGCTTAGGCCAGCAAACAGCGGCACCCGTTTGAGATGGCGGTCCACGAAGCGCTCGTCAGCATCCGCCAGGCGTGCGGCCAGGGCGCGGCTGATGGCCATGCTCAGGGCCGGGTATTGCCCCATGAGTTCTTCGAAGTCCTTGCGGTAGAGAACCCACAAGTTGACATCGTTCACCGCGCGGGCATTGACCGCGCTCGGTCGCCCGGTGAGCAGCGACATTTCGCCAAAGAAACTGCCCGGGCCGACGCGCGCCAGGACATCATCTGGGCTGTCCAGGGACGCGTTGAGTTCAATGTCGCCGTTTTCCACCAGGTAGAGGGCTTCGCCCACGCTGCCTTGCCGGAACACAATCTCGCGCGCGGGCACGTGCTGAAGCAGCATGCGACGCGCCACGGCGCGCAGGACATCGTCTGGGACGCCGGCGAACAGGGGCATGGTGCGCAGTTGATTGACGGCGTTGGATTGGTCGGCCGTGGAGAGGGTGCTGCGCAGATTCCGACTGAGCACGGTGCGCAGTTCAGGCATCACAGAGGTCAGCGCGGCAAAGTCGTTGCGAGGCAAGACCCACAGCAGCGTATCTTCGACGGCGCGGGCATCCTCCATGTGCGGCTTATCGGACAGCAGCGCCATCTCGCCGACGGTCTGTCCTGGCGCCAACTCCACGAAGTGGTCGCCGTTGCCCACCTGCAAAGCGCCCTGTTCGACGATATAGACGCCCTGGCTCTTCTCGCCGCGCCGGAAAACGCTGCGCCCCTGCGCCACATTTTGCGGCTGCAGGTGACGCGCCACCTGGGTCAGCTGCTCGGCGCGCAGGTCGCCAAAGCCGGGAATCTCGCTCAGGCGTCGGGCCAGGTAACTCTCCATCTGCACCAGGCTGCCGCCGAACGCCTGGCTGAGGCGCACACCCATGGGCGGGTTGCGCTCGATCAAGGCGTTCAGGTCTTTGCCCTTGAGCACGAAGGCCTCGACATTGGCCACGGCCAGCGCCGCGGTGTTGCGGGCGCGCCCCAGGAACAAATCGCCCTCACCAAAGACGCTGCCAGGCCCGAGATTGGCCAGCACGCTGACATCGGGCGCGGACAGGCGCACCCATCCGCTCTGGATGATATACAGCGTCTCGGCGGGGTCTCCCAGTTGGAAAATCGGCGCGCCACGCCCAAACTGCGCGCTGGTCAACCGTTCGCTAATGGCGTCCTGCTCTGCCGTCGTCAGATCGGCAAAAAGCGGGGCGCTACGTATCAAGTCTTGTTTCACGCGATTACTACCTCCCGTCGTGAATCAGGTCTCCCATTACCATGTGCGTTGAAAAACCACTTCATACGAGTAATGGAAGCGGCACAGGCGGTTCTCTGCCACCAACTGCGCACATTCCGTATCGGAACTGCAATAGCCGGCGCCCATCAATTCTGGAATAGGAATGTCCTCGTCGCGTACACTCATGGCACGCGTGGTTTCACTGACGACATCGCCCTTATTTGGGTCGGCGATGACTCTGAGCTGATCGCCGTTCTTGTAGATGTCGAATTGTCCCCAGCCCTGATTCGGCGTACCGAGCGCCCAGGGCGAATCTTTACTGCCCGAGATGCTGGTTTCACCCGAATAGACGCGCAGGACCACGGCGCCATTGACGGGCGCCCCATTCGCGTCAAGCACCTGGAAGAAAAAGTTATGGTTGCCTTCGCAGCCATGATTTTCGTCTTTGGTCAATAAGCGCGCTTTGACCACCCGGTAATCCACGGCTGGCCGCGGCGTCGCCGTGGGTGGCCGCGGCGTGGATGTCGCTCTGACCTGCGTCGGTTTTGGCGGCGCTTTTGTGGCGGTGGGAGCGGCGGTTGGGGTTTCGGTTGGTAAGGGGGTCGCCGTGGCCGTCTCTGTGGGGGTTGGCGTGGGCGGCGGCGTTGGCGTGGCCGTTGGCAGCGGCGTCGGTGAGTTGGTCGGTGTGGGGGTGGCAATGAAGAGCGCCACGCGCGCGTTGCTGCTGCCCAGCGCTTCGGCCAACAAGGCCAGGGCGCGAGTCTGCTGCCGATCGCGCTGTTCGCTGATGTACTTCTCAGCCACGAGCGAAACCCATTGCGCGCTATTGGGGAGATTCAACTCGGCCAGACTCGCCTTCGCTTTTCCCAGGTTGTCATCAGCCAGGAAATCTTGGGCAATCTGCACCGCACGCGCCTCTTTGTCGTCGAGACTGAGATTGCCGGCATTGGGGGCGATCTGCGGCAGCGCGCATCCGGTCAACAGCAAGGTCATGACTACGAGCATGGACATTGTCAATGGAATCAACTGGGTCCAATGTCGCTGTCTAAAGTCCATAAAAAATAAAGGGCCGCTTGGTCTGGTGGGAAACTACACCGCACCGGAGCCGGGCCAGCCCCTTCAGTCCTCCAAAAAGGTTTAGCGTCTTTCGTAAAGACCTGGTATAATCTGATGCCGAAGGTGGGACTCGAACCCACACGAGGCTCGCACCTCAACGGTTTTTGAGACCGTCGCGTCTGCCTATTCCGCCACTTCGGCTGTTTGCGGCAGCGGTCTACGAATACGCTGCATAACATTGAGCAGTATAGTGCAAGATGAGGGTTTCGTCAAGTAGACAAAAATACCCGATGGCGCCGGCGGTCAAAATGATGCTGGTCGTGACCCGATCAACCATGTATGAATGAACAAGCCTTGATTGCAGCCGCCGCGCGCGGCGAACTGCGTGCTTTCAATCAACTGATTCAACAGTACCAGGCGCTGGCTTACCATGTGGCCTACCGCATGCTGGATGATACGGACGCGGCCGCGGATGCCGTGCAGGAAGCCGCGATCAAAGCCTTTCGCGGGTTGAAGACGTATCGAGGCGGTTCGTTCAAGGCCTGGTTCCTGCGCATCGTCACCAACAACTGTTATGATTGGCTGCGCGCGCGCGGCCGCCATGGCGTCAGCTCGCTCGATGACCTGGCCGAAGACCCCGACTACGCCGAGGCCCTGGTTCATCCCGGCGAAGGCCCGGAGGCGCATGCGCTGCGCGAGGAATTGAGCGACTTCATTACGCGCAGCGTCAATGCGCTGCCCACTGATCAACGCCTCACCTTGATCCTCGCCGATATCGAGGGCATTCCCTACCAGGAAGTAGCCGATATTTGCAACGTGCCCCTGGGCACCGTCAAATCCCGCCTCAGTCGCGCCCGCCTGCGCTTGCGTGATCTGCTGATGCAGCGCGCGGAACTATTGCCCCAGCGCTACCGTCTGGAAAATGACATTGATAGCCGATGACTCACGATGGGCCATCAGACGCTGATAATCTATGAATAGCAATCATCTTGACCGCCAACCCCAACCAACTATCTCTGATGAGATGCTATCGGCTTACCTGGATGGCGAGGTGACGCCGCAGGAGCGCTTGCAGATTGAACGCGCAGCCGCACAGGATGCGGACACGGCCTGGCGCCTGGCCTCTTTGCAGCAAACCGTGGCCCTGGTCAAGGCGCTGCCGCGCGTCAGTTTGCCGCGTTCGTTTACCTTGAGCGAAGCCGATGTGGCGCCGCCGCGAGCAGCCGCACCCGCGTTCGCGCCCTGGTGGCGCGCCCTGTTCGACCCGATTCTACTGCGCAATGCCACAGCGATGACTGCGGTGTTATTCCTTGCGCTTTTGGTGGGAGACCTGGCCCCGCGCCTGATTTCTCCGGCGGCTGCGCCGGCCGCACGGCTGTTCAAGGAAACCGTGGTCGTGGAGGAATATACCACGCCCACACATCCCGCGGTGATGGCTCAAGCCATGGCGCCGCAGCCAACGCCAACGTGGGAAGTAACCCCCGCGGCGGCGGTGGGGGCGCCAGCGCCAACGTCGGGAGAAACCCGCGAGGCTGCGATGCCAGCGCCAACGCCAACGTCGGAAATACCCCCCGCGGCCGCAATGCCAACGCCAACGACAACGCCGTCAGCCGTGCTGTCCTCGCCCGGCTCATCGGGAGAGGCGGAGGCCACGCCGCCGCTGCCCGAAGCGCCGCCCGCGGCCGCATCTGGCCCCCTGGTGACCACGGTTCCGGCGGTCACCGCACCGGCGCTCGAGTTGGTTGCGCCCGCTTCTGCCCCGACGGATGGCGCGGCCAAGGATGTAGCGTCGCAGACCAACGCGGCCACCCCAGGCCCGAACTGGCTGCGCATCGCCCAGGTGCTGTTGGCATTGCTGACCGGCGGTTTGTTTGTGGCCTGGAGACGCGCTCTGTCGCCCACCCGCTGACCCGCAGAAAGTGCAGTGAAACATTCCCGTGTCCGTTGCCATTGTTCATGACTGGCTGAACCAGATTGGGGGCGCCGAAAACGTGTTGGAGGCGCTGGCTCAACAATTTGCGCGCCCGCCGATCTACACCAGCATGTACTGGTCGGCGTTGGCCCGCCAGCGTCCAGCCTTCGCCGCCTGGGATATTCACACGTCCTTCATGCAGCGATTGCCCGGCGTCTTTCGCCATCACCAGGCTTACCTGCCTCTTTATCCACTGGCCTTCGAGCAGTTCGACCTCAGCCGCTACGAACTGGTGTTAAGCAACAAGAGCGGTTTCTGTCACGGCGTCATTACTGGCCCGGAGACATTGCACCTGTGCTACTGCTTGACTCCCACGCGCTTCATTTGGAGTTTCGACGCGTATCTTCAGCGCGAGGAGGGTTTTTCGCGCCTCTCCAGCCTGGTTTTGCGCCCGCTGCTCAACTACCTGCGCGTGTGGGATCGCCTGGCGGCCGATCGCGTGAATCACTTCATCGCCATCTCGCGCGCCGTGCAAATGCGCATTCAGAAGTATTACGGCCGCGACAGCGTCATCATCTACCCGCCGGTGGACACCGAACGCTTCGTCCCCTCGGGCCGGCCGCCAGGTGATTACTATCTGGCCGGCGGCCGCCTGATTCCCTACAAACGGGTGGATCTGGCCGTGCGCGCCTTCACCCAACTGGGGCGGCCGCTGCTCGTTTACGGTGAAGGCCGTGATCTCGACAGTCTGCGCGCCCTGGCCGGGCCGACCATCACCTTCCTGGGGCACGTGTCCTGGCCGCGCCTGGTGCAGCTTTTCCAGGATTGTCGCGCTTTCATTTTTCCTGGCCTGGAAGATTTCGGCATTGCGCCGGTCGAAGCTCAGGCCAGCGGCCGGCCTGTCATCGCCTACGCCGGCGGCGGCTCGCTGGACACGGTGGTGGATGGCAAAACCGGGGTGCTTTTTAGCGAACCGACCGTCGAGTCCCTGGCAGCGGCTGTGCGCCGCTTCGAGACCATGACTTTTGATCCCGACCAAATCCGGCGCCATGCGGAACGCTTCAGCAGTGACCGCTTTTGCCGTGATCTGGACGCGATCATCAACCAAAAACTGGATGCGCACCGCGCGGCCCTGCGCCAGGCAACCCGGCCGTTGCCGGACGAAGCGCCCGGACGCGAGGGCCCATCCTAGGGGAATCATACCGATGGAACTACGTCACTATGGAAAGATCATTCTGCGCCGCTGGTGGCTGCCAGTCATCTTGGTTGGCCTGGTCGCCGCGTTCAGCCTGGCGACGCTGCGTCCCTGGGTCGCGCGCCCGCCTGCGTTCACAGCGTCCATGCGTTTCAACGTCGGTATGCAGCCGGAGCCGCGCCCAGCCAACACGTACACCTACGATCGTTATTATACCTGGCTGGGGAGCGAGTATCTGATTGACGATCTGAGCGAGATTGTCAAAGGCAGCGCTTTTGCAACCGCTGTCAGTCGCCGCCTGGCCGCCGGCGGCTTGACCCTAGCGCCAGGCGCCATCCAGGGCAGCACGCAGGCCGGGAAGCTGCATCGCATCTTGACCATCAGCGCCAGCGGCGGCAATGCCGACGAGTTGGCCCAGGTCATGCAGGCCATCAGCCAGACGATGCAGAGCGACCTGCCTGCTTTCTACCGCGGACTGCTCAATCGCGAGACTGACGCGGCGCCGATTGCGGTCATCCTGGTTGACGGCCCGCACATCGGCGCGATTGGCCCCAGCCTGCGTGACAAGCTCGATCTGCCGCTGCGCCTGGGCCTGGCGTTGTTGACCGGCCTGGCCTTGTGCTTTTTCCTCGATTACCTGGATACCAGCGTGCGCGACCGCGCAGATCTCGAAGCCCTGGGACTGACGGTGATCGGCGAGATTCCCCGGCGTTAGCAACAGGCGCCCGTGGGGGATTTGGGCTTTTTCGTTCGTGTGGTAGAATCACGGCGGGCGAAGCGTGAGACGTGAAGCGTGAGACGTGAGATCGAAGAGGAAAGATGGAATTACAGGATTATCTGAATATTCTGCGCAAGCGCGGGTGGATCATTGTCGCCCTGGCGATTCTGGCGGCGGCGGCGGCGTTTGGCTTCAGCCTGACACAGACAAAGATCTACCGCGCCAGCGCCAAAGTGAGCGTCGTGCCAGGTACGCCTGATTGGGGCTTGGGCAACACGGCCAAAGATCTGCTGCGCAATTTTGTCATCAACATTGACACGCACGATATGGCCCAGAAGGTGATTGACCGCGCACAGCTCGATATGACCACGTATGACCTTCTCGATCGCACGGAAGTCAGTTCTGATTCCTCCAACTTCACGATCCAGATTGATGCCAAGGATGAACGCCCAGAGGTCGCCAAGGAGATCGCCTTGACCATGGCGGACATCTTCGAGGAAGAGCGCACCGCGTATTACAATCAACAGGACAAACGTGATCGTATCGAGGTCAAAGTCATTGACCACGTGATTGACGCCCCGCTGTTTCGGCCCAATCCCACCCTGAATGGCGCCGCTGGCTTTGTCCTTGGCCTGGTTCTGGGCACGATCTTGGTCCTCTGGCTGGAGTGGCTGGAGGCGGATGTCTTGCGCACACCGCAAGCGGTTGAAAAGCATCTCGGCCTACCTGTCCTCGGTTCCATCCCGGCCCAGGCTGAATGACGCAGGATCAAGAGGGAAACGAACACATGATGACGAATGTCTTGGTCACGGTGCAAAATCCGCGGTCTCCCATTGCCGAAGCCTATCGCGGCTTGCGCACGAATCTGACTTTTTCCAGCCTGGACCGCCCCCTGCGCAGTATGTTGATCACTTCAGCCGGGCCAGAAGAAGGCAAATCCACGGTCCTGGCCAATCTGGCGGTGGTTGAGGCGCAAGCCGGCCGGCAGGTGATTGTGGTAGACGCGGACTTGCGGCGTCCGCGCCAACATGAGTTGTTCGGCCTTAGCAACGCGACCGGACTGACTACTCTCCTGGCCGACGAGAAGGGCGACCCTGCATCCTTTTTGCAGACGACGAGCGTGCCGGGCCTCCGTGTGTTGACCACAGGCCCCCTGCCGCCCAACCCCGCCGAACTGTTGGCCTCACAGCGCATGACTGCCGCCCTGACCGGGCTGTGCGCGCTGGCCAACCTGGTCCTTCTTGATGCGCCGCCCATCGTGGTGGTCACCGATGCGGCCATTCTCGCCTCCCAGGTGGATGGGGTTTTGCTGGTGGTCAACGCCAACGGCACGCGGCGCGAGCATGCGCAGCGCGCACACCAACTGCTGGCCAAAGTCAATGCACGCGTGGTGGGCAGCGTTTTGAACAACGCCGCGCCCGATCGCAGCCTGCAAACGTACTATAAATAGGCCGTACGGCGTCCGTTGCGCCGATGGCCGTGTCACAGAGAGGTAGTTTTGTGAAAGGACTCATCCTGAGCGGCGGTAAAGGGTCACGACTCTACCCGCTGACGTATACGAACGCCAAGCAGCTCGTGCCGGTGGCAAATAAACCGGTGTTGTTTCGTGTGATCGAGGCCATTCGCGATGCCGGCATTCACGATATTGGCATCGTGGTGGGCGTTGATGACAATGCGCGCCAGGTGCGCGATGCGGTGGGCAATGGCAGCCGTTGGGGGGTCAAGACGACCTTCATTCCCCAGGAGACTCCGCTCGGCCTGGCTCACGCGGTGAAGATCAGCCAGGAGTTCCTGGGCGAGGATCGCTTTGTGATGTTCCTGGGCGACAACGTCATCGAAGGAGGCATCAGCCCGTTGATTCGTGAGTTTGCCTCCAGCGCGTGGAACAGCCAGATTGTGCTGACGCCGGTGGCTGAGCCGCAGCATTTCGGCGTCGCCGAACTGGACGAGGCGCAGCACATTGTGCGCCTGGTGGAGAAGCCGCGCAACCCGCGCTCCAACCTGGCGCTGGTTGGCATCTACATGTTCGATCATCACGTCTTCGAAGCGGTCAACAGTATTCATCCATCCTGGCGCGGCGAGTTGGAGATCACCGACGCGATTCAGTGGTTGGTGGATCATGGGCACCAGGTTCATCCCTACGTGCACCGCGGCTGGTGGATTGACACCGGCAAGCCCATTGACATGTTGGAAGCCAACAGCCGCGTGCTGGATGAAATTGAGCATGTCATGCTTGGTTATGTGGACCGCGATTCACAGGTGGGCGGCAAAGTAACAATCGAGCGCGGCGCGGAGATCATCAACAGCGTGATTCGCGGCCCCGCCATCATCGGCGAACATACGCGCATCATCAACAGTTACATTGGGCCGTTCACCTCGGTCTTTCACCATTGTGTCGTCGAGGACAGCGAAATCGAACACAGCATTGTCCTGGAACACAGCCGCATCATTGGCATCGAAAGCCGTATCGAGGACAGTCTCATCGGTCGCTATGTCGAGGTGGTGCGCTCTCCCATCAAGCCCAAGGCGCTCAAGTTGACGCTGGGCGATCACAGCCGCCTCGGTATCCTGTGAGCGTTAGCGGCGAGGAATAGCTGATTGTGCGTAACTTCTTAATTACCGGAGGCGCAGGCTTTATCGGCGCCAACTTCACCCACTACCTCTTACGCAACTACACCGATATCAAGGTCGTGGTGTACGACAAGCTTACCTATGCGGGAAACCTGGACAATCTACTCGACGTGGGCGATGACCCGCGCTACGCCTTTGTCCAGGGCGACATTGCCGATGCCGACAGCGTCGCCGCGGCGATTCGAGACCATCAGATTGACACCATTGTCAATTTTGCGGCCGAGTCGCACGTTGATCGCTCTATCATGAACCCTGACGCCTTTGTCAAGACCGATGTCTACGGCACCTACGTCTTGTTGGAGGCTGCGCGGCGTTTCAACCTGGAGCGTTACCACCAGATTTCCACCGATGAGGTGTACGGTCATGTACCGGTTGGCTCGTCGAAGGAAACCGATCCGCTGGAGCCGCGCTCGCCGTACGCGGCCAGCAAGGCCAGCGCCGACCTGATGGTCAATGCCTATCATATCACCTATGGTCTGCCGGTCACGATTTCGCGCGGGTCGAACAACATTGGCCCTTATCAGTATCCAGAGAAGGTCATTCCGCTCTTCGTCACCAACGCGATGGATGATGTGGCGCTGCCTTTGTACGGCGATGGTTTGCAGATGCGCGATTATCAGTATGTCGAAGATCACTGCGAAGGCATTGACGCTGTCTTGCGCCGCGGCCAGATTGGTGAAGTCTACAACATCGGCACGGGCAGCGAGCTGCGCAACATTGACATGACCCACTTGCTGCTCGACACCCTGGGTAAGCCCTACAGCCTCATCCAGCCGGTCAGCGACCGCCCCGGTCATGATCGCCGCTACTCGCTGGATGTGAGCAAACTCAAGGCGTTGGGGTGGCAGCCGCGTCACACGTGCGCGGAGGCGGTGGTCAAAACGGTGCGCTGGTATCAGGCCAATGAGTGGTGGTGGCGTAAGATCAAGAGCGGCGAACACTACCGCGCCTTCTATCAGCGCCTCTATGCGGGGCGCGAGATACGAACCTAGCGCCGGGACAACCTATCCACCATGATGGTCATGACATGGGTTTTGCCCATCTTTGCGTTCGATGGCCGCTAAGCTCAGCCCGCTGTCCCTGGCGTCTCTAAATCGCCAGGGACAGCGGGCTGTACGCCGGCATCCCCACGCCCTGCTCGCGGCCATCATCTTGTTGGGCGCGTCCCTACGGCTTCTGCGCCTCGATTGGCAAGACCTTTGGCTGGATGAGGCTTTTTCTCTGCACATCGCGTCTTTGCCTTGGTCAGCCACCCTGGCTGCCATCCAACAGGATGTTCACCCGCCTCTGTTCTATCTCTTGCTGCATGGTTGGATCGCGTGGCTAGGCGACAGCGCCTATGCTTTGCGCCTGCTCTCTGCGCTCACGAGCGTACTGACGCTGCCCGCGCTCTATGCGCTGGGGCGCGCGCTGCGCCTGGAGCGATCGTGGAGTCTGTTGCTGACCTTTCTAATGGCAACGGCCTATTTTCCCATCCGTTTTGCACAGGAGACGCGCTCGTTCAGTCTGCTTCTGCTGTTGGCCCTCCTTTCCATGCTGTGCTTTGTGCGCTGGCTTGCGCGCTGGAATACGTGGGATCTCCTGGGTGTGCTTCTGCTGACGGTGGCCCTGATCTACACCCACTATTACGGTCTTTTTCTGCCCGTGGTGCAAACGGCGTGGCTTGTTTGGCGTGCACCGCGCCAACGGGCCTGGCTTGCGCCGTGGGTGCTGCTGCTTGGCGTCCTGGCGTTGGCCTTCTGGCCCTGGCTGGCCGTGGTGAAGCAGCAGGCGTTGACCCTGCGCATGGTCACGCACCAGGCGCCGTCCTCGCTGACAACCATCGGCGAGCTGCTCTATCGCTTTGGCGGCCGCAGCTTTCTCTTGGCCGGCCTCTGCTGCCTCTTGATGGGCTTCTCCCTGCGCGCGCCGCGCGCCGCGCCGCCGCGATCGCCGGCTGCGCTGACCCACGCGGGCCTACTGTGGCTTTGGCTGATCTTTCCTGTGCTCGTGCCTCTGCTGCTCACTAACCTGGCGGCCACCTTCACCTACCGCAATGCCATCATCAGCGCGCCCGCTTTCTGGTTGTTGGTGGTGGCGGGCTGGCGGCAGGTGCGTTCGCGGCGTGTGCGCAGCGTGCTGTTCGCCCTGGCGCTGACGCTCAGCCTGCCGGGTCTGATGCGCTATTACGTGGAGCCGGATAAAGAACAGTGGCGCGCGGTGGTGGCCTGGATTGCGCAGTATGCCCAGCCTGGCGATCTGCTTCTGTTCGACAACGGGCCGACGCGCCAACCGTTCGCCTATGCCGCCCGCGCGGCGCCCACGACATGGGCGCAGGAAACGTTTCCCAACTTCGAAGGCGATCCCGATGCGGTGATCCGCCGCTACGCCCGCCGCTATCCACGCGTATGGCTCATCGCCACGGTCTACGGCGAGGCTCGTTTGGATTGGCGCTTGGGTCTGTTGACGCCCTATTATCGCCTGCGGGGATGGATGCCGTTTACGGATGTCATGCCCGTGCTCTTGGAACGTCAGCCAGGGCCGCCTTGAAGCAGAGGAAAGGGATTTCCAACGCAAAAGCCGCACGGAAAGTGCGGCTTTTGGTGATGCAGGACCATGGGCGCGTGCGCGGCTACGCGGTCACGTGGGCCAGGCGGTGGTTGGTGAAAATGGCCGCCACGAACAGGGCGATGGCGGTCGTTTGGTGCAACAGGGCCAGGGGCAGCGCCACGTTGAAGAGCACGACGCTGACGCCGAGCGCGATCTGCACCGTCACGATGGCGATCAGCACCAGCGCGCCGGCGCGGGCGCTGCGCAGACTGCTGTCCGCACGCGCGCGCCAGTAGACGATGAAGGCCAGCGCCAGCACCACAAAGGCCAGCCAGCGATGGATGAACTGCACAGTGGTTGGGCTGTCCAGGAGATTGCGCCACCACGGTTCGACAATCGCCAGCAGCCCCGGTGGGATGAGATAGCCGGCCATCAGCGGCCAGGTGTTGGAGGCATGGCCGGCTTTAAGCCCGGCCGTCAGGCCGCCGTAAGAGATCTGCAAGAGCACGACAGCCATCAA
>UETR01000025.1_pt1 | contig 41242 bp, 38 predicted proteins | sample 1817881 | NCBI WGS metagenome assembly UETR01 (sample SAMEA4730918, study PRJEB27012) | Candidatus Amarolinea aalborgensis | place: Denmark | collected 2014-01-09
GCTGCTGTGGCTGCGCCAGGATGGCAGCAACGGGATGCCATCCTATTGCTCGTAGGCCAGCCGGGCGAAGCGCAGGGCGAAACGCGAGAGGAAAAGGGCAGGGAGCTCTCTGTGAGTTTCATGCCAACTGCCCCTGACCGGCTCGACTGTCGGTTCTGCGGCCAGGGTGGCTGTCGGGACGGGCGTCTCTGTCGGCGGCGCAGGCGTCTCGGTGGGGGGCAGGGGCGTGTCCGTCGGCGCAACCGTGCTCGTCTCGGCCGGTGGTGTGGGCGTCGGCTCCGCCGCAGTCGGCGTCGCTGTGATCTCCGCCGCGGTGGGCGTTGCAGTCACGTCGCCCGGCGTCGGCGTCTCCTCAGCAGTCGGCGTGGCCGTAATTTCAACGGGACTCGGGGTCTCCGTTGGGGTGGCGTCAGGCGAGGTAGCTGTGATCGTCGGCGTCAACTCGCCGGGGATCCCTGATGGTGTTGGCGTCCATTCAGCCGTGGCTGTGATCGTGGCAGTGACGCTGGCGGCGGTCGTCATGGTTGGGGTGGGGCTGGCCGGCGCTGTCGGCGTCGCGGTCGCCGTGCGCTTTGGCGTGTTGGTTGGCCGCGGCGTCCAGGTCGGTGGCCGCCGTGTCGCCGTGGGCTTCAACGTTGGCCTGGGGCGCGGCGTCTTACCAACAACCTGCGTTGGCGTCGGCGGTAGGGCGGGCGGCGTCTGCGGCGGCAGGCTATACTTCGGCGCCCACACAGGAATCTCAAGATAGGTGGCATAGGCCCGACCGTGGTCGGGGTCGGTCACGCCTTCTACCACAACGAACACGTTGCGCGCCAGGGCTTCATTCCACAACTCCGGCGGCACATCCACGGCCAGCCCGGGATCCACGATGATCGCGTAATCATGCGGGTACACGGCTACGATCATGCCGCTGATGCGGATCGGCGCCCACCGCCCCAGGTGCAGGGCTTCCTGGACCTCCCGCACCCGTTCCTCATTGAAAGAGCGTCGAAACTCCTCGGCCTTTTCAGGGTGCAGAGCTATCTGGACAGCCAGGTCAACCTCTTTCCCCAGGATCTTCACGCCATACAATCCATCGCCTGGATACGCGGCTTCGGCTACCGAGAGCGTAGCCAGGCTGAACGTCACCAGCGCCAGGATGATCAGCGCGCTGGCCCAGGCTGGGCTGAGCGGCTGCGGCGCTAGAAACGAGCGCAGGATCCTCTCCCACCAGGCGGTTGGCGGTGTAGACGGCCGGCGTAGCGCCGGCGATGATCGCACTGGCGGCTGGGCGGCCGGCGCTCTTTTGGCTTCACGCGCCGGCGACGCCGGCATTCGTGCAACCTCAGCCAGGAATTGGTCACGAATGTCGCCTTGAAGACGCGGCGCGGGCGGCGGCGGTTTGCGCAAGGAGGCGAAGGATGCGACCGTCTCCAATGCTTCGCGCAGCTCGGCCGCCTGCTGCGGGTTTTGGCTCAGCCCTGGGTAAGCGGCCAGACATTCTTCCACGCTGGCGCCTTCGTCCAGGCGGATGCAACAGGCCTCGAACATGGCATCAAATGACAACTCGTTCATTGCTCGCCATCCATGATACGGCGCAGGGCAATAACGGCGCGATATTGTAAGGCTTTGACGGCGCCCTCGCTCTTTCCAATGATTTGTGCAACTTCAGCAATGCTTTTTTCTTCCAAGAAACGCAGCGACACCACCTGCGCCTGTTCTTCTGTCAGTCGCGTGATGGCCGCGCGCAGATGATCTTCGGCCAGACGCTGCTCCGCGCTGTCCACCGGGTCATGCCGTTCACTGGGCATATCCGGCGCTTCATCCAGGCCAACCTGGCTGCCGCGGCTGCGACGCCGGAAATGATCTACCACCAGGTTGTGGGCAATGCGGTAAATCCAGCCTGAAAACGACGAAGTCCAGGCATGATCGCTGCGAATGGCTTCCAACATGCGCAAAAAGACCTGCCCGGTGAGGTCTTCAGCCAGAATGGCATCGCCCACCCGGTGGTAGATGTAGCTGTGGATGCGTGCGGTATATAGGTCGTACACCTGGCTCAGGGCTTGCGGGTCACAAGTCCGCGCACGCTCCAGTAACAACGCTTCGTCAAGCGCTGTTACTATGGGCACCCGCTTTTCGTCTGCGTTCAATGATGAAAGACGTCCATGAAACTGAAAAGACTACGCACCCAACGGCCGAGTTTGGCAAATTCGCGGGCCAGGCGCTATTGACCACCGGCTGTCAGCCGCCTTGCTCTCCGCCCGTGATGCGCCAAACCGTATAGATGCGCTGCACGGCCGTGAAATTCGTCAGTAGGGCCAGAATCCAGAGCGCCGGCAGCATCCAGCCGGTAATCAACCCGGCCACAAGCACGATGATGCGCTCGACGCGTGTGAACAAACCAGACTTGATCTGAATCCCCAGACCCTCCGCGCGTGCCCGCGTGTAGCTGACGAGCAGAGAGCCAATTAAGGTCGCGAAGATGAGGATGGTTGGCAGCCGGTTGCCTTGACCCGTGTAGTAGATCAAGAGACCCAGGAATGTCACCGCCTCTGAATAGCGGTCGAGCGTGGAATCGAGGAACGCGCCAAAGCGGCTGGTGCGGTTGGTCACCCGCGCCAGTGTGCCATCAATGGCATCGAAAACCGCGGCGGCGATCAGCAAAATGCCGCCAATCTGTAGATAACCGGCGGCCAGCACGCCGCTCACACACACCGTGAGCAGGAAACCGATCACGGTCAGGACATTGGGAGAGATATTGGTCACGCGGATCGTGCGAGCGATCGGCTCCAGGATGCCGGTGGCTTGCCGGCGCAAAAATTGTGTCAACATGACTAGGGCTGCTTTCCTTCAGGCTGATGACTGATTTCATCATAGTAATCGAGCAAACGGGGGACGATGGCGTCCCATGTATAGCGCTGCGCGGTTTGGCGACCGTGCTCCCCCAGGCAGCGCCGGCGCTCGGGGTCGCGCAAGAGTGCGATCAGTGCGGCGGCCAGTTCGTCGTGATCGCCAGCCGGCACCAGTAATCCCTCGTGTTCAGGCGTGACCAGGGTGCGGTAACCAACGATGTCCGATGCGATGATGGGCACCCCGGCCGCCATCGCTTCCAAGAGGACCAAGCCGAAACTTTCGAAACCCCGCGCCGGCGCACACACAATATCGGCGCGCTGGTAACACCTGGCCAGCCCAGCCTCGCTCTGCGGCCCGATGAAGCGCACCCGATCCAATCTGAGCGCCGCCACATGCCGCTGGTGCACGGCTTCATCCGTCGCAGTATATGCGCCTGCCACGGTCAAGCGGGCCTGTGGGTGCTGGCGTTCTACCTGGCGCCAGGCGCGCAAGAGCACATCCAGCCCTTTGCGCGACTCCAGGCGGCCGACGAAAAGGACATCGGCGCCTGTCTTGCGCCATGCCAACGGCGCAGATCGCAGGCAGCGCGCATCAATCCCATTGGGAATCAGGCGGAAGCGCAGGTCTACAAACTGGTTCCAAAACGATGCCGTGGCTGCGGACACGGCCACATGACCATCGAGCAACGCCATCCGCGCGCGCCACAACCGTCGCGCCCAGCGATAGAGGCGGTTGGGGCCTTCCCGGTACGCATGAAAGGTGCCCATGATCCGCACGTCGGCGCGGTCGCGGGCTGCGGCCAGGGCAGCCCAGGGAACCCCCGGCGCCAACGGTTCATGCACGTGGATCATGTCGAAATGCTCCTCGTCCAACAGCGTACGGATCCGCCCCTTGATTCGCGGGTCAAGGCTGATGTGCGAGACAGCGCCTGAATAGGGAAAAATGAACACATGCGAAGACAAATTGCGCAGGTTGCCATTGAGACCCATCGGGATGCGGCTCGCGGGCGAGGCTGAACAAGGCGCCAGCACCCGAACATGATGCCCCCGCCGTTCCAATTCCAGAGCCAGACCAATCACATGCTTGGTGACTCCGCCTGGTACGGCGATATCGTAGGGTGAGACGAGCGCAATGCGTCGCGTTCGAGTGCCTCCCATAACGGCGTTGTTAGCACCCATTGATCGGGCTGCCATGTAATGATTCGCTCCAGCTGAGCGCCCATGGCGGTCAGGCCATTGGTCAGCGTCTCTTCTTCGGTCGCCGCGGGCGCCCACACCAGCGGTTCATGAATGATCAACTCAACGCGGCCGCTGTGCAGGCGCTGCGCAGAGATAGGGATCAACGGCGCACGCCAGCGCATGCTGAGCCGCAAGGCGCCAACCGGTAGGCGAGCGGCGGCCCCACAAATCGTGACGGCCTGGCCGCTGCCGGTCGTGTCGCGATCCATCATCAGCCCCACCAGCCCACCCTGGCGCAGCGCGCGCGCCATGGGCATCAACACGGTGTCGCTGGCGACAAAACGATGACCGTGCGCCCCACGCACGCGGCATAACCATGCAAACAGCGCCGGCGGTTGCACTCGTTCAGCCGCAATGAGCGCCGGCCATCCGCGTGCGGCCAGGGCCTGCATGGCCAACTCGCCCCCCGCAAAATGACCGCCAAGCAAAATCGCGCCTTGATCCTGCTGACGCAAGCGCTGCAGGACGGACTGGCCCTGAATCTGCACCATGTCGTGCAGCACCGCGGCGTCCAGTCGCGGCCCCAGAAACAGGTCACGATAGTTAAGCCACAAGTGACGATAGGCCCGTTGCGCGGTTTGTACCACGGCCGGGTCTGCGGGCAGCCGCTGCAGCACATGACCCAGGTTGTGCAGCAGGCCGTGACGCGCCGCAGTTTTCTGTGACCATTGCCACCGCGCCAGGCTTGTCAACATCGCAGATGAGGCGGTTGGCGTGAGATGAGCCAAAAGCCAAGCGCCCACGCGCAGCGCGGCCCATTGCCCCTGCGCACCCGCGTCAACAAGACGTTTCTGTTTATGATGGTTCATGACGCACAGCAATCTTACCCTGAAACAAAACCACTGTCAAACAATGAGACGCACAGTCTGATCTGGTGCATTTCAGTTTGGGGGCGGGTCCGACGTCGAGCGATTGAGGCTTCGTCGTGAGCGGCTCGACCGCACGGTTCGACAGGCTCACCGCACGGGGCCTGAGCTTGTCGAAGGCCGCTGCAACCACCTCCAAGCCCAACCGAAGCCGGCTACGCCGCGGAACTGAAATGCGCCCGCCACAAAATACAAACCTCTCGCGCGCCGTCAGGCCCGATAGGGCCTTCCACCTTGTAGCCCGATCCGTTCACGGTCGGGCGGCGTTGGTTGCGCGCACGCTATCGGGCCAGCAACCCCGCCGGAGGCCAAAGGCCATCCGGCTACGAGGTGCAAGCCCCTCTGGGGCTACGCCCCGAAATTGAAATGCACCCGCCTGATCTGGCTGCAGAGACAAGCACGCGGGCAGCAGGGTTCATGCAGGATTTGCGGCAGGCACTGACCTGTGTTACAGTAGTGTTATCAAGATGTGGTCCTGATATCGCGCGTAACGGGGGAATGTAACCCGATGTTTTCGGCATGGACGCGTACCCGCTCAGTGCTGATTCAACTTGCTACTCGACGCCTGACCCTGTGGTACTCTTTGCGCTCCCAACGATCGCGTGCGGCTGAACCTGAGGATCAAACGATGGACGCACTCCTGCAGCGCGCAGCCACGCTCCTGCGCAATTCATCCCGCACCGTCGTGTTGACGGGCGCGGGCATCAGCACTCCTTCCGGCATCCCTGATTTTCGCAGCCCCACCTCCGGTCTGTGGGCCACTTTCGATCCGCTTGACGTTGCTTCCGTCTGGAGTTTTCACGAAGCGCCGGAGCGTTTCTACGCATGGATGCGGCCGCTGGCGCGTCAGATTCTGGACGCGCGGCCGAACCCGGCCCACCTGGCATTGGCCCGCCTCGAAGCCGGCAACCTGATTCATGGCATCATCACCCAGAACATTGACGGCCTGCATCAACGCGCTGGCTCGCAGCATGTCCTGGAGGTGCACGGTCATCTGCGCACGGCCAGTTGTCTCGACTGCCACGCTCAGCGCAGCACCGACGGCCTGTGGGATGCTTACCTGGACCGCGGCGAGCTGCCGCGCTGCGCCAACTGCGGCGCCGTTCTCAAGCCAGACGCCATCCTGTTCGGTGAACCGTTGCCCTACAACACCCTCCGCCAGTCGCAAGAAGACGCCCTGCATTGCGATGTCTTTGTGGTCATTGGCTCGTCGCTGGAAGTCGAGCCGGCGGCCGATCTGCCTTTCCTGGCGCAGCGTCGCGGCGCGCAGGTCGTTGTCCTCAACTACGTTCCCACGCCCATAGACCCACGCGCGGCCCTGGTCGTTCATGCGGACGCGGCCATAGTTCTGCCGCGCCTCGCCGACATGCTCCTCGGCCCCGCCTGAACGATTTGCCCTGACCTCCTATCGCTGCAAAAACAGAAGGCCGCCCGGTATCTACCGAGCGGCCTTTTCATACAGGCGAACTCACACGATCACGCGAAATGCTGCAACCCGAATCCTGAATGTTAGACCTCGCGCGAGCGCCAATCCTTGTTCAGCATTCGTTGTTCAGCATTTCTTTACGGCATCACCATCGGCAGACGCACCTGGCTGAGGCGGCCCGGCTCGGCCATTAGCACGATCGTGTCAATCCCCACAAAGCGATTGGTGGTATTGGGGCCGCCATCAATTACGATGGTGACGTGGTTGAAGCCGACCGGCGTGCTGTTGCGATCGAAGGTGACCTGCATCGTCGAAGGCACCTGCCCACGATTCGGATTCAAAATCAGCCAGTCGTAGGAATCAACATCGCCATCACCTGCTGGACCGGCATAGTGCCAACCCTTGCCTGTCCAGGTGAAAGCCTCCGGCTCGGCCTGCATCTTGTCCTTCCACTGCGCCCACATGGACGCGGGAATGGCGCCGGCGATCCAGTGGATGCCGGTGCCGCCGCCGCGCTGGTTGATGTACAGGAGGGCGGATTCAACGTTCTGGCTGCGGTCTTGGATCCACATCAGAGAGTCTATCGGGTTCTGGCTGCTGTCCAGGACATCCATCACCGGGCCAACCATCCGCAGCGTGATCGGAATGTTCTGTGGGGTATTGGTGACGCCGCCGCCCGTGGCGGTCACGCGGATCGTGGCGGTGTATGTACCTGGCCTCAGCCCCGTCGAGTTGACGCTGACGGTTACGCTGCGCGGCGTCGTGCCGCTGGGGGGCGTCAGCGAGAGCCACGCCACACCTTCCACGATGCTGGCCGTCCAGTTGACAACGCCCGGCGTGCCGGTGTTGCCGATGTTCAACGTCTGACTCGCAGGCGATGGGCCGCCAGCTGTGCCGTTGAAGGTGAGACTGGTTGGCGAAACCGTCAAACCTGGCGGCCGCACGACGAAGCTGACGGCCACGTCTTTGGGGCTGGCCTGGATCGGTATGCCGTTCTTCGAGGCGGTGATACGGATGACGGCGCTGTAACTGCCAGACGCCAGGCCCGCCGGATTGACCGTCACGTTCAGCGCGGCGCCGCTCGGCCCGGCGCTGCCAGAGCTTGGACTCAGGCTCAACCAGGACGGGTTGCCCTGTGCCACGGCCGTCCAATTGAAACTGCCGGTGTTGGCGCTGTTCCTGATCGTCACAGCCTGGCTGGCGGGCGCGCCTCCGCCGTAGTCAGCCGTGAAACTCAGGCTGGCGGGTGTGACATCCAGCACCTGCGGCCGCACGGTCATTGTGATCGAGACCTCTTTGGGGCTGCCGTCAATCGGGTTGCCGTTGCGCGTGGCCGTCACTCGGATCGTGCCGCTGTAGGTATTGGGCTGCAGGTTTCCTGGATTGACCGTCACACTGACCGCCTGGCCGTCAGCGCCGGTCGTGCCCGAACTGGGATTCACCGTGATCCAACTGGAGCCGCTGGTGATGCTGGCCGCCCAATTGATCGTGTCGCTGTTGCCGTCATTCTTGACGGTGAAGGTCTGCGCCGCCGGGGATCCGCTGCCGAAGTCGGCTGCGAACGCCAGGCTGCTCGGCGTCACATTCAGATTGGGGTTGACCTGCACGCCCTGGCCGTCTACGTTGCCGATGGCAAAGGAGCTTTTCCAACTGCCCGTGTATTCGAGATAATCGTTGTTGACCTCAGGCTGCGGGAAGTAACGCACAGAGGCGTCACGAATGATCACGGCTTCGTCGCGGCCGTCGCCGTCGAGGTCGCCGGCGTCCACGTCATTCCAGCCCGGCCCCAGATTGGCCGGCTCGAAGTCACGCATGGAGGTGCCGCTTGGATTGCGAATGGCCAACTGCACCACGTTGTTGTCATTGACGCTTCGCAGCATCAGCACTTCATCATCGCCGTCACCATTCAGGTCGCCGACCGCCAGGCTGGTGAAGTTGGGGTACAGTTTCTCGCCGTACAGTTCATCCCACTGGTTGGATGACCGCCAGCGCCAGACCCAGAATGAGTTGAGCTGGAAGAGTACGCCGGTGCGAGACAGCGCCATCTCGCGCTTCGGGGTCGAGTCAAGATAAATGTCGCCAACAGCCACGTCAGTCCAAACGAAGCCGGAGGTGCTGTCAATCAGCACGCTGAAGTTGCTGCCGCTCCAGGCTTTGACCAACTTATCCGCGTCGCGCAGCATGACGAAATCTGCGCGGCCATCGCCGTCAATGTCACCCGTAGCCAGTGTGCGGAACTGGCCGCCGAAGGTCTCCGTGTAGATCTGCGTCCAGGTCGTGCCGGTGGCATCGCCGCGCCAGACGTACAGCCTCTCGCCGCTGCCTTCGGAATGGGTGGCGATAATCTCGTCGCGCCCATCATTGTTCAGGTCGCCGGTCGCCACCAGGCGCCACACGCGGCCGCCTGTGACCGACTGCTCGAAGGCGACGGTGGTTGCGCCGCTCGGTTTGAACGGATCGAAGGCCTTGAGCGTGCCGCCCTGCATGGCGATGATCTCCGCGTCGCGATCGCCGTTGAGGTCGCCCACGGCTACTTTTTCCCAACCCAAATCAGGCGACTGCCAGGTGGCTGGCTGAAAACCAGCCTGGGTGTAGGGATCTTTGACGATGATGCGGCCGCGGTTGTTGGACGAGTTGTCAATGACGATGATCTCGGCATCCGTCACGACAGCGCCTGCCGGTTTTGCGGTCACCGGCGTCAGGCTGCTCAACGGCAGCATCGCCACCACGGCGAGCAAGCGCCACAGCTTGAATCGGATTTTGTGCATTGGTTTTCTTTCTCCCATGAATCGAAAAGTATTTGCCTTCGGGTTGCGCACACAGCGCGGCATTATAACATAAGCAAAGACGGCCTCAAAACCTTCTCTATGAAGGCCGTTTTTACGATTTGCCTGAGTTGTCTTATAATTCCTCCCATGCCTTTTGATTTTACCCTTCTTGCGGCCGATGCAACGACCGCCGCGCGCACGGGCGTTTTCCAAACGCCCCATGGCCCCATTGCCACACCCTGTTTTGCCCCAGTCGGCACGCAGGCCACGGTCAAGACCCTGACCCCGGCCGATCTGCAGGAACTGGGCGTGACGCTGATCCTGGCCAATACCTACCACCTTTACTTGCGCCCCGGCAGTGAGTTGGTGGCGCGGCTGGGCGGCCTGCACCGCTTTATGGCCTGGGACGGCCCCATCCTCACCGATTCGGGCGGCTACCAGGTCTTCAGCCTGGCCCACCGGCGCAAGTTGGACGCGGACGGCGTCACCTTTCGCTCGCATCTCGACGGCAGCCTGCACCGCTTCACCCCAGAAAAGGTGATGGAGATCGAAGCTGATCTCGGCGCGGATATCATCATGGCCCTGGATGAGTGCCCTGATCCCCTCGACCGCCACTATAATGAAATTGCCCTGCAGCGCACCCATGCCTGGGCCGCGCGCTGTCGTGAGTCGCAGCGCCGGCCGGATCAGGCCCTTTTCGGCATTGTGCAGGGCGGCATCTTTCCCGACCTGCGCGTGCAGAGCGCCCACTTCCTGCGCAGCCTCGATTTTCCGGGCTACGGCATCGGGGGGCTGGCCGTGGGTGAAACCAAAGAGCAGATGTACGCCACACTCGACATCACGCTGCCCGAATTGCCCGCTAATCGGCCGCGTTACCTGATGGGGGTCGGCGCGCCGGAAGACCTGGTAGAAGCCGTGGCGCGCGGCGTGGACCTGTTCGACTGCGTGCTGCCCACGCGCGTGGCGCGCAACGGCGGGCTGATGACCCATCGCGGCCGGTTGAATCTACGCAACGCGCAGTATGCGGCCGACACCGGGCCGGTGGAGGAAGGCTGCACCTGTTACTGCTGCCGCACCTTCAGCCGCGCGTATCTGCGTCACCTGTTCAAGGCCGGCGAGATTTTGGCCCTGCGCCTGGCGACGATGCACAACCTGCACTTTCTCCTGACGTTGATGGCCGACATGCGCGCCGCGATCAGCGTGGGCCGCTTCGACGAACTGCGCCGCGCCTTCCTGGCCGGCTATGAACGACCGGACCAGGAAACGCGTCACCGCCAACATGCCGCGCACCGCCAACGCCTGGCGGCCGGGCTGGGCGTATGAAAGGCCTGGCGATCTTACCGCTGCTGGCCTTGCTGCTGCTGGCCTGCAGCGGGACGCAGATCGAAACGCCGACGCCAGAGCGCATCAGCATTGCCGGTTCAACCAGCGCGCAGCCGCTGCTTCTCTCGCTGACCGCCGCCTATCACCGGCAGCATCCTGACATCTCCTTCGATCTACAGCCGGTGGGCAGCGCGCTGGGCCAGACAATGCTCATGAACCGACAGGCCGACCTGGCCGTCTCGTCGTGGCTGACCAGCACCCAACTGCCAGGCCTGCAGGTCTTGCCCATTGCCAGCGACGCGGTGATCGCCATCGTCCAGGCACGCAACCCCATCACCGACGTCACTCTGCTGCAGCTGCGGGGCATCTACCAGGGGCGCATCCTGGACTGGAAGGACGTTGGCGGCCGCAGTGGAGAGATTCTAGTCGTCAGCCGTGAAGAAGGCTCTGGCACACGGGCCTTGTTTGAAAAGAACGTCATGGGGGATCAGCGCGTCACATTGACTGCGGTCGTCATGCCCAGCGAAGAAGCCGTGCGCGCCTACGTCGCCTCGCACGCCAACGCCATTGGCTACGCGTCGCTCGTCGGCGCCAGCGGCCGCGGCGCAGACGCGGAAGTAAAGACGTTGGCGGTAGAGGGCGTGGTTCCCGAAATCGCCACCTTAACGACGTCGGGTTATCACCTCACACGCACCATCTACCTGCTCGCGCGCCGGCCCGTCAAGGCGTCGCTGCAGCCCTTCTTGACGTTTGTGAGCCGCGAGACGGGAAAGTGAAGACCGGAGACCAGAGACCGGAGACCAGAGACCGGAGACCGGAGACCAGAGACCGGAGACCGGAGACCGGAGACCGGAGACCGGAGACCGGAGACCGGAGACCGGAGACCGGAGACCGGAGACCGGAGACCGGAGACCGGAGACCGGAGACCGGAGACCGGAGATCATCCGCCTTCCACACACCCAATCTCTGATCTCTGATCTCAGATCTCTAATACTTGGGCTACCAGAAAGGACGGGACCCGATGACTGTAACCGAAGCAACGGATGAAGTTCGCACCCAATTTCAACAGATGGCGCACAGCGCGGCCCTGCTGCGCACATGGCAGGCGCACTACGTAGATGCATTGGCGGCGCAGCAAAAGGCCGCGCTGCTTGAACTGGCGGCGGTCTACACTGGTCAACGTGAGTCCGCGCAGGCCGAGTTTCGCCAACGGACGGCGGCGGCAGACGCCAGCCTGGCTGATGAGACTGCGCAGATTCATGCGCGTTGGCAGACAGACAGTGCAGGCTTCGCCTGGCTTGCCGGTTCTTGGGCCGCCGCGGCCGCCGCAGCCTATACGTCGCCCCCGCTGACAGCGCCTACGCCCAGCAGTGTGCGCATCGGCCGCCTGCGCCTGGCGGGCGACCCTGGCGCGTGGGACATGCCGGCCCTGGCGCCCTTGCTCGGCCAGTCGCATGTGCTGATTGACGCCCGCGGCGACGCCGCCTTTGCCGCGGCGAGCCGAACGCTGCTGCAATCCATCCTGCTGCGCCTGGTTTTGACCTGCCCCCCGCGCCGCGTGCAGTTGACGCTGTGCGAGCCGGGCGGCGCGGGGAGCCTGCTGGCCGGTTTCCTGCATCTGCCGCAAGAGCAGCGTGGGCCTCGCGTTTTCGTGCGACCAGACGAACTCATCGCGCAGTTGGCGCAGATCAGCGAGCACATCACGCATGTGGCCCAGGAACGGCTGCGCAATGTCTACGCCACGGTGGAGGACTACAATGCGGCCAACCCGGCCACGGCCGTGCCCTACCGCGTGCTGGTGATTGCCGGCCTGCCCGCTGGCTGCGACGAGCGCACCTGGGCGGCCCTCCTGCAAGTGGCGCGCACCGGGCCGGCCGCCGGCGTCTATCTGCTGGCAACCCTGGACAGCCTGACCCCGCCCGCGCGCAACATCAACCTCGCAGACCTGACCGCGCTGTGCACCCCGCTGCGCTTCACCGCCACTGACTGCCTGCTCTGGCAAGACGCGGAGCTGGGCGAATTTGCGGTGACGCCCGACGCGCCGCCGCCTGCCGCACAGATGAACGCCTGGCTGACCGCAGCCGGGGAAGGGTTGACGCAGACGACAATGGCGCTGGACTTTGCGCAGATCATGCCGCCGCCAGAACAGCGCTGGACCGGCAGCAGCCGCGATGGGCTGGATATCCCGATCGGCCTGGACAGCACGGGCGCCGTGCACCGTCTGCAGTTGGGTCGCGGCGTCATCCATCATGGCCTGCTGGGCGGCGCGCCTGGCTCAGGCAAATCGAACCTGCTGCACGTGCTGATCATGCAGTTGGCCCTGACCTATTCGCCGGACGAGGTCGAGCTGTACCTGTTAGACTTCCGCGAAGGCGTCGAATTCCAGGACTATGTGTCGCTGCCGCACGCGCGCGTGGTGGCCTTGGAAAGCGAGCGCGAGTTTGCGCTGAGCATCCTGGAACGCTTGAAGGCAGAAATGACAGCGCGCGGCGACCGCTTCCGGCCGGCTGGTGTGCAGCTCCTGGCCGACTACGTGGGCGTGACAGGGCGCCCCTTCCCGCGCATTCTCCTCATCATTGACGAGTTTCAGGTGCTCTTCAGCGAAGAGGACGCGCTGGCGCGTCAGGCCAGCGGGCTCCTGGACAGTCTCACACGCGTCGGTCGCGGCTTTGGCATCCATGTCTTGCTCAGTTCACAAACGCCAACGATCTCCGGCCTCTACGGCCGAACGCTGTACGAGCAGATGGGGCTGCGCATGGCGCTGCGGTGTACACCGATGGTCTCGCAGGCGGTGTTAGGCGATGGGAACGTGGCGGCCAGTCAGTTGAGCCAGGTTGGCCGGGCCATTGTCAACGATGGACTGGGCGCTGCGCACCAAAACCGCGAGGTGCAGGTCGCGCTGCTGCCCGCGGCCGAACGCCGCGCCGCGCTGGCCGCGGTGCGCACGCTGGCGCACGGGCGCGGCGACCCGCCGGCTGTCACTTTTGCCGCGCGCGCGCCGGCGAGACTAGAGGCCAACCCCGAGCTGCAAGCGGCTCTGACGCAGGGGCGCGCCGCCGTGCTGGACGACGGCGTGCAGATCTGGCTGGGCGAACCGATCGCGATCAAAGCGCCGACCGCGGCGCGCCTGGACCGCTACGAAGCGTCCAACCTGCTGATCATCGGCGGCGATGAAGATCAGGCGTTTGGCTTGCTCACCGCGGCCGTGCTCAGCGTGGCTGCGCAGCGCGACCCCGCACAGGCTCAGTTCCTGGTCGGCGACTTCAGCCGGCCCACGTCACGCTACTTTGGGCTGTTCGGCCGCCTGAACCTGCCGCACCGCATCCTCCTGCTGAATGCGCGCCAGTTACGCGGCCCTGATCCGGCTGCTCCAGCGGCCGGCGCCAGCAGCAGCCCTGCTCCGGGTCGGACCTCTCGCTTCGATTTCCCGACGCCCGCGGTGAACGCGCCGCCGTCATCCGCCACCCCCCTGGACCGTCTGGAGGCGCTGATTACCGAGCGCTGGGCGCAGATGGATGCCGGGGTCGTACCAGACGGCCCGGCCATTTACCTGGTCTTGGCCGGTCTGCATGCCTGGCGCGACCTGCGACCAGTGGATTTCAAACCTTCGCCGGCGGCCGAGCAGGCGCTGCGCATCGCGGCGCGCGGGCCGGAAGTGGGCGTGCATGTCATCGCCTGGGCCGACAGCTACACCACGCTGGAGCAGAGCTTCAAGCGCGGCAGTCTGGCCCATTTCGATCACCGCGCCATCCTGCGCGTGAGCGAGCCCGAAAGCAACAATCTGTTGGGCAGTCCGCTGGCCGCCCGTTTGCCCGACGGCCGCGCGCTCTACCGCTTCGAAGGCGCCGCCCAGGGTGTGATAGAAAAATTCAAGCCCTACGTCGTGCCCGAGGCGACCGCCCTGACTGCCCTGGTTGCGCAGATTCGGGACGCAATGCGGGTGTGAAGCCTCGAGCGGGGGCCGCCACCGATTGAAATCGGCGGCTGAAAAAACCAAAAAACCTGCTCAAGCAGGTTTCAGGCGTGGCGCGCCGCCGATTGAAATCGGCCCCTGAAAAGGCTAAATGCCTGCTCACGCAGGTTCCAGTAGGTCACGCCTCCGGCGTGACGACGCCGTCGGCGGCAGATCGTGCTTTCTTGCGCCAACGCACGGTCTGAAGACCCTATGACAATGACGGCGCCCTCTGCCACAAAAGCCGCCGATTGAAATCGGCGGCTGAAAAAACCGAAAACCTGCTCAGGCAGGTTTTCGGTGTACCAGTACCAGGCGTCGGATTCATCCGCTGCTTGATTGAAAGGAAACATCTCTATGGCCAACAACCAAGACCTGACCGCCATCCTGCGCGCGGCCCTGCGCGCCTACGAGCACGCGCGCGCCGTGCGTCTGCAAGCCGAACGCCAGGCGAGCGCGCAGAGGGAACGCGCCACGGCCGAGCTGAACGCGGCCGAACAGAGCGAGCGCGGCCGCCTGGAGGCCAGCCAGCGCAGTCAGCGCGCCCTGGCTGAGGCTGAACAAGCGCGCCTGGGCGACCTGGCCGCCGCGGTGACCGCGCTCGAAACCGCGGCGCGCACAGCCCTGACCCAGGCTGGCCTGGCGCACATCGCGGGCGCGCCCGCGGCCGTGGACGCCGCGCCCGCCAAAGCCCGGCGCGGCGACGCGGAGGTGAGCGATCTCTTCGTGCAGGCCCAAACCGGCTACGTGGCCCTGCGTGAGGCGCTCTACCGCCTGGCCGCAGCCCAGGTGGAGGTTGGGCAGGGAGAGGCCGCGCGGCAGACCTTGCAGCCCCTCCTGGCCGATGGCGCATCTCCCTTCTTCCCGGCCGCGGCTGCGCTTCAGCGCGAGAGCTACCTGCGCCCCGCGCGCGAGGCCCTGGCTGCTCAGGCGTGGGAGGTCGTGCGCACGACGCTGGCGCCGTGGTTCAACGTAAGCAAGGCGGATGAAGAAGCCAGGAAATTGGAGCGGCAGAGCTACCTGCGCCCGGCGCAGCAGGCGCTGGAGGCCGGGCAGTGGGAGGCCGTGCGCACTGTGCTGGCGCCCTGGTTCAACGTGAACAAGGCGGACGAAGAAGCCAGGGAATTGGAGCGGCAGAGCTACCTGCGCCCGGCGCAGCAGGCGCTGGAGGCCGGGCAGTGGGAGGCCGTGCGCACGACGTTGGAACCGTGGTTGAAGCACAATAAGCGCGACTCTGAAGCGCAAGTTCTCGTCTGCGAGAGCTATTATCGGCCTGGCGCCGCCGCCCTCGACCAGGGGAACTGGGCCGCCGCCCGAAGCGCATTGGCTGCGCTGAATGCGTATGAGACAGGCTACAAGGATGCGTTCGAGTTGGAGCGGCAGAGCTACCTGCGGCCCGCGCAACAGGCATTGGAGGCCGGGCAGTGGGAGGCCGTGCGCACGACGTTGGAACCGTGGCTGAAAAAGGTCAAGGCGGACGTTGACGCGCGAGGACTGGTACACGAAAGTTACTATCGAGCTGCAAAACTGGCTTATGAAAATCATCAGTTTGACCAGGCATTTGTTGAGTTTCAGTCACTGGCGATTCTTGTGAATGAATACAAGGATGTGAGTTCCCTGTTACAAGGGTCACTGGATAACTTGCCAGGACGCACCACTCCCAAGATACCCGGCTTGAAGTTCGTCAAAGTACCGGCCGGGAGGTTTCTGTATGGAGATGGGAAGACGGTAACGAATATCGAAGAGTTTTGGATTGCGGTGACTCCAATTACGAACGCAATGTACAAACTGTGTAAGCCGGGCTGGACTTTTCCTACCGGGGAGGAAAATCACCCGGTGGTCAATGTCAGTTGGGATGATGCGCAGGCTTTTTGTCAGTGGGCGGGGGTGCGGCTGCCCACGGAACAGCAGTGGGAGAAGGCGGCGCGCGGCGTGGATGGCCGCGCCTACCCCTGGGGCAACCAGACGCCGAGCGGCGACCTGTGCAACTTCAACAACATCGTGGGCGGCACGACGCCGGTGGGGCAGTATCCCCAAGGGGCCAGCCCCTACGGCCTGCTCGACATGGCCGGCAACGTCTGGGAGTGGTGCGAAACGGCCTATTCGCAAGGTGTGTACGTGATTCGGGGCGGTGCGTACGACTCCAATGCCTCGAGGGTGGGGTGCGCCGACCGCTACGGGAACTACCGGAACGGCCGGGATGTGAACGGCGGTTTTCGAGTTGTGCTCCCTTAGCTGTTGGGCCTCTGGCCGCTGGCGCCTCTGGTCTCTGGAAAGCGCTGGAACTCTGGCGCGCTGGCTTGGCCCCGAGAGACGCCCCCGAACCAGACAGGCTCGTCGGTAGGCGTTCTCTGCCAGCGGGCCGCCGCAGGCGGCCAAATTTTTTTCGCAAAAACCTGATTTGCTTTGGCGCTCACGGCTGCCATTGCCACAGGAGCTGACCATGGTCAAACAAGTGACCGGCTGTTACGCCGATGTCTATCGCTGGGACAATCTCTACGCGGCCTACCGCCAGGCCGCACGGGGCAAACGCGGCCGCGGCCCCGCGGCGCGCTTCGAATATCGCCTGGAGGACAACCTGGTGCGCCTGCAAGAGGAGTTGGCCGCGCACACCTACCGCCCTGGCGCGTATGTCCATTTCTTCATTCACGAACCCAAACGCCGGCTGATCAGCGCCGCGCCCTTCCGCGACCGCGTCGTGCATCATGCCCTGTGCAACATCATTGAACCCGCGTTCGAGGCCAGCTTCATTGATCACTCCTACGCCAACCGCGTCGGCAAGGGCACGCATCGCTGCCTGGATGCGTGCCAGCGCTGGCTGCAGCGCTATCGCTACGTCCTGCAGTGCGATCTGCGCCAATACTTTCCTAGCATTGACCACCGCATCTTGCAGCGCACCCTCGACCGACGCATCCAGGATGGGGATTTGCGCCGCTTGATCGCGTTGATTCTGCGCAGCGGCGCGGGCGCCCTGGCCGGGGAGTATGACATGGTCTATTTTGCGGGCGACGATCTGTTTGCCGTCAACCGTCCGCGCGGCCTGCCCATCGGCAACCTGACCAGCCAGTTCTGGGCTAACTGCTACCTCAACGAGTTCGATCATTTCGTGACGCGTGAGTTGGGCTGCCCGGCCTACCTGCGCTTCGTGGACGACTTTTTGCTTTTTGCCGATGACAAGCGTACACTGTGGGCCTGGAAGCAGGCTGTCAGGGAACGGTTGGCTGCCTTACGTCTGACTTTGCACGACGCGTCGGCGCAGGTGCGACCGGCGACAGAGGGAATTCGTTTTCTCGGTTTCGTCGTTTTTCCCACCCATCGCCGGCTCTTGCGGCGCAAGGGCATCCATTACTGGCGCCGTTTTCGTCATCTGCTGGCTGACTATCGCCGCCAACACGCGAAGCGCCCGCGGCTCGACGCCTCGCTGCGCGGCTGGGTCAACCATGTGCGTTACGCCAACACCTGGGGCCTGCGCCGGGCGCTGGTGCAAGGCGTGCGACTATGAGCCAGGGCGAGGCGGAGCAGCCGCTCTTCACCAAAACTCCGGACTTTCTGGCCTGGTTGACGCTGGCTGCCAACAACTTTCCACGGCTGCACCGGCATACCCTGACGCGGCGTCTGTTGGATGCAGCGCTGGATTTCCAAGAGGCGATCCTGGAGGCCAACAGCCGGCGCGGCCAACCGCGGCTGGAATGGCTCCTGGCCGCTGATGCGCACCTGGACAAGGTGCGGCTCTACTTGCGCCTGGCTCATCGTCTAGCCTGGCTCAGCCCGGGTCAGTACGAACATGCCAGTCACCTGGTGGCCGAATTGGGCCGTTTACTCGGCGCGTGGTTGAAATCAACCCGTGACGTCATCGAAAAAAGGCAGCAAGCAGCCTGAAACCAGGCTGTTGTTGTAGGGGTCAGCGGAAATCGAGGGTGGGGTGCGCCTACCGCAACAGGAACAACCAGAACAACCGGAATGTGAACAACGGTTTTCGAGTTGTGCTCCCACAGCTTTCCGTTCTGCCGTGCGCGGCAGGACGCCAGTATTCTGCGCCGGTCACGGCTTGCGCAGCAAGGTGCGAGAGCTGGCGCCGCTGATTCCTGGCCGCGCCTGGAGCCATCCAGGCCGGGCATCTACTGTCCCAGGGTCTGCGCCTGGCCCGTGTCCGCCGTGGCGGCCGGATTGGCGCAGACCCGCAGGCTCGCGACTCAGGAGCATACCGTGAACGATCCAGTCTCCCTTGACGACCTGCGCCAGACCAGCCGGCAGGTGCTGGTCATCTACCAGGCCATGCTGCGCGCCCAGGCCTTGGACGCGGAAGGCCAGGACATTCTGCGCCGCGCCGATGAGCTGCTGCGGCAGGCAGGCCTGGCCTACTTGATGGGCGCGCCGCCAGCCCCGGCGCTGCCAGCGAACGACCACGCGGCGCCACCGTTCGCCATGGCCAGCGCCTACACCGACATTCAACGTGGGTACGCCGGACTGCTGGAGGCGCTCTATGCGCTCGGCGTCAAGGCGGGTCAGGTCGAGGATTGGGCCCTGGCCGAGCCGATCTTTGCCGCGCTCATGAGCCTGGAGCCAACCCTGCGCGACGCCGCCGCCTGGCACGAACGCGCCGTGGTCTTTGGCGCTGTCCAGCACGCGCTGGCCGCGGGCGACCTGCGCGCCGCCGGCGCGGCCTGGCAGACCTGGCTCAAGAAACATCCAGGAGATCGCGAAACGGTCGCCGCCCGGCAGCGTTCTTTTCTGCATTCCTTGATCGCGTGGGTGGATGTTCCAGCCGGGGAGTTCTTGTACGGCGATCAGAAGCAGCGTCTGTCCCTGGGCGCCTTTCGCATGAGCCGCACCCCCATCACCAACGCCCAGTACAACGTCTACGTCCAATGGACTGGCGCGTCGGCGCCCGGCCATTGGGTGAACGGCAGCATCCCGGCCGGCAAGGACAATCATCCGGTGGTCAACGTCAGTTGGGACGATGCGCAGGCTTTCTGCGGGTGGGCGGGACTGCGATTGCCCACGGAGCAGCAGTGGGAGAAGGCGGCGCGCGGCGTGGATGGCCGCGCCTACCCCTGGGGCAATCAACCGCCCAGCGGCGACCTATGCAACTTCAACAACATCGTGGGCGGCACGACGCCTGTGGGCCAGTATCCCAAAGGAGCCAGTCCCTACGGCCTGCTCGACATGGCCGGCAATTCTGGGAGTGGTGCGAAACAGCCTATTCACAAGGCGCGTACGTGGTCCGGGGCGGCGCGTACAACTACGATGCCTCGAGGGTGGGGTGCGCCTCCCGCTACGGGGGCGACCAGAACGTCCGGTATGTGGACCTCGGTTTTCGAGTTGTGCTCCCCTAGCTGTTGGGCCGCTGGCCGCTGGCGCCTCTGGTCTCTGGAAAGCGCTGGGTCTCTGGCGCGCTGGCTTGGCCCCGAGAGACGCCCCCGAACCAGGCATGCCCCTGGCGAAGCGTCTGCTGGCGCCAGGCCGCCGCAGGCGGCCAAATTTTTTCGTAAAAACCTTATCTGCTTTTACGCAGACGCATCCGACCCAAAAAGGAGAGAAGCCGATTATGAGTGGGGTTCATGCCGATATTGAGAAGATGGAGAGTTTCCTCGATCACCTGCGCCGCTTCGACCAACTGCTGGACGACGAGTTTCGCAGCATGATCGGTCATTGGCGCGACCTGGGCAGCGTGTGGACCGACAATAAATACCACGAGTTCGGTCGCGACCTGGAAGAAGTGGCCCGCGGCGTCGAGCATTACCTGGCCGCCACGGACGACCATGAGAATCACCTGGCGCGCCTGATCGAAAGGCTGAAAATCTTCCTCGACACCTAAACCGGGAAACGCTGAAGGCTGATGACCCAAATCCACGCCGATCTTGAGGCGCTGCAAAACCTGCGCGCCGCGCTCCTGGCTTTCGCCGGCCGCGCCACAGACGCCTGGCCGTCCGCACAGATGGCTGTTTTCCGCGCGACCCGAACCTTCGACCGCCTGGAAGAGGCTGCCCGCGACCGGGTCTACGAACTCACCAATCGCCTCTATGACTGTTATGGCGCCGCGGCCCAGGGACTGCCTGCGGATTGTGGTCAGATTCAGCAGGCGCTGCAGCGCGCCGAGCAGCGCGTGGCGTACATCCTGACCATGCGCCGCCGTTTCGATGACGCCGTCAGCGCGTGGGAGAGCCGGCGTTACGATCTCGAGCACGCGCTCGATGCCGACCTGTCTGGCGCTGTCACCTACCTGGATCGTCGCATCGCAGCCCTGGAAGCCTATCAGGCCACCCAATTGATTGGCGCGGCGTTGAGCCTGGGCGCGGCGGGCATACCCGATCTGATGGGCGCGGCCATCGGCGCCATGCGCCTGGCGCACGGACAGACGCGCCGTGTGCTTGGCCGCGCCGGCGAGGAAATTGCCTCGATTGTCCTCAGCCGGCGCTTTGGTCTGCAGGAAGTTGTCTTCACGCAGCCGGCGCACGGCTTTGATCGCGTCTTCAGCGCGCCAGGCCTGCCGCTGATCGTGGTGGAGTCCAAAATGAGCCAGGACGGCGCGCTGCGCCTGGGGCGGACGACCGCCGGCGAACAAGGCTCAGCCGCCTGGGTTGCTCAGACTGCAGCCAGGATGACCGACCCTGCGTCCGCGCAGTGGAGTCCAACCAATGCACGCCTGGGGCGCCTGGTGCAAGAGATGGGGCCGGCCAACGCGCCGGTGTTGGCCGTTGTCGCCGATCACACCCGCGCCACGGCCGCCGTCTACGGTCGCCAGCCAAGCGGCGAATGGACATTGATTGAAGCCGACATTGACCTCGACGCGCTCACTGCGGAGGATGTCGCTGGTCTGACGCCGGCGTCCGCTTCGCCCGCGTCGGTCGCGCCGCCGTCCGCCTGGTCGGAGCAGGGGGCCGCCCAAGCGGCCGAACGTCGCGAGGGCGCGCCGGGCGGCGCAGAACGGAGAGGGTGACGAACGATGGACGAACTGAGCGCGGCGATGCTGGACATCGCCAGGCAGATGGAGGCCGAGTGGCAAAAAGCCGCCGACAACTGGCATGACAGCACCGCCGATTATTTCGAGTACAACTACTGGCTGCCCCTGGCCGAGACCACCCTGGCCTATATCCACGCCCTGCGCGACCTGGAGCACGAGCTAACCGCCCTGCGCTGGCTAGCCGACTCCGGCTCTTGACTTTCATTTGCCAACCTGCAATCGGCCAGCTCGCGCTCCGAACCAGACACCATCCGCCTTCCACACACCCAATCTCTAATCTCCGATCTCCGATCTCCGATCTCTGGTCTCTGATCTCCGATCTCTAGCCTCCGATCTCCACACCCCGCTCTCCCCGAAAGTTTGCCAGCACGGTCATCTTGTGCTATAATGACCTTGTACTCGTCAGAGCATCGTTTGCAGAAAAAGTGGGCCAGTCCCACTTTTCTTTTTGGCGTAGAACGGGGCATCAAGGACAGGGCGCGGAGGAATCTCGAATCGGCATGCGGAATGAGTTGATTATTGCGATTAACCAGATCTGCTCAGAAAAGGCGCTGCAGCGCGAAGTCGTGGTTGAGGCTATCGAGCAGGCGCTGGTGTCAGCGTACAAGAAAAACTTCGGCGCAACGGGCAACATCATGGTGAAGATTGATCAAGACACGGGCCAGATTCGTGTCTTTTCAGCGCGCCAGGTGGTTGACAAGGTGACCGACAGCAAGAACGAAGTGCTGCTGGAGCAGGCCAAAGTCCTGGATAGGCAGGCTGAGTTGGGCGGCACGGTGTATGTGGAAACCACCCCAACCGATTTTGGCCGCATCGCAGCGCAAACGGCCAAGCAGGTGATCTTGCAGCGCATCCGTGAGGCAGAACGCGAGGCGACGTTCAAGGCCTTTGCTGACCGTGAAAATGAGATCATCAGCGGCACCATTCAACGCGTGGACTTTGCCACCGGCGATGTCACCGTGGGGTTGGATCGAGGCGAAGCCGTTTTGCCCAAGGCCGAGCAGATTCCCAACGAGCGTTATCGCGTCAACGGCCGCTTGCGCGCCTATTTGACCGAGGTGCAAAAAGGCACGCGCGGTCCGATGCTCAAGCTGTCACGCACGCACCGCAATATGCTGCGGCGCTTGCTCGAACTGGAAGTGCCCGAAATTGCCAACGGCGTCGTGGAGATCAAAAGCATCGCCCGCGAGCCGGGCCAGCGTTCCAAGGTGGCGGTCGCCGCCACTCAGTTTGGCGTAGACCCCGTCGGCTCCTGCGTGGGCATGCGCGGGGTGCGCATTCAGAATATCGTCACCGAGCTGAGCGGCGAGAAGATTGACGTCGTGGAGTGGAGCAGCGATCCGCGCACCTTCATCATCAGCGCGCTCAGCCCCGCCAAGGTGAATGAGGTCTATTTGGAAGACCGCGGCGGCGAGAATAAGACCGCCATTGTGGTCGTCCCTGATCGGCAACTGTCGCTGGCGATTGGCAAGGAAGGGCAGAATGCCCGCCTGGCCGCCAAGCTGACCGGTTGGCGCATTGACATCAAGAGCGAAACTGACGCCGCCAAGGAAAACCTGTCCCAGGTCTTGGTGTCGAAGGCGCGCCAGGCCGTGACGCCGGAGCGTGACCTGCTCGCCATCGCGGAGCAGATCTTGCGCGATCGCGCGGCCGCCCCGGGCGGCTTGCCCACGTTCGATACGCTGGCCGTGGAGAGCCGGCCATTCGAGCCGGCCTGGTCCGAGACGGCCGAGGCTGAGGCCCAACCCGAGGGCGTTGAGGCCAGCGAACCGGCGGCGACGACCGCCACGCCGGAGCCAGCCGAGGCGATTGTTGAGTCTGCGCCAGAAGCGGCGGTGGTCGAGGAAGCCGCGGTTGCGGCCGCGCCAGCGCAGCCAGCCGATGCTGAAGTACAGGCTGAGACAGAAGCAGAGGCCGCGCTGCAGCCTGGCCCGGCAGTTTGGGATGGAGCCACGGATAGCTTCCAGGTAGAGATTTCACCGGAAGATTACACGGAGTTCGTGGCGGCCGAAGGCGATGGCGAAGAGAGCCTGGAAGCGGAACGTGAGCGTAAGCGCAAGCGCAGCAAGAAACAGCACCTGGTGTTCGATGAGACGCGCGGCGCGGTGGTTTCTGTGCGCCGCCATAAGCGCGAACAGTCCGCCTGGGACCAATTCGACGAGGAATAGGACGCGTGAAGACCAAGCCGCGGCGCGTTCCGCAGCGTATGTGTGTGGTCTGTCGTGAGGTGCAAGGTAAACGCGCCCTCATTCGCATCGTGCGCACGCCGAATGAGGGCGTGCTGGTTGATCCGACCGGCAAGCGCGCTGGGCGCGGCGCGTATCTTTGTCACCGGGCAGCGTGCTGGGAAAAGGCGTTGAGCAGCCACGCCTTGTCACGTGCTTTGCACGTTACCTTGACCGCGGATGATCTGGCGGCATTGCGCGCCTTTGCCGCCAGTCAAGTGTCTTTCGATGAGACAGTCGAGTCTAAAGTGGTGTGATTTAACGTGCTGCGTTACATCAACAACAGGGGCGCAATCCATCGGCGGATGGTACGAGTTACGCAAAAGGATATGAGTCGGCAGAAGGATTTTCAGTCAGGTATGGGATACGTCGGGTGCGGCGGCGCGACCGGCTGGGGAATACAGGGGAGTGAGCGTATGTAATTCAACTGCGTTCAGTCCTCGCCTATCGGTTTGATCACTCTCCAGCCTCTTGCAGCTCATCCTCGTCTACTTCGACACCTGACAACTCAAAACAGGGTTAACGGTTAATTTCCGTAACACCATAAAATAGAAAAGCGTCCTGAACGCGCTGTGATATGCCGCCTGCCGATCAGGCTCTGGCTGCTCGCCTGGCCTTGATCGCCCCTCGATGGGTTGTCGTGGGCCAACGCGTGATTTTCAGGATCGTCGGGGAGATGTGGAATATGGCAACAGAAGTAAAATCAAAACCAATAGCACCCATTGCAACGCCAAGCGCCCCGCGGCCGGGTCAAGACAAGCCAAGCAACGGCCAAGACAAGGAAGAACGTCGGCCAGGGTCTCAGACGCCGGCCGCTCCGGTCAGCCCTGTCAAAGCGACCGCGGGCAATAGCGCGCCGACTGCGCGACCGGTGAACGCCGCCCCGCCCGCGCGGCCAACCTCGAATAATCGGCCGGCGCCGGCCGCGAACGGCTCACGTCCAACGCCCCCGGCGGCTGGCGCATCGTCAGGCTCATCTGCGCCGCGCCCCGCAGGCGGCAACAACCCGCCAGCTCGACCAACCAGCGGCAACAACTCACCGGCGCGACCGGCCGGCGGCAATCAACCGGCTCGATCGGCCGCGCCGGCTCAGCAGCCGGCGCGGCCAGACAACGGCAGACCGCAGGCTGCGGTTTCGCCCGCCCGCCCGCAAACGCCGAGCGGCGGCGCGCGGCCCGTTGGCGGCAATTCACGCCCGGCGTCGTCATTTGGCGGCGCGCCCCGCGTCAGCGGCGCGCCCAGCCGGGGCGGCCAGCGATCGTCCCAGGGTCAGAATAGACCGGGCGGGCGTCCTGGCAACGCCGGCGGTGGACGGCCTTCCCATGCTGGTCCACGGCCCGCAGCGCCGGTGGCTGTTCCTGCTGCCCCAACCAAGCCAACCAAGCCCACGTCGGTGGAGATTCCGCCGGCGATTACGGTGCGCGACCTGGCGCAGTTGATGCAGGAAAGCCCGATTGACCTGATCAAGGTGCTGATGAACTACGGCATCATGGCGCCCATCACGCAAACGATTGACTTCGACACCGCGGCCGTGATTGGCTCGGAGTTTGGCGTCGAGGTGAAGCCTGTGGTCACGGCCGTGGTTGAAGAACCAGGCCCGGCGAATGAGACCGACGGCGAGCCGAAGACGCTGCGGCAGCGGATCTTGGAATCACAGGATGATGAAAAGCTCATCGAACGACCACCCGTGGTGGCCGTGCTGGGGCATGTGGATCATGGTAAGACCACGCTCCTGGATGCGATTCGCAAGACCAACGTCGTGGAAGGCGAAGCCGGCGGCATCACCCAGCGCATTGGCGCGTACCAGATTGAGCTGAACGGTCGCCGAATCACCTTCCTGGACACGCCCGGCCACGAGGCATTTACCGCGATGCGCGCGCGCGGCGCGCAGGTGACGGACATCGTGGTCTTGGTCGTCGCGGCCGATGACGGCGTGATGCCCCAGACCAAGGAAGCGATCAGCCACGCCAAGGCGGCCAAGGTGCCGATCGTGGTCGCGATGAACAAGGTGGACAAGCCGAACGCCAACCCGGATCGCGTCAAACAGGAACTGGCTGACGCTGGCTTGCTCATCGAAGAATGGGGCGGCGATGTGATCTGTGTGCCGGTTTCGGCCAAGATGAAGCGCGGCATCAATGATCTGCTGGAGAACATCCTGTTGGTGGCCGACATCAACCCGCCCATGAGCACCCCCGACGGCCGCGCGATTGGGACCGTGATCGAGAGCGAAAACGATCCACGCCGCGGCCCGATCGCCACGCTGCTCGTGCAAACGGGCACGATGCACGTGGGCGACGCGATTGTCGCCGGCGGCGTCGCTGGCCGCGTACGCGCCATGTTCGACGATCGCGGCAATCCGGTGGACTCGGCGCCGCCCAGTATGCCGGCCCGCGTCATGGGCTTCAGCACGGCGCCTACGGCCGGCGACACCTTCAAGGTGATGGCAGACTACAATTCGGCGCGCGCCGATGTCGAAGCCTGGCAAACTGCGCACCGTGCGGCCGCGACGCCGACCAAGCTCGTCAGCCTTGAGGATGTCTTCTTGAAAATGCAGACGGGCCAGGTCAAGGAACTGAACTTGATCCTCAAGGCCGACTTCCAAGGGTCATTGGAGCCGATTGTCAATTCGTTGAATCGCCTGAGCAACGATGAAGTCAAGATCAAGATTCTGCACCAGGGCCTGGGCAAGATCACCGAGTCAGACATCAACCTGGCGGCTGCTTCCAGCGCCATCGTGATCGGATTCAATACCTCGCTCGACGGCGCCGCCCAGAATGTGGCCGAAACGCAGGGCGTTGATGTGCGCACGTATGACGTCATCTACAATCTTCTGGAGTCGGTGGAACTGGCGCTCAAGGGTATGTTGGAGCCGGTTTATCGTGAAGCCCACCAGGGCGAGGTTGAGGTGCGCCAGGTGTTCCATCTGAGTAAGAAGGGCACCGTGGCCGGCTGCATCGTACGCAGCGGCTTCGTGGCCCGCGGCTCGCTCATTCGCGTCAAGCGCGGCGACCAGGTGGTTGCCACCACGCGTATGCAGTCGCTCAAACGTTTCCAGGAAGATGTCAGTGATGTCAAGGCGGGTTTCGAGTGCGGCGTCACCCTGGAGAAATTCGACGCCTATGAGCCAGGCGATATCTTGGAAGCGTACAAGATGGAGCGTGTCCGCTAAAAAGGATCTGCACATGACGAATCATCGGCGTGCCCGCCTGAATGGGCTTCTACGCGAGGAACTCGTGTTGATTCTCAGCGGCGACCTCGGCGACCCCCGCCTGGCGCCCGTGATGATCAGCGATGTTGATATTTCGGCCGATTATCGGCAGCTGCGCGTCTATTTCTCGGTGTTGGACGATGATCCGCTCGTGGAACGTGACGCCATACGCGGGTTGGAACATGCCAACGGCTTTCTGCGCCGCCGCCTGGCCGAGCATGTCAACCTCCGTTACACCCCGGAACTCACGTTCAAACTCGATCGCACCGAGGCGCGCGCGGAACGCGTGGATCGCCTGCTGCAAGAGATCGCCAGTCAGACCCCAGCGCCGCCGGCGCTCGCAGAGAGTAACGACTAGCGGCCGCGTATGGCAGACATTCAGCAGCCGGTCACAACCCATGACTTTGACCCGACCGAGGTCGCGCTCGCGCAAGCGGCGCAGGCCATCGGTCGGGCCTCTTCGATCCTTGCCGTGTCTCATATCAGCCCAGACGGCGACGCCATCGGCTCCTTGCTTGCTTTTGGCGCCATTGCCAGCTACCTGGGCAAATCGTGCATCTTGGCCTGCGCAGATCCTGCGCCCGAAACGCTTCACTTCTTGCCAGGCATTCGCGCCATCGTGACCGCGGCCCCCGGCCCATTCGACCTGGTGGTGGGACTGGATGCCAGCGACCCCCGGCGGCTGGGTGATCCCTACCTGGGCGCGGCTGCGACGGGCATCCCTACGCTTGTCATTGACCACCATATCACAAATCTGCGCTTTGCCGCGGTCAATTGGATTGATCCGGCCGCCGCGGCGACGGCTGAAATGGTGTTCCTGCTGGCCGACTACCTCCACGTGCCGCTGACGCCTGCGCTTGCCACCAGCCTGTTGACCGGCCTTGTTACCGATACGCGCGGCTTCCGCACCAGCAACACCTCCCCGCGTGCCCTGCAGATTTCTGCGCGCCTGCTGGAGGCTGGCGCGCCGCTCTTCCAGATTATGGAGATGACCCTCGAACGCCGCTCCCTCGCCCAAATCCACCTGTGGGGCCGTGTGTTGAGCCGCGCGCGCCAGCACGGCCGCATCGTGTGGAGCGAGGTGACAGAGGGGGACCGCCGCGCGGCGGGCATCAAGGAAGAGGGCGCGGATGCGGGACTTTCGAGTTTCCTCGGCAGCGCCGTGGAGGCCGATGTGGCGGCGGTCTTGGTGGAGCGCAATGGCAAGGTTGAAGTCAGCCTGCGTGCCGTCCCTGGCTTTTCGGTCGCGGAAGCGGCGCTGGCGTTGGGCGGGGGCGGGCATTCGCTGGCGGCTGGCTGCACGCTGGAAGGCAGCCTGGCTGAGGTGCGACGCCTGGTCATGGCCGCGTTGGACAAGAGCCTGACCAGCCAGGGCTTTCCGCAGCCCCGCTTCGACGAGCCGACATGAGGGAGGAAGGATACGCCAGGGCGATGGTTTTCGGTCTGCTGAACATCAACAAGCCGGCAGGACGCTCCTCGCGCTGGGTGGTCAATGCCGTCAGCCGCATCACCGGCGTAGACAAAATCGGCCATGCCGGCACCCTGGATCCGCTGGCAACCGGCGTCTTGCTGATGGCCCTGGGGCCGGCCACGCGACTCGTGGAGTATCTACAGGCGGGGACCAAACTTTACCAGGCGTCCATTCACCTCGGCGTCAACACCAGCACCTATGATGCGGAAGGGGACGTGCTGGCAACCGCACCCGTGCCGGATCTGGCGCTCGGCGATCTCCAGCACGCGTTGGCGCGTTTCGTAGGCGAGATCGAACAGCAGCCGCCTGCCTTTTCGGCCCTGAAGATTGCCGGTGTGGCCGCGTATCGCAAGGCGCGGCGCGGGCAGACCGTTGAATTACCCATGCGCCGGGTGCATATCGAGCAGATCGAACTGCTGAGCTGGCAATCGCCCGTGCTGACGATCCGCGTCGCCTGTTCGCCCGGCACGTATATCCGCTCGCTGGCGTTCGATTTGGGTCAGGCCTTGGGCTGCGGCGCCCATCTCGCCAGCCTGGTGCGCCAGGCCAGCGGGCATTTCCGCCTGGAAGACAGCGTGGATTTGGAAACCCTGGCCGCGGCCGCCCAGGTCGGCGATTGGCAGCGCTACCTGCTGCCGCCCGATCAGGCTGTGCTTGAGCTGACGCCGGTCTATCTCGATGCGGGCCGCACGCAGGTCTTGTTGCATGGCAACCCGGTCACCGCGCCGGCACGACCGGCCACGTCCGCTGGCCGTGCGTATGACCCCGACGGCCGTCTGATTGCGCTAGTCACCTACGATGCCGCCCAAGAGGTGTGGCAGCCTGACAAGGTATTTGTGGCTGACTAGATCCGAGAACACTGGCTGCCCAGACATGACAGGCTCACACAAAGACACCAAGGCACGAAGAAGCGCCTGGTGGCTTTGTGTGAGAACTGACCTGAACATAAAGCCGCTGGTGAACACCGATCGCCGCGGATTGCCTATTTTCGTTCATGGTTGCGGGCCGGGCGCGCTGGCGCTTTGTGCGGGAGGACGTTCGTGTCTGTTTGTCGCCGTCTCTTGGTTGGTAAACTGCTTCTCACGTTGGCGCTGACTGCGGCGCTGGCCCATGCAGCGTTGGCAGCCCCGCCGACGCCGGCGCTGGCCGGGCAGCTCACCTGGAACGATCGCACTCGCCCGTACGACTTTGTCATTACGGTGACGCCGGCGCAGGTTGACATCTGCGCCGGCAGCGACGCCTTCTTTACCGTGGATGTGGGGCAGGTGGGCAACTCGACCGACCCGGTCACGCTCAGCGCGAGCGGCCAGCCGGCGGGCGCCAGTGCAAGCTTCGTCCCCAATCCTGTCACCCCGCCCGGCAGCAGCAGCTTGGCTATTGGCGGCACGGCCGCGGCGCTCCCCGGCAGTTACACTGTCACGGTGGTCGGCGCCGCGGGCGCGCTGGTGCATGATGATGCTGTGATCTTGAATGTGTCGAACGCACAACCGGCGCTGCCGACTCTGCTGGCGCCCGCCAATGGCGCGCTGAATGTGGTGGTGCGACCGACCTTCACCTGGAACCAGGCGGCCCACGCAACCGCTTATGACATCGAAGTGGGGACCGACCCCGACTTCAGCTATGTCGCGGCCGCTGCCGGCGGTGTGGTTGGCGTCTCGTGGACGCCGGACAGCGACTTGGACCTGGGGACTGTCTACTACTGGCGTGTACGCGCCGTCAACGGCTGTGGGATCACGCCGTACTCAAGCGCGTTCACCTTTACCACCGCGCCAGCCCCCACGCCCACAGAGCCGCCGACGGGCGTGCAGTTGAGTCGCCTGGAGTCTGACCGCCGCCCCCAGGCCGCGCGTGGATGGCTTCCGGCTGTCCTGCTGTTGACCGCAGCGGCCGCGGCCGTGTATCAGCGCCGCAGCCACACCTGGCCGCGCTGAGGCGTGTTTCAATGGCGCTTCCGTTTTGGGGTTTATCCTTCGATTTCGGCGATTAGTTCGGCCGGCGATCGGTTCAAGTACATCACACTCATCAGGCCAGGGAAGTATTTGTCCATCATGAGAACATTGGTAAAGACCAGATTGCGGAACTGGGCCTCGGTCAGATGCTCTGTGTTGGCGGTGACGTCAATACTCGACTTGTAACGCACTTCGCCATCGTTGAAATCCAACTCGAAATTGCCGATGACCATGCCGTAATTGGCCCGCGTGAGGAATTCGGCCATGGCGGGCAGCTTGTCCGGCGGCGTAAAACTCTCGAGCACGGAGTAGAAGATAAACTGACGATGGGTGTCATTTTCACGCGCCTGCGCCACGCAGCGCCACGAGCCGTTCTTGCCCTGGTGGCGCATGGAGAGGATCGGCTTGGACTCATGGCGTGTATACGTCCAGTTGATGCTGTCGAAAAAGGCAATGGCCCGTTCCAGAATTGAAACCTGGCCGTCCAGGGATGGACTCATCATGGTACGTCCTCCATCGTGTTGGTGTCCATTGTGATATTGGCTGTGGTACGCAGTTTCGCTCATGGTTGTCCTTAGGCCGTGATTCAGCGTGGTCTCCTGTCCCCTGTCGAGACGAACCTGGTCAGGAGACCACGCACACACATCGAGTGATCGCGCCGCGCGGTCGAGCGAGCGTCACGAGGTTGGAGCGTCGCCAGCTCTGCTCAGTTGGTGCAGACCGTGCCCCAGGCGTTCGCCACCATCGTCACATCGTTCGTGGTAATCGCCGGATCGCTGAAGTCCAGGTTGCGCCGTGCGTTGTAGAGCGTGTCGCCGGGCTGTGTATTCCAGATTTCGGCCACCAACTGCACGTCACGAATGTCGGTCGTGCGATTGTAGTCAATGTCGGTGGGGCAGCGCACCGCGTTGACGGCGTTGAGCGCATCAATGCGTCCCCAACCGTAGACGTTGTTCGGGGTTGGCCGGCTGTCTAGCGGGTCCGGGTAAGGCGTCAGCACCCCACAGGTGGTGTTGTCAACCCGCGTCGCCGTCTCGCGAATGTACTGCGACGTTTCTAGGATGTGCCCGCGCAGCGCAGGATTGGCCTGCCACATGAGCGCTACCAGGCCCACGACGTGCGGCCCCGCCATGCTGGTGCCGCTGGCCGAGGTGTACGCCGTGTCGCTGCTGTTGGTCGCCGAGCGAATGCTCGTGCCCGGCGCGGAGACGTCCGGGCCGAACAGATTGGTGTAATCGCGCAGTCCGCGGCTGCTGGAGCCGGCAATGACGCCGGTCGCGTCATTGAAGTTGCCCACGGACAGGGACTCCGGGTAGACGGCTGGTGGGTCGTTGATGCTGCCGCAGCCCTGGCCGCCGTCGTTGCCCGCGGAGGCCACGAACATGACGCCCGCGGCGTTGAGCGCCTGGATCGAAGGCTGAATCTGCATCCAGGTGGTCGTGTCGCAGCCCTCGGACGCCGGGCAGCCCCAGGAGTTGTTGACCACGTCTGGCTGCATAGCCGCATCGCCGCCTGGCGCGAGGAAGAAATCGTTACATTCGACATAGCGGCTGATGGTGCCAACGCCGGCGTTCATGTTGCGGCACGCAATCCACTTGGCGCCAGGGGCGACGCCGATTTGGTCGCGCGTGGCCGGTGCGCTGTGATCGTCGCCAGCCACCGTACCGATGGTGTGCGTGCCGTGGAAGGTGTCATCGCACGGCGCGGCCACATTCAAGCCGCAGCTGTTGGCGCCGCCGTCATGAATGGCGTCATGCCAACTGTAGGTGTGGTCGGCCGTTACGCCGTTCCAGCCGCGATACTGCGGCTTGAGCGCCTCATGCGTCCAGCGCACGCCCGTGTCGCCGCCGGCGACCACAATGCCGGTGCCGTCAATGCCCAAGGCCCACACCTGCGGCGCGCGGATATAATTGACGCCGCTAGAGATAACCTCTGGCGCGTCGGCCGGCTGCGTCGCCTGTTCGATCGGATCAACCCCAAAGGGCGCGTCGAGCGCCAGCCAGCGCACATCGTCACGCGCCGCCAGCTCGTTGACCATGACCTGATCGGCCGCGGGCAGGTAGATCATGTTGACGCTGAGGAAGGCCTGGAAGGGGATGCCGCGGCGGGTCAGCTCTGCGCGCAGCGCGCCCTGGCTGCGCTCGGCAAAGTCCTTGAGCTGCGCGTAGACAAACGCGCCTTTGTCTTCTTTGCGCACCAGGGTGGCCGCGCGGCTCAGGTCGGCCTGGCCCACGAGGAAGATGAGCGCCGGCGCCTGACCTGCGTCGGCCAGGCGGCTGGCCAGGCCAGCATCAATTTTGGCGACCGGCGAGCCGGGCGCGGCGCCGGCGGGCAGCGCGGCGGCCAGGAGCAGGATGAGCAAACCGACCGCCAGCCAGCGCTGGCGCAAAGGATGGAACAACCTCGGATGCACAGACATGGAACCTCCATTGGTAGCGCGGGGGTGACGAGAGGTGATTGCAGGTTGACAAGGGATGACGCAAATCACCCGGCCGGACAATGCGCCTAAGTATACGCAGGGATGGCCGCGCGTCAAACGGCGTCGAGCGCGCCTATCGGAGAGCGAAGGCGCAGCATCATGGCGGGTTTGAGGGTTGTCGCCAAGTTGCTCAAAGGAGGCTTGATCTTTCTCTCGCTGTGGTGTAAAATCGCGTCAGGCATGTTTGTGGATGAGGTTGACGTTTGCGCTGACCAGCGCCCAAAAGGCAAAAGAGCAGGAAGGTCATATGACGAAGTACAGCAAGCTGCTCGCCAAAGTGCTGAGCGGGCAAGCGGACTCCAACATTGACTTCGATGACCTCCGTCGTCTGCTCGAGCATCTCGGGTTTTTCGAGCGGGTGCGGGGCAGCCATCACATCTTCGTAAGGTCTGGAATTCACGATATGATCAACCTGCAGCGCGAGGGCCGGATGGCGAAGCCGTATCAAGTCCGGCAGGTCAGGGCAGTCATCACCACGTACGGTTTGACGGTGGACGAGGGCGACTAATGCACAAGGTGGGCGACTAATGCACAAGTATGAAATCATCATCTACTGGAGCAACGACGACCAGGCCTTCCTTGCCGAAGTTCCCGAACTGCCGGGCTGTATGGCGCACGGCAGAACTCCGGACGACGCTTTGTCCAACTGCAAGGATGCCATGGATCTCTGGCTAGACACCGCCAGGGAGTTCGGCCGGGCTATTCCTGAGCCTAAGGGCAGACGGCTGCAGTACGCCTGAGTAGACCAGGCCCCTCACGGCGGCCATGGCCTGAATGGCCCCCACGCTTCGGCTTCCGGTCACCGCACCTGGCCAATTGCGATTGACTCCCCTCCCAGGGGGGTACAGTGTGCCCAAAGTGAAGCGTTGCGGCTTGTGATGCGATTGGCTCGTATCCCCGCCATAGCCGCGAGCGATCTCTGCCGATGTGACAGGTACGCCTAACCTCGGGTTGCAGCGGGGGTGCATCGGGGGATCGCCACAACCCTGTCGCTGAACCCGACCGTTGGGCGTTTGGCAATTGTAATCAAAGTTGTTGGAATTTTGGAACATGTGTGCTATCATTCCTACTCAGGCGCCTTACGGCGCACGAATTCGAACCACTGGAAGGAAATTCTCATGAACGAAGGTAAGGGCGCAACCAAGCAGGCCAGGCCGAAATCTGCCGAGGGCGCAACGGCGAGCGAGGGATTCACGGCCGAGGAACGCGCCGCGATGAAAGCGCGCGCCAAAGAGCTCAAGGCAGAAGCGCGCGCGAATCAGGACAAGGCGGCCGGGGAAAGCGACGTGCTTGCGGCAATTGCCGCGATGCTGGAACCGGATCGCACCATGGCCCAGCGCCTCCATGCGCTCATCAAAGCCAGCGCGCCAAACCTCTGGCCGAAAACCTGGTATGGGATGCCCGCGTATGCCAGGGACGGCAAGGTCGTTTGCTTCTTCCAAAGCGCGCAGAAGTTCAATGCAAGGTACGCGACCTTAGGCTTCAATGACGCAGCGAACCTCGACGAAGGCGCCATGTGGCCAACCTCTTACGCGCTAAAGGAGTTGACCGCCGCCGAAGAGGAGAAAATCAGTGCGCTCGTGAAGAAAGCAGTGAGCTGAGGACTGACTCGCCGCTCGCCTGGCCCTGGGCCGCATCGCCGGCCAGGACGCGGCCTTCATATGTGACGAAAATGCACATCGTCATGCGCCGAACGAAAAACGGCGCAAAAACAGACCCCAAGCTTGAGTTTGAATGCGATCACAAAAGGAGACGAACATGACGAAGCAAGAACGTGCTGAGATGTACCGAAGCTTTCTAGCCTCGGAGGGGTATACCCCCAAGATTGACAATGATGGAGACGTTGCGTTCAAGTTCGAGGGTGGTAACTACTACATCCTCGTTGACGACAAAGATGAAGCATTCTTCCGCCTGGCCTATCCGGGATTCTGGGAGATCGAGAGTGAGGAGGAGCGCGCGAAAGTGATCGAAGCGGCGCTCCATGCGACTGCGCAGACGAAAGTCACCAAGGTGTTTCCGGTTCGGGATAACACGTGGGCCACGATCGAGATGTTCTGCTCGCCCCCGGAGGTGTTCCAGGCTGTGTTTCATCGCTGTCTGACCGCCCTGCGGGCTGGGGTGGTGAGCTTCCAAGAGAAGATGCGTGAGTAGCGGCTAAGATTCAGTGGGGTCAGGCAAATAGTGCGGCCAGTTTTCTTCTATCTGGCGGCATGACCCGCATCACGTTGAAATGCAGTCGGCGACGCTAATCGGCGTCGTATTGCTGCCTGGTTGTTTGGCGGCCTTTGTCGCCAGGCTATGGGCCGGGTGCCCAACATGTGCCGGTAAAACGCCGCCGACGCGCTGTCCGCGCCGCTGCACCTCACGCGGCGCCGATAGCCCGCAAACGCGCCAAATTAGCGGGAAAAACACTGCGCAGCATTCGAGCAATGCGGCAAGGAGCCGTCAATGCCGGAATCTCAACTTGAGATAATCTGGACAGACTACATGCGCTATCGGGCAAGGTTGCGTGGGTTTAACCTTGCCAAGATCGAGCCTATTGTGAGATATTCAAGCGAGCGATATCTAGATACTGAGACCGGGCGTTTGGTCGTGATCGGGCGTATTGATGATTTACTGGTGATGCTCCCGTGTGAGACTGAACAGGGAACAATCACACCAGTAACTATTCATGCTACAACACGTCAGCAAATCAGTTTTCGGCTTAAGACGGGGAGATTTACCAATGAGCGAGACGCGGATGATGTATTTTGAAGAAGATGATGTTTTACACTTGGCTATTTCGGATGAACCAGAGGCGGGGAGCGTCGAACTAGGTCCCAACATCACCGTTGAATTGAACGATAAAGGGGAGATGATTGGTATTGAGATTCTGGAGGCCAGTCATTTTATCCGAGATTCGATTATGGAGTCAGTGCAGGCAAGAGTGTTACGTATGCCTGAACTTCAGCCTGCTTGATGATTACCAGCGAGGTATCCATGCAAATCAAGTTTGTCAGCGTGATGGTGGAAGACCAGGAGAGCGCTCTGCACTTCTACACCACCATCCTCGGCTTCGAGAAGATGGCGGACATACCGATGGGCCAATATCGCTGGCTCACGGTGTCCTCGCCCGATGGCATCGCCGGCGTTGAGCTCGTGTTAGAACCAATGGCTTTTCCGCCGGCTCGCGCCTACCAGCAGGCTCTGTTCGAGGCGGGAATCCCGGCCGCGGCCTTCATCACGAAAGATATCGCCGCCGAGGTCCAGCGCCTCAAGGCCCACGGGGTCAAATTCCGCGGCGAGCCTGCGAACATGGGACTCATCACAGCCGTCGTCTTCGAGGACACCTGTGGAAATCTCATCAATCTTGTTCAACCGGCGGCCTGACCCTTTCATAGATTCGACTCGGTTGCAGGAGAATTCTCGGCGTCCTCAGCCGGACGAGATGTGCGCGATTTTCGCCTGCCTTGGTTTGGAGGGTGATGTCTGGGACGCAAGATCGGATAGCTTTGGTTAGCCTCGTGCTCTAATGAACTGCATTACCATTTGAAGCCCGCCTGGATGGAAGAGTCGGGATTTGTCCGAGAAATGGCCTAGCACGGGTCGCAGCCGACGCGCTTTCGTGCATCGTGTTCAGCGCTGGCGAGTTGCCAACGAACAAACACAAACTCGTCGTCGCATGGGTTGAGATTCATCGAGAAGATCTCCTTGCAGATTGGGAGCTCGCGAAAAACGGCAAGAAACCATTTCCAATCAGAGGACTTGACCAATGAGAATTGCGGAAGTTCATCCACAACCTGACTGGGTGCTATGCATTGTTGCGGACGACGGACGGATAGGCCATTTCGACGTCAGCCCTTATCTAAAGTATGAGGCATTCGAAGAGTTGGTGAGCTACAGCGAATTCATGAAGGTTGCGAACGGCAGATACTTTGTCGAGTGGGATTGCGGAGCTGACTTGTCGGCAGACACCATCGAGGCAAAATGGCAGGTTGTCAACGAAGTATCAGCACGTGTAACTGCTTAAGGCAAGACACCTCAGCGGCAGCGGCCCGGCTGACTCATTGTGCCAATGAAGCCTGAGTCACTTCAACGGCTGAAATTAGCGCGCCATATCAGCTCGATGTCTTGATCCGCATCAGGTGGACGATCAATCGGCGGCGCTAACCGGCGTCGTGCTCTTGCTGGCCCGTTTGGCGGCCTCTGCCGCCAGGCTGTGGGCCAGGGCGTCCAGCATGCGCTGGTGAAATGCGCCGCCGGCGCGCTGCCCGCGCGGCCGCATGCGGCGCTGCAGCCACCCGCCAACGAAGACCAGGTGCAAGGGGTAGGCCAGCGGAAAGAGCGGTGAACTGACCAGACGCGGAAAGCGATTGCCCAGCAGGCCGTAACGGTCGGGCAGCAGCAGACGGCGCAGCGCGCCCAGCCGTTCCGCTGGCGTTTGCGCCCAGCGCAGATTGTCCGCCAGACGCCGGGGCGCTGGATTGCTCAACGAGACGTCGGCCAGGCTGATCTGCTGCAGCCAGGCGCGCAGACCAGGCTGTAGGCGTGCGCCCAGGGCGACCGTCAGGCCGCGGAGCCGGGCGTCAGGAAACACAGATTCCACCAACATCAGCGCTGGCAGGAGCAGCCGCGGCTCCAAACGCGCCCCGCCAAGGATGTTTTCAGCCGATGGGCTTTCTCCACTCACGTTCAGCGCGGCAAACCACGCCGCCGGCGCGCCGCAGGCCGCGCCGATGAGAGCCACTTCCTCTCGGCTCAGTTGCTTCCACACGCGCTGTAGATCGGTCACTTGCAGCAGCCGCGCCTTGCGCTCCCACACGTCTTGCGACGCATGGGCCGCCAGGTGCAAGAAGAACAGCCACGACGGCAGCATACGCACCGGAACCGAACCCATCGCGCCAGGCGCGCCGTGTTTCCACGCCAGCGCGGTCAAGTCCAGGCGCAGGCCGAGGAAGTCTTCGGCCAGGGCCAGGTGCACTTCGACCCGCCGCGGGTTGTCAGGGTCGCCGGCGCTGAAGGAGGAAATCCGCGTATTGTCTGGCTTGATGAAATTCAAATGCTTCCAGGTCGTACGCGGCTCTTCGATGTAGCCCTGGCGCTGCATGACCAACCGCAGGGTGCGCACCTGGCCCGGCGGTGCGAGCAGGTCGAGATCGGCCAGCGGCCTGAGCTGCGGCTGTGGATAGCCGCGCGGCTCAAGCAGCAGATGGGCGCCCTTGAGGGGAATCAACTCGATTCCGGCCGATGCACTGCCGCGCAGGATGGCGACTAGTTCGGTCGCCAGCCGATCGTTGCGTCGCTCATTGGCGCTGGCTTCAGCCGCCAGCCAGCGCATGACATAATCGGGCGCGGCGATCTCCTGCCCATGCTCCGCCAGCAGAAGATGCACGCCGTGTCTGACCGCTTCTTGTAGAATGACGGTCCAGTCCGCCAGGGTGAACGGCCGATCTGCGCTGGCCGCGGCCATGGGCGGGGCTGGCCAGGATGGCGGGCAGGGCGCGGCGCGCAGCCAATGCGTCAACAGGCCGACGGCCGCGGCGCGAGAGACGACGGCCTGGTTCATTCGTACTTCAACGCCTTCAGCGGATCAAGGGTGGCGGCGCGCAAGGCGGGGAAAACGCCTGAGAGCAGGCCAACGAGCGTGGCAAAGAGGACGGCAAAGGGAATGAGCCAGACGGGAGTGTAGACGATACTGCTGCTGGCGCCTGGGCCGCCAAAGATGGGATTCCCCTGCTGGCCAAAGACCGACTGTGCAATCAGGTTGATGACCCCGCTGACCGCCCATCCCAGCCCCGTGCCCACCACGCCGCCGAGAAAGCCAATCGCGGCCGCTTCGCCCAGGAAAATGCTCATCACATCGCGGTTGCGCGCGCCAATGGCTTTCATGAGACCGATTTCACGCGTGCGCTCGTAGATCGCCATGCTCAGGGTGTTGGCGATGCCAAACGCGGCCACGAGCAGAGCGATGGCGCCGATGCCGCCTAGAATGGCTTGCAGCACGATGAAGAAAGAATTGATGCTGTTGACGGCGTCTTGCGCGGAATAGGCGTTGAAGCCCATTTGGCGGATTTCTTTTTGCACATCCGCGACATCGCGTGAACTGGCTACTTTGACAACCGCCTGCTGATAGCCTTCACGGTTGCGATCAATGCGGCGGCCAGAGAACCATTGATTCAGTTCCTCGATGTCCTTGAGCGGCGCATACAGGTTGTAGTCAGTCTCGCCAAGCGCTGCCAGGACGCCAGTGACCTGAACGCGCAGGTTGCGCGTGGCCATCTTGCCCTCGTTGTCATAGCGAATGGCGCGCAGCGTCAGGCTGGCGTCCTGTAAGTCAACCGTCTGCTGACCGCCCGGGCCGCCTGGTCCGCCGAAGGGACTCACGCCGCCCTTTTGATTGGCCTGGCGCGGGTCGTAGAGTGTGCTGCCGATCTGCGCGCCCACCACCACCTGACCGGTGCCAATCCGGCTTTCCCCGGAGGCCAGCTTGTAGCCAAACAGCTTCCAGGCTTCCGGGTCAACGCCCATGATCCCAGCGCCCCCAACCAGACGGTTGTAGCGCAGCTCGGTCTGGCCTTGGATGAATTCCTGCGGGGTGACGGCCACCACGTGCGGCAGGGCGCGCAGCTTCTCCAGGACTTTGAGTGTCAGACCCTGCGGCTCGTTGCGGCCAGCGCCGGAGACTCCGGGCACGGCCCCGTCCTTACTTACAGCGGACTCCATCATTACTGGCTGCTGCCCCACGACGTTGATAATCGTCAGGTCTGAGATGCCGCCGATCCCCTCGGTGGCGCTGCGCTGCAAACCCGCGCCCAAACTGATCAGCACGAGCACGGCTGCCGTACCGATCACGACGCCGATGGCGGTCAAGATGACGCGGATGCGCATCCGATTGAGGTTTGCGAGAATGGTGCGAAAAAGATCAAGAAATGACATAGACTCGACCTGTGTTAGCCGCTGCCGAGACCGAACAAGCCCAGGAAGAGACGCTGCCAGAAAGGGCGTTGTTCACGCGCTGGAGGCGGTTCAGCGCCGCCGTTATCACCGTTGCCGCCGGGGCTGCCGTCGCCGCCTGGTTCGCCCATGTTAAGCACGCTGATGGGCAGCGTGGCCGTATAGAACTGGTTTTGATTGAAGTCATCAATGTATTTGATGATGACGGGAATGTCATACTCGCCGCCTTGCGCGGCGGTGGCCTGGGCGTCGAGCGTGCCGGACTGACCGGAGTCCAGGGAGCCGATGTAGGCCGATGCATTCTGGTATTCCAAGCTATCCACGGGACCAAGCTCCACGGTCGTGATGCTGACCGAGTTACGACCCTGGTTGATGATCTCGATCGGCAGGTCAATCGGCATGTTGGGCATCGGTTGCCCCACGGGCCGATAGAAGCTGACGCGCAGTTGGGGCGCCACGCTGACGAGCAAGGTGATCTGCTCTGTGCGCTCCAGCGGTTTGTCTGCTGGCCCGTCGTACGAGAATTCAATCGGCACGACGTAGGTGCCGGCCGCGGCCAAACCGCTGACAATAAACTGCATCTCGACGGTCGCCAATTCGTTGACGGCGAGCACCGGCACCACGCGCACGTTTCCGGTGCCGAGCGGCGCAAAAACCGTGACTGCAGACGTGCCGCCGGTGGAGGCCGTGCCAAAGGTGATGTTCAGGCGTCGGGCGTCGCTGGTGCCCACGTTGCGGATGTTGAGGCGCAGAGTCAGCGGCTGGCCGGGGCTGGGGCGCAGCGGGTCACTCACGTAATTCTCGATGATGGGCAGCGCCTGCGGCGTGGACGGCTTGCCCGCGCTGACGCCGCCGAGGGTCACGGCAATCACCTGCTGCGAGCTAAACTTCTCATCGCCCCAGTTGATGAAGTCAAGGTTCAATTGCAGCGTGTGCAGCCCGCTCGTCGTATCAGTGTCTGCCACCAGGCGCAGCGACACGGGTCGCGTCTTGTTGACGCCAATGTCGCCTACGCTGACGACGTTGCTGCCGACGGTGGGCGCGAAGTTCTTGTTCTCGCTGCTGACCGTCACCAGCGTGCGCCGCGCCGCGCCTGTGCCGGTGTTGCGCACCTCGAAGGTCAACGTAAACGGCTCGCCGGCCGTGATGGTTTCAGGATCGGTCGCGACCTGGTCAATCACCAACTGCGGAATGCCTGGTTTTGGCTGCGTCGTCGGCGTCGGCGTGGGCGGCGCCGCGGCTACGTTGATCCCAACGGTCTCGTTGGAGGTGTAGGAAATGCCAGCGTCGTCCTGGTAGCTAATGCTAATGGCCACCGGGTAAGCGCCGCCTTTGAGATCAGAATTGCCGCGCAGATCTTGCCACACCCAACCGTGCTCATCCACGGCCAGCCCGCTGAGCGTTTTGACGCTCGATGATCCCTGGGGCGCAAAGTTCTCACTGGCGATGGAAATGATGATGTTGGATGCGCTGGCTGATCCGACGTTGTGCAGTTCTAGCACCAGCCGGAAGGTCTGGTTTGCCTGTACGACGTCTGGTTCGGTGTGAAAGCTGCGGATGAACATCAACGGCCGCACATTGGATGGCGGCGGTGTGCTGGTTTGCGCG
>UETR01000026.1_pt1 | contig 40606 bp, 46 predicted proteins | sample 1817881 | NCBI WGS metagenome assembly UETR01 (sample SAMEA4730918, study PRJEB27012) | Candidatus Amarolinea aalborgensis | place: Denmark | collected 2014-01-09
GCCGTCTCTTCGCCCAGGATCAGCCCGTCTTTGAGGCGCACCACGCGCTCCGCGTAGCGCGCCACGGCCGGATCGTGCGTCACCATCAGAATCGTGATGCCGGCGTCCCGATTTGCGCGGCGCATGATGTCCATGATCTCGATCCCGGTCTGGCTGTCCAGGTTGCCCGTCGGTTCATCAGCCAGCAGGATGGTGGGCTGATTGACCAGCGCCCGCGCCAGTGCGACGCGCTGCTGCTCGCCGCCAGAAAGTTCTGTCGGTTTATGGCCCAGCCGCTCGGCCAGGCCAACGACCTGCAGCAGGTTTTGCGCGCGACGACGGCGCTCGGCCGGCGCTATGCGGGCAAAGAGCATCGGAAACTCCACGTTCTGCGCCGCGGTCATCGTCGAAACCAGGTTGAACGACTGAAAGACGAAGCCGATGCGTGTGCGCCGGTAGGCTGCCAGGTCATTTTCGTCGAGTGCGCTCAGTTGTTGCCCCGCCACCGTAATCTCGCCGGCCGACGCCCGATCCAGGCCGCCGATCAAGTGCAGGAGGGTGGATTTGCCAGAACCAGACGCGCCCATCAGGCAGCAGAACTCGCCCTGCTGCACGCTCAGGCTGACCCCGCGCAGCGCATGAACCTGGGCTTTGCCCATCACATACGTTTTTTGCAGATCCGCAACGTCAATGATCACCGTCGGCATTTTTGGGGTTAGAACCCTCGTGAGAAAGCGCCCAAGAGAAGGCTGGGTGCAGCTCCAACCAGCACGGAAAGCGCCACGTAGATACCCATGATGATGATCGTCTTGTTGCGGCTCAAGCGCCCGCTGATCAGCACGGCCATCCCCAGGAGAACCACATACCAGACGGCAAACAAGTCAATCGAGCTCAGCGCCGCACCCACAAAGCCTAACTGCCCGTTGAGGACCTGATCGGCCGGCGTCACGAGGCCAGAGAGGCCGCCGCCCACGATGGGCGAATGCGTGCTGGCGATGAAAATGATCTGCAAGACGGTGCGTACGGCCAGGGGGAGACTGGCCCATGCGGATGTGCTGAACAGCGCGCCATAGGTGTTCTGGCCGCCGAATGCCAGCCCAAGCAGGTGCAAAAAACCGGCGCGCACGATCCAGGCCAGCAGCAGCGGCCCAATGGCAGCCAGAAGCCCCAGCGCAATCGGCTGGGGCGCTGGACCTTGCAGCGCTTCTGGCGGCAGATTCGCAAAATCCTGCGGCGGCAGGCTCTGTCGTAGCTGTTCGATGCTTGCCAAGCGACGCAGCTCAGCCACGTAGGGCGCCTCGATCACGACGCGCAGCGCCAGCAGGCTGACGATGACGACGAGCGGAATGATGAACAACCACCGTTGCCCATCGCGCACCGCGGTCAGCGCCGCGCGCGGTCGCAGCCAAATCCACCAGAGGAGCGAAAAGAGGCCTGGGCTGTGCGGCTCGGCCGGGCCAGCCGCTGCGGCTGCTGGGTTCAGGGAAAATGACATCGTGTCGTCCTTCGTGTGGATGAATTGAACTGTGTCTGCCGTCCGCACTGACGTTGCCGCGGCGACGCTGGTTCCTGGCAGGCTTCGCTGCGCCGTCGAGACCGCGCAGCCACGCGGCGGTTTGTGCAATGAGGGGTATTATAGCACAACCCTCGCTTTGCTTCCCAATTGCTGAGCGCAGACACGGCCATGAGCTTGTGGCCGATGACCGCTTTGCGGGCGCTGGAAGGCGGATGGCGCCGCGCACGAATCGGCGCCAAAGCGTCCCGAAACCGCCGGAAACACATCTCGAACCCGGCGCGTAGGTTCACGGTCATCATTTGTTCAGCCAGGCCATTTTGGCGCTTTTCCTAGAGAGTGCTAAAATCATTATTCATTATATCGCAATAAGCTGAAACAGCTCGGGGTTTTCTTGAAAGGAGTTGACAGAAGGAACTATGTCACAACGCAGACTCATCACGGCGGTGTTGATCTTACTCGTGATGCTGGCTTCGGCCGTGCCTGCCTTTGCCCTCCCCATCGAACAACCCTCGCTGGACGGAATTCATGTGGTGCAGGCGGGCGAGACCCTGAGCAGTATTGCGCTGCGCTATGGCGTGACGGTGCAGGCGCTCATGACGGCCAACGGCATTGACAACGCCAACCTGGTGTATGTGGGTCAGCGCCTGCAGATTCCCGGCGGCAGCAGCGCCGGGACCGGCGGCGGCGCCAGCGGGGTGTATGTGGTGCAAGCTGGCGACAGTCTCGGCGCCATTGCGGCCCGTTACGGAACTACGGTGGCTAGTCTGATGGCCCTCAACGGCCTTTCGAATGCCAGTATGATTTTCGTTGGTCAGCGCCTGCGGGTCAATGGCGCAGCGCCTGCTGCTGGCGGCAGCGCCCCGACCCCCGGCGCGCGCGTGCATGTCGTCGCCCGCGGCGATTCCCTGGGCGGCATTGCCGCCCGCTACGGCACGTCGGTGGCCGCCATTATCGCCGCGAATGGCCTGCGCAGCGCCAACCTGATCATTGTGGGCCAGCGCCTGCGCATCCCCAGCGGCGGCGCCGCGACGAGCGGCAGCGTGCCGGTGTATCCAGGGGCCGGCAGTCGAGGTCTGAGTTTCCAGGTCAGCATTTCAGCGCAGCGCTGCCAGCTCTATTCTGGCAGCACGCTGCTCAACACCTGGCGCTGCTCCACCGGGCGTTCGGGCTCCGGCACGAAAACCGGTTCGTTCCGGGTGCAGAGCAAGATTCGCAACGCCTGGGGTTCGCGCTGGCAGTTCTGGATGCCCTATTGGCTTGGCATCTACTGGGCGGGCTCGAGCGAAAATGGGATTCATGGTCAACCCTGGTATCCAAACGGCGGTCAGGTGTGGGCAGGCCTGGTGGGAACCCCCATCACTTTTGGCTGCGTCATGTTGGATAACACGACAGCCGCTCAATTGTACAGCCTGGCCTACATCGGTATGCCGGTCACCATTCGTTACTGATCGGCGCGCGCCTGCAGACAAGTGAAGCCAAAGGCCCTTGCCGCCAGGTGAGGGCCTTTTTATGTTGAGATAATCCATGGGGCGCGGCGGCGGACCGTCCCGCGGCGAACATCGCCACGCACCCACCCCATTGAGTAGATACAGTCGAAGCGAAGTGGAAAACGAACAAAATGCCTGAACTAAACCTGACAACGAGAAGTGATATTCGGAATGTTGCCATTATTGCCCATGTGGATCACGGGAAAACGACCCTCGTAGACGCCATTCTCAAGCAGACGCGGGTCTTTCGCGACAACCAATTGGTGATTGATCGCGTGCTCGACTCCAATGATCTGGAGCGCGAGCGCGGGATCACGATCCTTGCCAAAAATATGGCGGTTTACTACAAGGGCGTCAAGATCAACATCGTAGATACGCCGGGCCACGCCGATTTTGGCGGCGAGGTCGAGCGTGTGCTTAACATGGTGGATGGCGTGCTGCTCTTGGTAGATGCGGTGGATGGGCCGATGCCACAGACGCGTTTCGTCCTGCGCAAGGCGCTGGAACTGGGGCATCGCGCCATCGTGGTGGTCAACAAGGTGGATCGTAAGGACAGCCGGCCCGAATGGGTGACGAACGCCATCTTCGATCTCTTTATTGACCTGGGCGCCACCGATGAGCAAGCGTCCTTTCCCGTCGTCTACGCCATCGGCCAGCAAGGCCGCGCCGGCGACACACCGGACACGCTGGCGACTGATCTAACTCCGCTGCTCGATCTCATCCTGAATTACTTGCCCGGCCCCACCGTCAATATGGGCGGCCCGGCGCAGATGCTCATCACCCTGCTGGCCTACGACGACTACAAGGGACGGATTGCCATCGGCCGTCTCTTTGCCGGTCGTTTGCACCGTTTGCAGCAAGTGGCCGTTATTGCGACCAGTGGGCAGGCCAGGTTCGGGCGTCTGGCGCAGGTTTTTTCGCACCAGGGTCTGGAGCGCGTCGAGCAGGAAGAGGTGGAGGCGGGCGACATCGTGGCGGTGACGGGCCTTCCAGAGGTCACCGTGTCCGAGACGGTGGCCGACGCCAGTGATCCGCACCCCTTGCCGCCCATCCGCATCGAAGAGCCGACCGTGCGCATGACCTTTGGCGTCAACACCAGTCCCTTCACGGGCCGCGAGGGCACCTGGAGCACCAGCCGCAAGCTGCGTGAACGTCTGTTCAAAGAACTAGAGCACAACGTCAGCCTGCGCGTGGATGAGACCGACTCAGCCGACACGTTCCTGGTCTCTGGACGCGGTGAGCTGCACCTGGTGGTGCTGATCGAAACCATGCGCCGCGAAGGGTACGAATTCGAGGTCAGCAAGCCGGAGGTGATCTTCCACACCGATGCGGCGACGGGCGAGCGCCTGGAGCCAATCGAGGAGGCTTACATCGAAGTGCCCGAGCCCTGGCTGGGCGCGGTCGTTGAGATGTTGGGCACCCGGCGAGCGCAGCTGCAGGACATGCGTCACAGCGACAATGGCATCGTTTTCCTGCACTACAAGGTGCCGACACGCGGCCTGCTTGGCTTCCGCAACGATTTCCTGACGATGACCAAAGGCAACGGCATCATTCATACGCTCTTTGCGGGGTATGAGCCGTTCTACGGGCCGATTGGGACGCGCACGCATGGCAGCCTGGTGGCCTGGGAGGCCGGCGTTGCCACGACCTACGGCTTGAAGAACGCCGAGGAGCGCGGCACGCTCTTCATCGGCCCCAACCGGGATGTCTACGAAGGCATGATCGTCGGCCAGAACAGCCGCGACACCGATATGGATGTCAACGTGTGCAAGAAGAAGCAGTTGACCAACATGCGGGCGTCGAGCAGCGAAATTCAAATCCGCCTGACTCCGCATCGCATCTTGAGCCTGGACGACTGCATCGAATTCGTTTCCGACGATGAGGTGGTTGAGGTGACGCCTCTCAACATCCGGATGCGCAAGCGGATTCTGAATTCAGATTTGCGACGCAAGGCCGCGAAGGATAAGGACGAATAGAGAGACGCGGGAAGAGAGGAAGCAAGACTTCCGAAGTCTGTCAGGACTTCGGAAGTCTTTTTTGTTTCCACACAGGCTAGGGTCTTTTTGTATCGCCGCGCCGGCTAGGGTCTTGTTGTGTTGCCCCGCAGGTTAGGGCTAGGGCATCCTGGTTTCGGCGATCAGATGATCCACGACCGCATTCATATCGCGCGTCTTTTCGAAGACTCTGAGCTGGCGGTCGGCGCTGGTGCCGTGTTCGAGGATACGGTAGATCGGTTCGATGGCTTCGCGGCTGCCCAGCTCCTCCACTTGCTCGTCCACCAGGCGCAGAATTTCGCGCACGAGCTGTCGCGTGGGCACTTCCGTGTATTTGCCAAAGTCAATCAGCTTGCCGTCAATGCCATGCTGCACCGCGCGACGTTTGTTCTCTTCGATATAGTCGCGGCGGTAGATGCGGAAGGTGATGTTGCGCCGCCGTAGTTCCCACAGCCAGGCGACTACAGCCTGGATGAGCGCGGCAATTGCAATGGCCTCGTCCACGCGCGTCACCATATCGCACACGCGGAACTCGATGGTGGGAAAAGCGTAGTGCGGCCGCACGTCCCACCAGATCTTCGATCCGTTGGGGATGCAGCCGGTGTTGATGAGTGTATCTACGAAACGCTGAAATTCGCCCCACGATTCGAACCGTTCAGGCACGCCGGAGCGAGGAAAATCTTCGAAAACGATGCTGCGGTAGGACTTGAAGCCCGTGTTTTGCCCCATCCAGAACGGCGAGCTGGTGGATAAGGCCAGGATGTGCGGCAGCATGTAGCGCACGACATTCATGCAGTCAATGCCAAAGTCACGATCTTCGATGCCAATGTGGACATGCATGCCGAAGATCAGGAGGCGCTGCGCCAGGATCTGCATGTCCTGCACCACGCCCTTGTAGCGGTCGAACGGCGTGATCTCCTGCTGCCGCCAATGCGAGAACGGATGCGTGGCCGCCGCCACAATCGCCAGGTTATGTTCTTCGGCCAGGCTGATGATGGATTCACGCTGTTTGCGCAGCTCTTCGGCCAATTGGGCGATGTTTTGGCAGATCGGCGTGCCCAGCTCCACCATGGACTGGTGCATTTCAGGCTTGATGGCGTGCTCTTTCAGCACCCCCTTCTCAACGTTCTGGGTGCTGGTCTGCTCCATCAGTTCCGTGATGGCCGCCTTCAAGCCGCGCGTGGAGGGATCAATGATCTGGTACTCTTCTTCGACGCCGATCGTGAGTGATGGTCGCTTCACCATATATCTACCTCATCTACCTCTTGCCATGGTTTTGTGTCTTGGGTGCAAGCCGCGTGGGATACCGCGGTGGTCAGCTGGCTGCCAACCAGGGAATTACCAGGACGATCGCCGTCAGTCCACGCCCTTGCGTGTTTCGAGGATCAAATGGTCCACCACGGCGCGCAGGTTATGGTCATTTTCTTCGTAGACGCGCAGCTGGCGGTCGGCGCTGTTGCCCTGCTCGATGATGGAATAGGCGAATTCTAGTTCGTCGCGGCTGTCCAGTTCATCTACCATGGGGTCAACCAGGCGTAGGAGCTCGCGCACGAGCTGCTTGGCGGAGAACTGCTGCTCTTTGCCGAAATCCACCAGTTTGCCATCCAGGCCGTAGCGCACCGCGCGCCATTTGTTCTCGGCGACCAGGCTGCGGGTGTAGTCGCGAAACATCATGTTATGGCGTCGCAGCTCCACGAGCCAGGCGACTGTCGCTTGCACCAGGGCCGCCACCGCCAGCGCCTCATCCACGGTGGTGCATGCGTCGAAGACGCGGAATTGCAGGGTGGGCAAGCGCCAGTGCGGCCGCACATCCCAGTAAATCTGACGCTCGTGGTCAATACAGTGCGTTGCCATCAGCATGTCAACGTACTGGCGGTATTCACCCCACGAAGCAAAATGGTGTGGGATGCCGCTGCGGGGCAGGTTTTCCAACAGCACGTTACGATACGACTTCAGGCCGGTGTTGCGACCGCTCCAAAAAGGCGAGCTGGTGGACAGGGTTAACATGTGCGGCACCATGTAACGGATGACATTCATCACGTCAATGCGCAGCTCCGGATCTTCGATGCCGATGTGCACATGCGTGCCGAAGATTAGGAGACGCTGCGCCAGCATGTCGCGTCCCGCGACTAATCCTTCGATGTGACCGGGTCGCGGAATGCCTGGCTTGCGCCAGGATGTGATCGGATGCGTGCCGGCCAGGGCTACTTCGAAGCCGCGATCGTGCGCCAGTTTCATGACGCCCTTGCGCTGCTGGATCAAGGCCTGGCGAGCCTCTTTGATGTTGGCGCAGACTGGCGTGCCCATCTCCAGCGTGGCTGGCAGTTCCACCTGCACCTCGCCCTCTGCGTCCTGTTCACGCAGGATCAACCGTTCGTTGTCCATGACGCGCGAGATGATGGAACGCAGTTCGCGCGTCTCTGGATCAATAATCTGGTATTCTTCGCTGATACCAATGTTCAGACTAGGCTCTTGGAACATCGCACGCCTCCATCGAATCTCTTGTCGTCTGCTTGGTTTACACCACGAACGTCGGCACGGTAGAACCGCCACCGGCGGTTACGTTGAGCAGCGTCACCGTGGAAAGGCGGGTCAGGCAGCCGCCAATCATGCGCCCGTGAAACACGAAGGGGTCGCAGTCCACCAGGCGCTGACTGATGTGCACCTGGCCGTCGGTGGTCAAGGCTGGAAAGTCCTCGTACGCGATCTGCACGCGTTCTTGTAGGACAGCATTTTCCGGCAGGCCACTCTGCAAGGCTTTCTCCCACGCGGCGCTGTCAGTTTCCCAACCGATGACAACGCCCTTGCCGCCGTACTCATCGTTCGGTTTGATGACCAGGCGATCCTTGTTTTCCAGTGCAAAGGGCAGTAGATCCACCTCTTGTCCGTGGAACAGCGTTTTTCGTTCTTCGATCATGCGCGTCCAGGGGATGTGCGCATCGAGCGCGGCTCGTTCGGCGGGCGTGAAGAAATGTTGATTGCGCTCATCGCCGACCACCGCGAAGCTGGCTTTTTTGTGCAGCAGCTTGCAGCGGAAGGGGTTCATCATGCAGATTTTGCCGTCGGCCAGCGCGTGGATGATCGGATGATCGAGGCCGTAGCGCTCCAGCAGCTCGGTCGAGAGAACCCGCTTGTAAATGAAATCAACCGCCAGGCCGCCGCCGGCGCCGTGCGCCAGCATCACGCCGTTACGATACTCCAGCTCATCGGGGCTGACGATGACCGCGCGGATGCCCTGCTGGGCGAAGTATTCCTGGAACAGGATGAATTCGTTTGCCGTGGGGACGCCGTGCCAATCCACGATGGCAATCGTGGGCAGCGCCCCCCGATTGCCGCGCCAGGCGTAGTAGATCTCCAGAATCGCGTCCACGGCGTGCTGGCGCGCCCAGAGCGGCGTCAGCGGATAGCGCGCCTGGAAGTTCTTGATCAGCGGCGTCTGCAAGAAGACCTCGGACAGCACATCTTCATAGGCCATGGCTGCCGGGCTTTCGGCGTTGTACTCCACAAACTGCAGCGTGCCATCGTGACTGAAGAACGAATCCAAGCGCGCCGTCGGCACGGGCGTCTCATAGCCGGTCTCCAGCGTGATCAGGTATTCTTCCTCTGGGGTCAGCGCGACCTGGCGCCGCAGAGACGCATCGCCCATCATGGCGTTGTACACCTTGTTGAACGCGCTGATCAGCAGCTCACATTCGCCCACGACATACTTCCACTGCGCTTTCGTCAGCAGATGAGGGCGCAGGACGGTGGTCAGCGGCCGCTCCCCAAAGTACAAGCGACGGGCGCGCATTCCCTGCTCCAGCTCGCTCCAGGTATCGGCCGCCATCGCCGGCGTACACAGGTCGTGGTAGTAAGCGATGATATCGGTGATGTTGGGTTCGGCGCTCATGACCTTTCCTCTTTCACGTTGAATGATCTCGTCGGGGCCGCCTGCTTCGAAGGTTACGGTCGCACCAACCTGCCCCAGGGATACTGATACCCCTGCCAGACGCCCTGCGTCGCGCGGTTGATGACCAGATCGCTCATGGCGTTGAGCGCCCATTCAAAATAGTGCTGCGTCAGGGAATAGATGTCCATGTCAGGCGCCGGGTTCATGAAGTCAATCGCGTAGGGCACCCCGTCGCGCACGGCGAATTCCACGGTGTTCATATCATAGCCCAGAGCCTGGTTGAGGAGTCGCGCATCGTGCACCACGCGCCGCCCCAACTCCGCGTCCATGTGTGCATGCTCCACGTGGTATTTGCGCTCGCGCGGGTCGTACTTCATGGGGAGGATCGTCTCCTGGCCGATGCACATGCAGCGCACGTAATGATCCCACTCGATGAACTCCTGCACAATCATGCACAACTGCTCGCTTTGATCGTAGTAGTAGATCAGTTCATCAATCGTGTTGACTTTGTACACATCACGCCAGCCGCCGCCCCAGGCGTCCTTGAGAATGGCCGGCATGCCCACGTAATCGGCAATGGCCTTCCAGTCAATGGGATATTTTAGATTACGCAGGCTCTCACTGACGACGCCCTCCGGGTAGCTCTTATTGGGCAGCACCACCGTGCGCGGACTGGCGACGCCAAGTTTGGTTGCCAACGAAGCTTCGAAGAACTTGTCGTCGGCCGACCACCAGAAGGGATTGTTGATGACGTACGTCCCCTGCAAGATCGCATTCTTGAGATACGTGCGATAGTATTTGATCTCGTGCGAGATGCGATCCACGATCACCGCATACTCGTTAGGTTCATTCTGGACCGTTCCGCCCAGTTTGACATACTCCGCGAAGACGCCCACATTCCGGCGATTGACTTCTTCGATAAAGGCGGGCGGAAAAGACCATTCGCGGCCGACCATGACGCCGACTTTCTTGATGTCTGCCATCTGATTCCCAGGTTCCTCCTACGTGGTGTCGAACGTGGGCGCTGTGGATGACAACGACCAAGCGTTCATCTGTCAAGGTTGTTCGATTGATTTTGTTATCAGGCGCCGCTGACATACCAGCGGATCATCTGCTGCCAGTAGGGCCAGTCGTGCGACCACCCATTCCACACTCGAAACGCGTGCCAGATGTTCTTGCTCCATAGCGCGCTGGAGAACTCACGATTGTTCTGGTACGCCGGGTCGTGCTCGCCGATGGCGATAATCATGTCCACTTTGCGGATCTGGTCAAGCCGTCCGGGGTCCTGCTCGTGGACAATGAATTCACTGGGGTTATTATAGTAGATGTTATCGTCATAGTAGCCATCGAAGAAGCCGCGCATCTGATACTTGCCGCTCAGCGCAATCGCGCGGTTGACGAGTTCAGGGTGGCGCAGGGCAAAGTTGACGGCATGATAGGCGCCAAAGCTGCAGCCATGGACAATGGTGAACGGCGTCGGATTTCTCCACCAGACGAAGGGCAGCAATTCACGCACCAGGTATTGATCGTATTGCAGATGGCGCATGATGCGTCCGCTGGGGTGTACGGAGCGGGCGTAGAAACTTTCGGCATCTACGCTGTCTACACAGAACAGCTGTAGATTGCCGCTCTCGACATGATCGCGCAGCGCCCACACCATGCCCCTGTCTTCATATTCAAAGAAGCGGGCGCGCGACGTCGGGAAAACGATCATACGCGCGCCGCCATGCCCGAAAACGAGCAGTTCCATCTCTCGGTTCAACGTTGGGCTGTACCATTTATGGTATTCACGATTCATGGATTCGTTCGATGCTCCACTTGTGAGGAATGTGACCGACGTGAAGACTTGCGATCAAGCCGCGTCGCTTGATCTGGCGCGCCATCAGCTCGCCGGCTCGACGAAAGTCAGGGGAAAGTCCACGGTCATTTGATGCAGCAGCGCGTCGCCGCGCGTGAGCAGGACCTGCGCATGGTACACGGCTGCCGGCTGCGGCGCCTGGCGTAAATGCAGTGTGTAGGCAAGCTCTTGTTCGCGCACTTCGACCGCGCTCAAGCTCGCAACCGTATGACCTTCAGGATCGGTAATGACAACATCAAGATTGGGATACTCGGCAAATGCGGTCAGCGCCACACGCAACCACAGTCGGCGCAGATCCGGATAAGGATATACAACCGCCGCCGCAATCTGTGGCGCCTGGTCTTCCCAGTTGATCTGAATCTGCATAGATTACAATCGCTGCGCAATTCGGATTTTAGCTTGCAGAATGACCACCCTTGAGATGCTAACATACCTTCGCTGAGCGAACGCAAGCGCTGGAGGCGAGAGTGGGTGAGAGTCGAACTCACCACGGCCGCTTCGAGCACCCGTCACCGGTTTTGAAGACCGGGGAGCCCACCGGGACCCATCCACCCCCATGACCGCAGCGGGGATGATACAATGCTTTGCACGATTCGTCAAAGTATTGGTCTGCAAGAAAGTCGTGGCGCGCGTCTCTTTGAACGTACTGAGAGGCCGTCGCCCGCGTAACAACAATCGGATTGACGGTGTCATATTGACGGTGTCATAATGAATGGCGTCATCATGATTCGCCGTGCTGAGCGTGTTCCTGGCACTACACAGAGACACAAACCTGCACGCCAATCATTGACAAAAACCCCTGGATTTAGTACCATTGTGGTACTGGACAAATTCACGGCCTTGTGTTAAAATCGTGTGGCTGAGCATGTAGGCTAATGGCCGCGCTCGCTTCCCCACACCAATCTCTCACATTCACGGGTTCAGTTTTAGGAGGCGAAATATGAATCGTGTAACCTTCGTCGGACGGCTGGCAGCTGTGGTGGGCCTGCTGGCGCTTTTGGCCGTAGCGAATGCGGCTCCCGCAATCCAGGCATCGCCAGATGCTGGGACCCTGGCCGTTGGCGCTGGCGCGCAGGTGTGGAACGGCCACAGTTGCTCAGCGCCTGTCCCCATCAACGTGAGCGGCCTGGGCGCTGGTCTGGGCGGCTACGAGAGCAAGCTCAGTTGGGCCGCCGGCCGTTTCAGTTCGGCCGATGCAGACATTTCTATCAACATTGGCACCTACCTCACCAACGGCGGCACCCGCCAACAGACTGGCGACAGCAGCACGCCGGCCCTCAAGGCCGTCAGCACCGACGCCGTCAAATGGGGCGGCTACTCCTGGGGCGCCGGCAACCCGCCGGGCAACATGGCCAATGGCCTTCTCTCCACGGTCAGCCTCAAGCCTACCGCCACCTGCGGCAGCGTGGCGATGACCCTGGCCGAGACGCAGTTGGTTGACATCAACGGCGCCGTCATTGCTCTGACTGCACAGACGGGTGGCACCGCGAATGTTTGGAGCAAGTTTGACGTCAACGGTAGTGGAACCATTACCGGCATTGACGTAACTCAGGTCACCGCCAGGCTTGGGCAAGCTGCCACAGCATGTGGAAATAACTATCAGTACGACTTGAATGACAGCGGGTCAATCACTGGTATTGACGTAAGCCGTGTTACAGCCAAGCTCGGGCAGAACCCCCTTGTCGCTTGCGTCAACTGAACACGAATTTGTCTTAGCCTGACACACTTTCCTACGTTCGAGGAAGTACCGACGAGCCACACCTTACCAGCACTAATGAGACTGGCTCGTCTGCACACATGGATTTTCTGAGGGAGGTCATAAATGACTTTAAGACGTTTGGCGCCCATTGCAGCTTTGCTAGTACTTCTGATAGTGGCAGCCGGCATGGCGAGTGCTTCACCCGCCAATGTGTCGCTCAGTCTTCTTTACATCCATCCTATTGGTAGTAATGCTAGCGAAATCGTAGCACGTAATCTAGGCCCGTCTGGTACTGGAAACGGGGCTATCGGCTTTACTGTGTATCTTGAGTACGACCATACAAAGGGATCGCTGTCTTCCGTGACAACTGGGCCTGACTTTGCGGCCCTTAACTGCGGTTTTGGCACGTTCAAAGCAGATCCTCATCCGTTGAATCCGTCTGGTGTACAGGTCGACGGAACGTGTACCACAAGCATTCCACCTGCTGGTGTTGCAGCACCAACCGGCAACGTCGTGCTCGCCACATTGAATTGGACATGCACATCACCGTTCACGGTGGACTTGAAGACTAACCCGGTTGGCAGCCCTGCCTTGACCGAAGTGTTCGATCCGCTCTTCAATGAGTATTTTGTCCCCGACAATCAGTTAGTTGACGGCGGTGCCTGCGGTAGCCCTCTGGCTGTAACCCTGGCCGGCGTAACCGCCAGCCCGGTGACGCCACTTGGTAATGCATTATATCCGGCCCTGGCTGGTGCTGTGGTTCTACTCGCTGCAGCGGGTGTTGCGTTTCGCGGTGTCCTTCTTCGCAAACCCTAAGTAGGTCACACATCTACTATGACAGGGGCAGCTCAGCAGAGCCGCCCCTGTTGTTTTTGTGCTAGTTGATCGAGCATGTTTTTTCGCATCTCAGGATGATTGATGCTGTATCATAAATCAGCTTTCTTGCTGCTTCTTCGTTTATGCCTCGTGTTCTTATTTATGATGTTGACTGTAGTGAACTTTGCGTCAGCATCAGACCCAACTTCTTTTCATATTCGCCCCTTAAATGCGACGACGTCTGAGTTGGTGGCGAAAAACCTGGCTGTGGACACCGGCAGTTTACCCATTGTGGCGTGGGATGTCTATGCCAGTTTTGATCACGCCAAGGGTCACCTCGCCAGTGTATCCCCTGGCCCGGCATGGCAAGCACTCGATTGTGGCTTTGTAATCCATGTCGTGGACGGGACTGACCCATTCGACGCTAACGATGTCTTTCTAAGCGGCTTTTGTACAAATCGCATCGAAAACGGCGTCCGGGGTGAAGAAATCGTTCTGGCAACTCTGACGTGGCAGGACTGTCGTTCTGGCTTTGTCGTAGATTTGCGATCGCGTCATGCTGAACGCAAGAATCCTCTCACTGATGTTGTAGACGTAAGCCTGCAAAGTGAGCAATATGTACCAGACGCCGACCTCTTCGACGGCGGCGCGTGTGGCGACACGACCCAGGGCATCCAAACAACGATTGATAATCCCCTGCCGCAAGCCTCCCCGCTGGCGACCTCAGCCCCGATCCTGGCTTTGGTGGTGGGCGGCGTCATTCTGGCGGCGGCCGCAGCGGCCGCTTTCCTGCGCCTGCGCAGGTCCTGACAACAGTTGAATCGGAGGAAAACTATGCGACTCACACGCGCAACCTGTTACCTGCTTCTCGCGTTGACCCTGCTGGCGACCACCACGGCCCTGGCGGCCGGCGCGGTGGTCACACTCACCCCCCCGGCCGCCGCGGTCCCGGCCGGTGGTGAATTCACGACCGACGTCACCATCAAAGGGGCGGAGGCCGTTTTGGGCTTCCAGTTCGATGTCATTTATGACGCCAACCTGGTGGAGTTGACCTCCTTTGACCTCGGCCCGTGGTTGGGCAATTCTGGTCGCAGCCCCGCTAAGCTCGGCCCGGCCTTTGCCAAGGAAGGGGGACGCGCCACCGTCGGCGCGTACACCCTGGGTCAACAGGCAGGCGCCGGCGGCGACGGTCTGATGGTCACGCTGCACTGGAAGACCAAAGCCGCGGGCAGCCTGGATTTGCAGCTGCAGAAGCTGCAGTTGGCCGGGGCCGGCGGTACGGCGCTGCCCGGCGAAATCAATGAGGGTAAGGTCAACGTCGCCATTGGCAATGCTGCAGCCAGCAGCGGCAGTGGATCGCCCACAGGCCCTGCCAGCGGCTCTACAGCGGCTGGCAACGGCGGCAGCTCACAGTCCCTGCTTTTGGGCGGGGCTATTCTGGTCCTGGCGATTGTGGCTTATTTCTTGCTGCGCCGACGCCAGGCCTGAGCAGTGCGCGGTTGGCAATAGAAAACCAGGCTTCACACGGAAGCCTGGTTTTTTGTTGCCATAATCTATCGAAGAAACGAGGCCTTCTGTCTCCGCCGCGGAGAAGGCCTTACCGAGTGAGCACTTACCGGTCGTTCACCTACCAGGAAGAGACGTCATCGTCATCGGCGTCGTCGCTCCAGTCATCGTCCTCTTCTTCGTCATCCTCGATGTCGTCTTCATCCATCCAGTCCTCGTCCTCATCCAGGTCGAGATCCAGATCGTCGTCTTCCCACTGGTCATCCGTTGCATCCGCCTCGACCTGTCCTACCTCTTCGTAGGTCAAACAATAGCCCTCTTCGCTCAGGCGAATTGTCTCGGCGCCGCAGAAGCCGTCATCCCAGTTGCCACAGTCTGAGAGGGGGCAGAGAATCTTGGTCATATAGGTGTATCTCCTTTTGACGAGGTCACGCTGCAATCACAGCTTCTACATCTTCGTAGTCATCGTCGCTCTCGTCGAGATCGTCGAAGTCTACGAAGTCGTCCTCTTCGTATTCGAAGTATTCAAATGCCTCTGTGGGCGCCTCACATTCAGGGCAACGGTCTGGCCGTTTCTGCCCTGGTGCAATATACCCACATTCCATACATTCCCATTCACCCATGTAGTGGGTTTCTCCTTGGTCAAGAGGGTCAAAGTTATTCTAACCGCTTTTAGTGAATTGTCAAACCACCCTGCGACCTTACAAGTTCCGGACTCCTGCGCTTGTTTGGCCGGCAGCCCCACTGCGGACCGGGTTCTTAACCACAGAGATCACAAAGAACGCAAAACAGCCGCCAATTTGCACCGGACCCACCGTTTCTTTGTGATTACTCGCCCCCGCATGCGTTCTTTGCGGCTGAATGTGTGTTGTATTTGGGAATTCCTGTGGTTCGGACTTGTTTGCTCACGTTGGGGTCGCGCGGGAGGCGATGATGTCCGCGTACTGCTGCGCCGCGTGTTCACCGGCGGGCGTCAATGCGTAGACGCCGCGCGCCGTGCGGTCGAACCAGCCGTAATAGTTGCGCTGCAAAATAGCCGCGGTATTGCTCAACCCCACCGCGGCCTTGATATCTTCCACCGCGCACGCGCCATGCGCATGCAAATGCCCTACGACCCGCAGGGCTTGCAGGCGATACGCGGTGACGAGTGGACGCCGCGTGCTGCCGCCCGTGTTGAAATCGCCCATGCGGCCGTCAAACTCCGTGGCGACCTGGGCCTGCTTGCTGCGCCGCGTACGCGGCGCTTGCGCGGCTTCTGCTTCCAGCACAACTTCCACGAGCGGCGGCTCGATGGCAAAATTGACGGTCAGCAATCCAAGCCCCAGCCGTCGGCACAACTGCTGGACTTCACGCCACCACGGCGTGCGCAGCTTGCGGCCGGGCGTTTCGATCGCGACGTAGACATGATTTGTCACCTGCTGGCGGCGCAGCCCCTGCAGCACCAGGGTCAGGTTGAACGTCAGCTTCATCTCCACCACCACCAGCCGCGCTTCCTGTCGGGCCACCAGATCGCAATCCTTGACCTCGCCACGTATCTCGTAGCCCTGCTGCTCAAAGAAGCGCTTGAGCGGCGCGTATAGATCACTCTCCTGCCTGACTGCCATGCGCCGATTATAAGCGGCAGCGGGCGTGCAAGGCAAATTGGCCTGAAAGTAGAATTTGCCAAGTCGTTCTGTTCGTCGTAAGATAAACAGCAACAGGTGCACCGCTGCCTGGGGTGAAAAACCACCCTGCACAGCGCTATCTGTAAACGACTTGACAGAGAAAAGGGAGCATCACCGGATGAAAAACCTGCTGAAATGGCTGCTGCCGCTGGCGTTGATTGCAGTGGCCATCATGATTCTGCGCAAGACTCTGGGCGAACAGAAGGCGATTGATCTGAGCGGAACAGAGAACAAAGGCCCGTCTGAGGCGGAAGCCTTGAGCGAGGCCGCACTGGGCGGCGAAATTAGCCCTGACCTGTTGAAAATCCTGGTTTGCCCGTTGGATAGAGGGCCGTTGACGCTCAGCGCCGACGGTAAGTGGCTCATCAACCCACGCAACGGCTATCGCTATCCCATTCGCGATGGCATTCCGATCATGCTGATTGACGAAGGGCGCAAATTCCAAGACACGAGCCTCATCGTTCAACCGGCGTAGTCCCATGAAACAAGATCTTGACCTGGCCATGGCCGACATGGGACTGGACGCTTTTGTCCTCACGGGCGACGCGACGCTTGATCCTGATGTGTTCTACATGACCAACGGGGCCTTGCTCGAGGGCGCCATGATCGTGAAGAAACGGGGCGAGGCGCCGCTGCTCATTCACAGCCCGATCGAACGCTTTGCGGCCGAGCAGTCCGGACTGGCGCTCATCAACCGCCAGCGCTGGGACTATCGCGCCATCTCAGGCCGTTTCCCCGATCGCTTCGACGCCATGGTCGAGTATCAGCGCCAAATCCTCAGCGACCTGGGCGTGCAAGGCCGCGTGGCGTTTCTGGGCAAGATGGATGCCGGCTACGCCTACCGTTTCATTGGCAGCCTGCTGCAGGCCATGCCGGCTATTCAACCGGTGGCCGAGTTCGAGTCCGTCTTCGAGCGTGTGCGCCAGACGAAAGACGCCGCGGAAATTGCGGCGCTGCGTCAGGTCGGCGAGAAGACCACCCAGGTGGTGCAAGCCGTGGTGGACTTGATTCAGCGGCAGGCTGCGCGAGAGGGCATCCTGGTCAAGGCCGACGGTCAGCCGTTGACGATTGGCGATGTCAAGGCTTTCATGCGCGCCCGCTTTTTCGACCTGGAACTGGTGGATGACGGCGCCACGATTTTTGCCCAGGGCGCAGACGGCGCGAATCCACATCACACGGGCAACGACGCCCAAGCCTTGCGTTTGGGCAGCCCGATTGTATTCGACATCTTCCCCAGGGACCAGCGTTCTGGCTATTATCACGACATGACGCGGACATTTTGCATTGGCTATGCCCTGCCGCATGTCCAGGCTGTTTATGACACGGTGCTTGGCGCCTTCGACGCGGCGGTGGCCGCGCTGCGCGTCGGCGAGGCCTCTGGCTTCTACCAAACGCTGGTCTGCGACTACTTCGAGGCGCGTGGCTACACCACGATTCGCCAGGATCGTATGACCACGCGCGGTTACAACCACTCATTGGGGCATGGCCTGGGGCTGCGCGTGCATGAAGCGCCCATCCTCAGCGACATGCCGGGATCGAGCGTGCCTCTGCTGCCAGGCGCTGTCATCACGATCGAGCCAGGGTTGTACGATGCCGAAGCAGGCTACGGCGTGCGCATCGAAGACACCTTCTTCGCGGACGCGCAGGGCGCGTGGCACAGCCTATCACCTTTTCCCAAGAACCTCGTCATTCCCATGGATTAGCGCCATGATTTTCGGCCCTTGCTATGCCTGACTGGATGCACGTCCGCTACGATCCGGTTCACCGCGCAGCTCATCTGACCGATCCCTATCGTACGCAGCTGCGCGTGCGGCTGCAGGCATTCCAGAGTGTGCGCCTGCGTCAGGATCATGACGACCTGGCGCGTTCCCCGCAGTATGGCCGGCTGGCGCAGTTCTTCTTCGAGGATATCTACGGTCCGCACGACTTCGACGACCGCAACACGCGCTTTCGACAGTTGTACGACAAGCTAGTGCACATTGTCGGCCCCAAGCCGCTGGCCGCGATGAAGGAATCCCTGGACTTGGTGGAACTGACCGACGCGCTCGACGATTATCTGATTGATGTGCTGGTGCTGCACGGCAAAGCCGACGCATGGACGACCGAGGACTATGAGTGGGCCTATCGTGAGTGCGACAACTACTTGGCGCGGGTCGAGCAGATCGAGCGCATCGGCGCCACACTGCGGTCAGTCGCCAACCTCAGCCGCCTGCCGCTAATTGACTGGCATCTGAAGGCCCTGCGCCTGCCCGCGCGGCGCCTGGGCTGGGAGCCAACGCTTGGCTTCCTGATTCGCGGCTACCAGGTTTTCCACCATGCACGCAATGTGGAGCCGTTTGTGCGCGCCGTGGAGACGCGCGAGACCGCGCGTCTGAATCGCATCTACGGCGTTACGGCTTGAGATGTTCGCGCACCGTGCGCACCAGCATGTCGGCGCGCAATTCAGGCAAGGTGAAGCACGGCGCGCCCATGGCCTCGGCCAGGTTGCGCGCCAGGCCGCGATCGAACGCCGCATGCTCCATGTTGATGACCACGCCCCGCAGGTGATTGGCTTTGATCAGGTTGGCCATGCGCGTGGCCTCTTCCTGCGGCGGCATGCCCGTCATCGAGACATTGCCGGCGCCATCCGTCAGCAAGACGATGATCGGCAGCACTTCCTGGTCGCGCTGACGGGCGGCCAGGCAGATTTCATACGCCAGCAGCAGGCCGCTGCTCAAGGGCGTTTTGCCGCCCACGGGAATCGTGCGCAGGGCGCGTTCCGCCAATTCGACGCTTGACGTCGGCGGCAAGATCAAGCGCGCGCGGTCTTTTTGAAACACCACCAAACCCACCTGATCCCGTCGTTGATAGGCATCCATCAGCAGCGACAGAATGGCCCCCTTCGTTGCCTCCATACGTTCGGCCGCGGCCATGGACCAGCTGGCGTCCACGACGAACAGCACGAGATTGGCCGTACGCCGTACGCGGATCTTCTGCTGCAAATCGCGACGCTGCACAGCGAAGGCGACCGCGCGTTCGGCGCGCAGATGCGCGCGCTGCAATTGGTAGGGCGCGGCTGTGCGAATGGTGGCATCGAAAGCGATGTCATTGGGGCGGTCGTGGATGGGGCGGGATTTGATGTAACGGCCCCGCTTGCGCTCTGTGCGGGTGACAGAGCGTTTGCCTGCCTGGCTGCGGGCCATCCGATCCAGCGGCGTATCGAGGCGCTTGGTTTTGAAGGTGTCGCCGATCTTGATCGGCCGGCCAGCCGGGGCTTTGTTTTCTTCTCCGCCTTTGCTGGGGTTCGTGCTTGTATCGGGCGAGCCGCTGGCGCCTTGCGGTTCACCCTCTTGCGTTTCGTCGCTTACGTCATCTTTTTTTTTACGCTCGACGATGGCGTCTGATTTTCGGCCCCGCTGCTCTCTTCGGGCGGCCCCATATCCGCGCGAATCTGACGCAGGCGCTCTTCGAGCTGGCGCGGCTCCAGGGCAATATCCTGGAAGGGCGCTTTCTTCATGCGGTGGGGCAAAGCCAGCTCGGCTGCCAGCAAAATGTCGCGCTCGCTGAGATGCAAGCGACCTTCGTACGCGGCATGGGCGCGCGCCGTTTTCAGGATGGCAATGTCGGCCCGATGGCCGTCCACCTTGAAATCTGCGGTCAGAGCGGCAATCATGTACAGGTCGCGCGGCGAATACTCAACCAGGGGTAAACGGCTGCGCGCGTGGTCAATTTCTTCGGTCAGGTGTCGTTCGGGCGTGTGCCAGCGCGCGCGGAAGCCGTCTGGGTCTTGTTCGAATTCGATGCGGCGCTTGAGGATTTCGACGCGCTGATTCGCGTCATTGATGCCCTGCATATCCACACACAGCGCGAAACGATCCAGGAGCTGCGGCCGCAGATCGCCTTCTTCTGGATTCATGGTGCCGATCAGGATGAAACGCGCGGGGTGCTGAAATGAAATGCCTTCGCGCTCGACTACGTTGATGCCCATCGCGGCCGAATCGAGCAAAATATCCACCACGTGGTCATCGAGTAGATTGACCTCATCCACGTACAGCAGGCCGCGGTTGGCTGCGGCCAGCACGCCTGGCTCAAAATGACGTTCGCCCCGCTGAATCGCCTTTTCGATGTCCAGCGTGCCCACGACGCGGTCTTCAGTCGCGCTGACCGGTAGATCAACGAAACGTGTGCGCCGAATCGCGGTGGACAGCACCTCGCCGCGTTCCAGGCGACTGCGGCAGTTGTCGCACAACTGATCCGGGCGATTGGGGTCGCACTGGAAAGGGCAGTCGGCTACCACTTCGATTTCGGGGAGGAGCGCGGCCAGCGCGCGCGCCGCGGTTGATTTCGCGGTGCCGCGTTCGCCGCGAATCAGTACGCCGCCGATGCGCGGACTAATGGCATTGAGAATCAACGCCCGGCGCATGCGGTCTTGGCCGACAATGGCCGTAAAGGGAAAGATGGGAGCCGGCATCTAGTTCTTCTCCAAGCCCAGGTTTGGCAACGCTACTGCCGTGAAACCAGGTGTAGGGGACGAATTCCCATGTACGTGTCGCCGCCCGTAAGGGTGCGCAGAATCACGTCCGGTAGTTTCCATGGGATCAGGTTGTGCATCTCCGCCGGGCTGAGGGGTTCGTTGTTGTTTGCCAGGAAGAGGCGAAAAACAGCCGAGGCCAACGGCAAATTGTTGTTGATGTAGTCTGGCTTGCGCGCGCAGACCGTGCGTAAGCACTGCCACAGCGCATCAGTGCGCTTGACCTCCGCCGTGTCAGGGTCAATCCAGTCAACCATCTCGGTGTGGCGGTGACTAGGGAAACGCGCCTTACAATCATCGCACAACTGATTGCGCAGATACAGGCGGAAATCAAGGCCGCTTTTTTCCCACCAGTTGAAGTCAATATGAAACTTGGTGTCAATGGTTGGTTTCATCCAGGTCGTTGCCATAAATCTCCGCTTTCTCTTGGTTTGATGAACTCTTGACTAGACACGAACTGCCATCGCCCAATAGCCGCTGCCCATGCTGCGCAAGGTGCTATCGGTGGCAAGAATGGCGAAGATCGGCCCGGGCGGTGTTCGCCGCACCAGGTTGACTGCGCTGTAAATTGTTTTGGCGTGGACCGTCCCCTGTGAGCTTTTGCCGGCCAACTCTTGGGTTAGCTGCCTGACGAGACGGCTGAGCGGCACCTGTTCGGCCGCAATCTGCTGGCGATAACCATCCAGCGCGCCCAGGCTTACTTCGGCTACCGTCAGGTGCTCATCGTAGTCGCAGGTGATGGCCTGTTTTTGCAGCACGAACACCAGTTCGTTGTCCTTGATTTCGGCCGTGCGTGACCATTCGCGACGCATCCGTCGCGGCCGGAAGTCCACCACGTATTCGAGCGGTTCGCGCGTGCGTTCCAGCGTAATAATCGCGCCCACCGGCAGCTTGTGCTGTTCGAACCAACCACTCAAGCCGGCGATATAGCGTCCTTCATGGCAGACAAACGCAGGGAAGCGCGCCCCCCACCGCCCATCAATCAGCGTGATCATAGTGCTGCGGCCAAGACCGCGTGGAAAGAAGCCTTGCGCGCGACTGCTCAAGGGCAGGGTGCCGGAGCGCAGGTGGGGATAAATCAGGTTGAGCGTGACGGTTGGCACGACCATGGATGGCTCGACGGTGATACTGCCGATTGACCACTCGTCGTCTAGCTCCCATTCTTGCTGCAGCATCTCGACGCCCAAGACCATGCGATCATAGGCGACTGGCTCATAGCGCAAGATGGCGGGCGTCTCCCAAACTTCAGGCGGCTCCAGGCGGCGCAGATACCAGGCCGGTTCAGCCCCGCTGCCCACGTCATCGAAGCGCTCATCCTGGCGCAGCACGGCATTCGTTGAAAAGCGACGCAAGTGCTCTGGCACTTCAGTCGGCAGATTCATTTCGCCAATCAGGGCCGTCGTAGAGATTGGCCGGCCTTGCACTTCGATCAGTGCTTCAGCGATGTTCAGATGCCCGATGTGCACCTCGACCAGGACATCGCGCGTGAGCCATGAATCTCCATCGCGCACAAAGGCCGGCTGCGTGGAGGAGCGCATCTGCTCCACCAACGCAGCGCGCACAGGGCTGCCATATTGGCTGTAGAGTTCACGCGGGGTTTGCAGGCGTTCGCCGGTTTCGATGGTGTCGCCATCGGTGCGGTTGAGCCGGTGTGTTGTTTTCAGGCTGCTGGCAAACTCACGCCGCTGCGCCTCGCCCTCGAACATCACCTCGAGGACATCAAATTCTCCGTGCTCCGGGTTCTCCCCATGGCGCCGCGCGGTGATCGTCCCCACGGTATAATCGAGCGCCGGAAACACCACCTGTTGACCGACATCGTAACTCTTGCTGGGTTGATAGATCGTGCCCTTGCTCAACTCATTACGTATCTTACTCTCTTCGCGTTGGCAGCGGTACTCCATCAAGGCCAGGGTCAGGCTTTCGGTGGTCTGCGGTGTTTCTTTCTCTTGAAGATAGCTGCCGAGGTACTCCAGATCATCGAGATTGATTTTGAACGGCTCCCGCCAGTAGGCGGCTGTCTGTGTATTGCGACGAATCACCCCGTCTATCCTCCTCTATGTGGTCTCACCTTTAGTTTTTGTTTGACGATTTCAATTTCTTATGCAAATCTTCACAATTTTAGCAGTTTGCCGCCCCTTTGACAAATGCGTGCGGATGTCTTTGTCAAGCATCCTGTCCGTTGGTATAATGACGGCACACTGGCAGCCAGCACGCTGGGTTGTCCAGGGCAACCAGGCGCTCGTGCTGAGCCTGGCAATTTTGACTGACATGGAGGCATTTGGCTATGCCAACGTTTGATCCCGATGAGACGCCCGCGGCGGGTGACGACTGGAATGAACCAGCCGCCGCCGATGGCGCGGATGGCGCTGAAGAATGGGCCAATGAGCCGGTTTTCGCGGAAGAAAGCGGCTCCCGGCGCCCTGGGTTCTTGGCCTGGATTGCCGGCGGCGCCGTTCTGGCCTTGATCGTGTTGGCCTTGATCTGGGGCGTCGGCGGCATCGGCCGCGTTGAGCCAACGGCCACGCCCACCGCCACCCAGATCAAAGTCTTCCAGGCCACCCCCACGCCCACCGTCCTGGCCGGCGCCATCATCACTCCCACGGCCGGCCTGCCCATCACCGGCACGGCGGCGACGCCGACGCCCGCGCCGATCGTGGGCGCCCAGATTCGGGTCGGCGGGCGTGTACGCATCATCAACGCGGATCCCGAGGGGATCAGTTTCCGCTTTGGCCCTGGACAAACCAACCAGCGCATCACGACCCTGAACGATGGCGTTGAGTTGACGGTCATGGAGCCGCCGCCCGGCTACGCAGATCCCTATCCCACCGCGGCCGATGGCTTCACCTGGTGGCGCCTCCGCCAAGACGATGGCACGATCGGCTGGGCGGCTGCCAACTGGCTGCAGCCGATCAACTAAGCGGAGCAACATGATAGATCTCACGCAACGCGCCGCCGCCCTACGCCAGGCGCTCAACTATCACGGCTACCTCTACCACGTCCTCGACGCGCCGCAGATTAGCGACGCGGAGTACGACGCGCTGCTCAACGAATTGAGGCGCCTGGAGGCCGATCATCCAGAACTGCAAACGCCGGACTCGCCCACGCAGCGCGTGGGAGGCTGGGTGGCCGAACGTTTCGTCAAGGTGCGCCACCCGCAGCCGATGCTCAGCCTGAGCAACGCGTTCAATGCCGGCGATCTGCGCGCCTGGCGCGACCGCACGTTGCGCTTGCTGCCGCCCGAGGTGGGGCAAACCCTAACCTACGTGGTCGAACCGAAGATTGACGGCTTGACGGTCGTGCTGCACTACGACAACGGGCGCTTTGTGCTGGGCGCTACGCGCGGCGATGGCCTGGAAGGTGAGGACATCACCGCCAACCTGCGCACCGTGCGCGGGCTGCCGCTGACCGTGCCGCTGACCGGTGATCGGCCCGCGCCGGCGCGCCTGGTGGTGCGCGGCGAGGCCTATGTCAATGTGGCCGATTTTCAGCGCTTCAATCAACTGAGCGCGGCGCAGGAAGCGCGCACCTACGCCAACCCGCGCAACTTCGCCGCCGGCTCGCTGCGCCAGCTTGACTCCGCGATCAGCGCGCAGCGCCCCCTGCGCGTCTGGGCTTACCAGGTGGTGGCGCTTGAAGGCGCACCCGCCCTCGCGACGCAGTGGGACGCGTTGACCTACCTGCGTGATCTGGGCTTCCCGGTGATCCCCCTGGGCGAGCATGTTCGCCTTTTCGACGACTTCGACCAGGTGGTGGATTACGTGGCGGCCTGGGAAGAGCAGCGCCAGGCGCTGCCTTACGAAACGGATGGCCTGGTGATCAAGATCAACCAGCTGGCGTTGTATGAAGAGCTGGGCTTTGTGGGCAAGGAGCCGCGCTGGGCCACGGCCTACAAATACCCGGCGCGCGAAGTCATTACGCGCGTGCTTGACATCCAGGTCAACGTAGGTCGCACCGGCTCGATCAATCCCTTTGCTGTGCTGGAACCGGTGGCTGTCGGCGGCGTGATTGTGCGCAACGCCACGCTGCACAATGCCGACTACATCGCCGAGCTGGATCTGCGCATCGGCGACCGTGTGGCGATCAAGCGCGCGGGCGAGGTCATTCCGCAGGTGCTGCGCAGCCTGCCGGAGCTGCGTGACGGCGCCGAGCGCGTGTGGACCATGCCGGAAAAATGCCCAGTCTGCGGCGAGCCGATTCAGCGCACGGCGGGCGAAGTGGCGTATTACTGCGTCAACAGCGCATGCCCCGCGCAGTTGGTGCGCGGCATCGAGCACTTTGTGTCGCGGGGCGCAATGGACATCGAAGGCTTTGGCATTCGCCAGGCTGAGCTATTCGTCCAGTTGGGCTTCATCACCGACCTGGCCGGCATCTACTACCTGCACGAACGTAAGGCCGAGCTGCTGGCCCTGGAAGGCTTTGGCGAGAAGAAGGTCGCGAACCTGCTGAGCGCAATCGAGGCATCAAAGGAGCGGCCGCTCGGTCGGCTGCTCAACGCATTGGGCATTCGCGGCGTCGGCGCGGTGGGCGCGGAAACCATCGCCAGCCATTTCGGCCGTATCGAGGCCCTGTTGACGGCCACCGTGGACGATTTGAGCCAGATCGGCGGTGTGGGGCCGGTGTTGGCGGGTAGCGTCGTGGATTGGTTCAGCCACGCGCCGAACCGGCGGACGATCGAGCGCCTGCGCGCCGCGGGCGTGCGCCTGGCCGCAGAGGCTCCGGCGGCGGTCGGGCCGCAGCCGCTGGCTGGGCTGACTTTTGTCATCACCGGCACGCTGGAAGGCGTGAGCCGCGAAGAGGCGAAAATCCTGATCGAAGGGGCTGGCGGCAAGGTGACCGACGCGATCAGCAAGAAGACGAGCTATCTCCTGCTCGGCGCCAATCCTGGCAGCAAGGCGGCCAAAGCGGCCAGCCTGGGCGTCCCCACGATCGGCATGGACGAGCTGCGGCGGCTGTTGAGTGCTTGACGAAACTATCATGAGGATGACGAGGTGGCTGTGGCGAATTCCCAATCCCGTTTGAGCGAAGAGATCAAGCTCGAAGGGCATATCATTGACTCCCTGATTCTGCCGCGCGTGATGGATGTCATCATGGACGCGGGCGGCAACTTCGACGTGCTCGAAGTGGACGTGGGCACGCACAAGCACGCGATCAGCCTGGCGCGCATGAAGGTGTTTGCCGAGACGCAAGAGCAGATGGATCACATCATCACGGCCCTGCAAGAACTGGGTGCGCAATTGGTCAACAGCGACGATGTCGCCGTGGCGCCCGCGCCCGCGGCCGGCGCGCTGCCAGACGCCTTCTACTCTACGACCAACCTGCCCACCGAGGTGCGCCTGAACGGCCGCTGGCAGCCGGTGGAGGGCACGGAGATGGACCTGGTGGTGGTGGTGGAGCCAGACCAGGGCCGGGCGCGCAACGTGCCGATTTCGGAGATCAAGCAGGGCGATTTGGTCGTGATTGGGCACAGCGGCATCCGGGTGCTGCCGCCGCAGCGCCAACGTGAGCAGGAAGTCTTCAGCTTCATGCGCAACGAAGTCTCGTCGGAGCGGCCGAACAAGCTGGCGATTGCGCAGATTGCGCGCACCATGCGCCAGGTGCGCGAGGCCGGCCAGCGCATCTGCTTTGTGATCGGCCCGGCCATCATTCACAGCGGCGCCGGGCCGTACATGGAGCGGCTGATTCGCAGCGGCTATGTGCAGGTGCTCTTCGGCGGCAACGCCATTGCCGTGCACGATGTCGAGTCGCAGCTTTTCGGGACTTCGTTGGGCATCAACCTGACCAACGGGCTGCCGGTGCCTGGCGGCCATAGCCACCACATGCGCGCGATCAACGCCATGCGCCGCATCGGCTCGATCAAGCGCGCGGTGGAGATCGGCTTTCTGCGCAGCGGCTTGATGGCCGAGGCCTACCGCAGCGGCATTGACATGGTGCTGGCTGGCTCCGTGCGGGATGACGGCCCTATGCCCGATGTGATTGGCGACATGAGTGAGGCGCAGCGCCAGATGCGCGCGGCGCTGCAAGGCGTGGACATGTGCATCATGCTCGCCACCATGCTGCACTCGATTGCCACCGGCAACCTGCTTGCCAGCCATGTCAAGGTGGTGGCGGTGGATATCAATCCGGCGACCGTGACCAAGCTCGCGGACCGCGGCTCTTTCCAGGCCGTGGGCATCGTAACCGATGCCGAATTGTTCTTGCGCGAGCTGGTGGAAGAGCTTGACCTGCCCGAATAGGTGACGAAACCTGATGCTCGATCTGCTTTTTCACCCTGAGTTGATTCATCGCTCCGTTTTCGTTGCACCCGGCGCGGTCATCACCGGCCAGGTGACGATGGGCCCGGAATCATCGGTCTGGTTCGGCTGCGTGCTGCGCGGAGACGTCAACACGATTACGATTGGCGCGCAGTGTAACATCCAGGACGGCAGCATCCTGCACGTGGATGGCAACAAGCCTTTGCGCCTGGGCGACCGTGTCAGCCTGGGGCACGGCGCCATCGTACACGGCTGCACCGTGGAGGACGACGTGTTGATTGGCATTCGGGCGACGGTGCTCAGCGGCGCGGTGATCGGCCGCGGCTCACTGATCGGCGCGGGCGCGGTGGTGCCCGAAGGCATGGTGGCGCCGCCCGATTCGCTGGTGCTCGGGGTGCCGGCCAAAGTCGTGCGGCAGGTCAGCGCCGAGCAGGCCGCCATGATCCGCCGCATCGCCCAGGCCTACGTCAAATACAGCCGCGCCTACCTGGCCGGCCGCACCGCGCCCTCCGCGCAAGGTATGCAGGCGTGACTTCGATGCCGGACGCCTCAACCGAGCTGGCTGCGCAGGCGCGCATCCAGGCTGCGCAGGCGCGCATCCAGGCTGCGCAGGCGCGCATCCTGGGTCAGCAGAGCCGCGCGGCCGAAGACCGCGGCGATCTAGCGGCCGCTTTGGCGTTGAATGAGGCGACCGCTGCGGGCTTCCAGGAGGCCGGCGATGCCCCGGGGCTGCTGGTGGCCTACCGCAGCCGCGCCTTGATCCTCCTGCGCCTCGGCCGCCTGGATGACGCATGCACTCAATTCGCGCGCGCGCTGGCGTTCGCGTTGCAGATGGATGCGGAGTTTGTGTGGGATACCGTCGGGCAGATGGTGGGCGTGGCCGGCTACCTGGGGCAGGCGCAGGCCGCGAGCCTGTTGCCCCTGGGCGCCGCGATGCGCAGCGCCCTGCAGCACGTGCAGGATGTGCGCGGGGAGTATCCGTTGGAAATGCGCGGCCCGGTGGAGATGGCAACGGCCCTGGGCAACATCTACGCGGCGATGGGGATGCTGGACGACGCCATGCAGGGCCGCGAGGCGCTGCCTGAACAGGCGGTCGAACGCCTGCGGGTGGATGCACTGACGCAGGCGTGGGCCGTGGATGCGCTCAGCCGCCAGGCGTGGGGCCTTGTGCCCTGGCTCAAGGCGTGGCTAGAGGCGCGGGGTCTGCTCACCGACTTGTAGGTTCGGCTTCCTGGCCGGACGATGCTGGCGCAGGGAAGCAGCTTCGAGGCAGAGGGTGTCGTCACGCCGGCGGCGTGACCTCCTGGCCGGACGACGATGTTTACCGCAGAGCGCGCCGATCTTTGTAGGTTCGGCCTCCTGGCCGGACGACGCTGGTGCAGGGAAGCGAACTCCAAGGCGGAGAGCGTCGTCAGGAGGCGTGACCTCCTGGCCGGACGACGATGTTTACCGCAGAGCGCGCCGATTTTTGTAGGTTCGGCCTCCTGGCCGGACAACGCTGGTGCAGGGAAGCGATCTTCAAGGCGGAGAGCGTCGTCAGGAGGCGTGATGTACGACTTTTCGCCTCTGTGTCGTGGCGTCTTTGCGTTGAGATACGTTCCCACACTTGTAGCGCAAGCCGCCGGCTTGCGCGCCTCGCGCAGCCACGCGTGATTTATCGCCAACGACGTCGTCACGCCGGAGGCGTGACCTACGACCTAGCGCGTAAAATCGCCCTTGACGCGAAAGACGCCCAACTGACCGCCGTTGGGCGCGGTGCTTTCCCACTGCACCGCAACATCGGCCTTGCGCCCATCCTCTAGCTCAAGGCGCAGCGGCGTTTCCCGGATCAGCTCGATGCGCACCTTTTGGTGGCGCTTCACGTACTCATAGTTGATGCGGAAGCGGTCTTCTGCTTGATGGTTGTCCGTAAACTCGAAGACGTTGCATGTCAGATCGGCTACCGGCTTCTTCTGTCCGGTGATGTAGAGCGTTCCCTTCACAGGCGTCATTCCTTTCTGCCGCGTCCTGATTTGTGCCAGAATCTACGAACGATTATAGCCTCGCCAGAAATGCCTGTCAATTCCTATGGCGCAGGCGCCCAATTGGCCGTTGCCAGCATGAAGTCTGCAATCGAAATCTGGCCGTCAAGGTTCAGATCCAGGCGCGGGACATAGCGCGCAGAGCCGGCCGTTTCTCCCCAGTGACCGGCAAGCAACACCAAGTCGCTGGCGGCCAGCGCGCCGTCACAGTCCAGATCGGCGGGCAGATCGCAGGTGCGGTTGATCTCGAGGCGCACGGGCAGGCAAGTGGTCCCTGCGCCGGCGGCGAGCAGGACGCAGATGTCATACACGCCCTCTGGCAGGCTCGCCGAGGTGACGCTGGCGTCAATGACGGATGGCGCGCTGCCCGCACTCGCGGATAGACTGAGCCAGGCGGCCGCTTCGCTGGCGCTCCAGGCGATGGGGAAGGCGCTGCTGCTGAACAGCATGAACCAGCGCGTGGGCAGCGCCACGCCCGCGCGGTCAGCGTGGAACACCAGGGCAGATGGCTCCATCATCAGAACGGGCGCAGAGGCCGGGTAGTGAAAACCCAGATCCACTTGGCCGCTGTCCAGCACGTTATCAGTGCGCGTCGTAAACGCGTCTACCCCCGCGGCCACGGCCGTGCGGGCGCCGCGGTCCACGGCCGGACTGGTGCTGGTTTGACCGGCGGCGCTCTGCGCCAGGAAAAAATCACCCAACGACGCCGAGGTGTAAAGCGGATTCTGTGTGATGCTGGCCCCATCAGGAGTCAAGTTGACATAGTTTGTTGTGTTGTTCCAGACATCGTTCGCCACGGGGATCACGGTGGCGCCCTGCACGCTGATGCCCGCCGTGTTGTTGGTGATGATGTTCTCGCGCACTGAGGCCGTGGAACCTCCCTGCACCACCAGACCTTCGCCTGGCCCTTGCGCATCGTTGTTGTCTACGGTGTTGTTGCTGAAGATGGGAGCGCCGGCTTGAAGATAAGCGCCGCCGCCGTTCAGCGCGGCCTGGTTATTGATGATGAGGTTGTTGCGAATCGTGGCCGAAACGCCGTTTGCGACCAGCCCACCGCCATAGCTGCGCGCCCGATTGGATCGCAGCACATTGTTGGCGAAGAGGACGTTGTTGCCCAACTCCAGATAAGCGCCGCCGCCGTCTTTGGCCTCATTGCCCTCCAGCCAGTTGCTGTCGAAGGTGGGCGAGCCGCTGCCATAGAACTTGACGCCGCCAGAGGTGCCGTTGTTGGCGGCGGTGTTGTTGCGCAGCACATTCCACTGCACCAGGGCATTGCTGCCGTTCTGCACCACGGCGCCGCCGCCATCAGACACGCTGTTGTTGGACTCGATCACGTTGCGTTGCAGCGTGGCGTGGCTGCTTTGGGTCAAGACCAGGCCGCCGCCTGTATTGGTCGCCCGATTGTTGGCAAAGCGATTGCCCTGCAGCAGCGGCGCTGCGCCCTGCACGTACAGCCCGGCGCCGTTGAACGCGGTGTTGTCCTCGATGCGATTGCCAACCAGGGTCGCGTTCGAGCTTTCGCGGATGAAGACGCCGCCGCCTGCGCCGCTGGCCGCGGTCACCTGGTTGTTGCGAATCAGGTTGTTTTCGATGCGCGCCGTGGATCCGCCGGACAGCGACAGACCGCCGCCGAAGAACGTCGTGGCTGTATTGTTCTCGATGGTGTTGTCGCGAAGGGTCGGTGAGGCGCCGCCGTCCAGGCGCACACCGCCGCCTGCGGTGGCCGAGCCGTTGCGCAGCGTAAAACCGCTGACGATGGTGCTGTTTCCGATCGTGCTCGTGGTCGCCAGCACCGTGGCGTTGAGGCCGCGGCCGTCAATGATGCTGACGCCCGCGCCGCTGCCGATGACCGACACGCCGGCTTTAAGCGTGATATTCTCAAGGTAGGTTCCGGCCAGAACGCGCACCTTGTCGCCGGCGCTGGAGGCCGTGATGGCCGTTTGGATCACGCTGTACGCGCAGCCGGACGGACAGACCGTGCGCGTCACGTGCGGAGCTTGAGGTGAGCGCGGCAAGGCCCCGGCGGTCGTTGGCGGCGCGTACGCGCTCACAACCGATGACAGCGCCATCAAGGTCAGCAGTCCGATGAGGCCTGCGCGGCGGGCGTGTGGTAATGACGGCTTCACTGGCGGTCCTCCTTCTGGGCGCGTTTCACGTACTCGCATCTGATGCGGAAGCGGTCTTCCACCTGATGGTTATCGGCAAACTCGAAGGCTCGGCTACCTTCTATATCCGGTAACGCGTAGACGTTCATCAACCCAGGCAGCATCCTCTGGCATCAGGTCGGGTTTGGGCGGCGGTTCCTGGTAGTTGATGCGCTGTTGATAATAGAGGCGATCATAGATGGTGTGAATGGCGCGTCCCACATCCAGCGGCACATCGGGATCAGGCGCCAGCAACGGCGCAGCCACCAGGGGGATAGGCTCGTGTAAGCGTAAGGGCCAGATCTCAACGTTGGGACGCTGGTTGCCGCGACTGAGAAAAATGAAATAGGGAGCTTCGGGCAGGGGGGTGGCCAGGGGTGGACGTTGACCAGCACGCAGGAGGTCTATTTCAAGCAGGTGCACCTCGGTGCGCAAGAGATCGCGGCGTTTGCGGACATACAGCGTGAAACCCTGTTGCCCTGGGCGTTTGTTGATCGGCGACAAGATTTCGATCACCGTGACCAGGACGCCGGTTGCCGTCTCCCGAATCACCACACGCTGCAAGCGGACGGGCACCTCCAGGGCTAACTGCCCGACGAGCGGGGCTGGCGCGACGGCGACGGCGCTGCCGCCGCGGGCGTCGAAGCCCGGCCGGGTAATCGCAACGTCGGGCTTGACGATTTGCGTCTGCTGGATGAAAACCTCATCATAGACCACGCGGGGTTCCAACACCGCCAGGTAGCGCGGCTGCAGCAAGGGCGCCAACTGCGCCTGGATCTCGGTGGCCAGGTTATTATGGAAGTCCTCCCACATCGTTGGGGATTCCAGATAGGGATCCATCCCCGGAAATGGTGTTGACACCGGCTCCTCCTTCATGGCTCGCCTGGATTGGAACTCGTGGAAGCTTACAACAGGCGCCCGCGCGTGTCAAGCGTGGATCATTCCCTTCAGAAGAATGGCACAAAATCGCTGTGATGTTTGACTCAGGCGCAGGGGGCGGGTATGATGGATACACAAAGGAACTGCTTTCTACCTATCTCCAGCAACGAACTTTTCCTTTTCAGCCTACGCTGTTTCAGGATCTCGTTGGCTGACAGATTCATCAGGAGCGCCCCATGTCTGACCTCCCGATCCACACTGTCGAAGGCTCGGTCATCTTCGGCCCGGTCAACACCGGCGGCGGCGACTTCGTTGGCCGCGATCAGATCAAGCGCTCGCCGGGCAATTGACTTGAATATAGCCCTGTAGCGCAATCCGCCGGATTGCGGCGCCCTGCGCCACGGAGGCAAGCCAGCGGCTTGCGCACCATTTTCATCTTTGACTTGTCGAGGACTCTTCATTTACCTTTGCCATGATTCATCGCATGGTCCTTTAGGAGGTAGGTATGCTGCAAACGTCCGTTAGCAAACGTTGGCAAACCGTTATTCCGGCGCCAATTCGTAAACGCTACGCCATCCGCAAGGGAGATCTGTTGGTCTGGCTGGATGATGGTCAAACCATCAAGGTGATTCCAGTGCCGGCCGACGACCCGATTCGTGCGCTGCGCGGCGCAGGGCGCGGCGAGCGCTTGGTTGAGCAGTTGCTGGCATCACGCCGTGAGGATCGCAGCCGTGAGCAATGAGCGTTTTTTGTATCTCCTTTGCGGATGCAGTTGTGGCGGCCTATGCGATGCAACAGGACGCCATTGTCGTGCATAAAGATCCAGAATTTGCGCCGCTCAATTCAGAGGTGAGACTGGAACCGTTACCGTTCAAGCATTAGCCCTGATAGGGCCTGTCAACGCCGCAGCCTGGTGCGGGACGGCCCAGTCCGGGCGCAGTCTGCTTCACGCCTGCATGGGCGCTGAGGCGGTCAGGAAGTCCAGATAGTTGGCGCGGCTGACCAGATGTGTCTCGCTGTCTGGATAGGTCGCCACAAAGGCTGCGGGCGGTCGCCAGCGGGCGACGCTCCATTTGCACTCAAATCCAAGCAGACGGCCGCCGGCTTCCTCCAGGTAGTCCAACTCGGCGCGGTCGTAGGTGCGCCAGAAGTAGGCATTGACGTGCTGCCGCCGGTTGTGGTTGAATTTGATGCGCTCGCTGATGAAGAAGTTCTCCCACAGGGCGCCGCTGTCGCTGCGTAGGTCAAGCGGGTTGAAATTATTGATCAGCGCGTTGCGGATGCCCAGGTCGTAGAAGTAGACCTTGCGCAGCTTCGCCAGCTCTTTGCGCAGGTTGCGGCTGAACGGCGGCAGGTGAAAGAGGATGAAGGCCTTTTCCAGCAGCGCGATGTAGCGTTCCACGGTCGCCCGATCCACGCCCAACAACTGCCCCAATTCGTTATAGGAGACTTCGCTGCCCACCTGTAGAGCCAGGGCTTGCAGCAGCCTGCGCAGCAGATCGGAACTCTTGACGGTCTGATACTCGAGCACATCACGATACAAGTAGCTGGTCGCAATCTCTAGCACCGTCTCCACGGGGTCGTTGGCGATGACTACGCTCGGGTACATGCCGTAGCGCAGGCGGCGTTCCAACAACCGCGCCGCTTCCAGCGGCGTTTCTTGGGTCAACAACTCAGCAACCGATAGCGGATACAGGTGGAACTCAGTCTTGCGGCCCGTGAGCGGTTCGCTGATGGTGTTCGAGAGCTCGAAAGAAGACGAGCCTGTGGCGATGACCTGCAAGTCGGTGAAGTTATCGGCTAACAACTTGAGCGCCAGGCCGATGTCACGCACGCGCTGCGCTTCATCAATGACAACCAGGTCGCGACGACCTATTAGCGCGCGCAATTCCGTGGAAGTACGGTTCGTCAGGGCGCTGCGGATGTCTGGCTCGTCGCAGTTGAGGTAAAGGCTGCGGTCAGGGTAGCGGCCCAGGATTTCTTTCACCAGGGTGGTCTTGCCCACCTGGCGCGCGCCATAGATCACGACCACTTTGCCTTTGAACAAGGCGGCTTCGACGGCGGGTTGGATGGCGCGAGCATAGCGAGTCATGAAATCCTTCTTAACCAGGCGAAACGACTCTCCTAATTTATACTAAATTAAGCGATTTGTCAATCGTGATGGGCGCTCATCCGCCCCACAGCGGCGGGGTGTGGAGAATGTCGCGGGCAATTTCCCCGGGCAGCACGGCCCACACCGGGAAGGGGAGCTGCCGCTGCCGCGCCTCGCGCTGAATGGTCGCGATGATCTCCCCGGCCGAGTAGCGCAAGGAGAAATGGGTCAAAATCAGGCCCTGCGGCGCCAGCGCGTGCGCCATGTCCAGCACACCGGGCAAGCCGCTGTGCCGGTTGTAGCGCGTGGCCGCGGCGTCCGCCGCGGTGGCGTCGTCCAGGAAGGTGGACTCGTGGATCAGCAGCTGCGGCCGTCCCCAGGCCTCCGCGGGCATCAGGGGTGTGTCCCCGCTGAAGGTCAGCAGATCGTCGGTGCGCGTGGTCATCAGGCTGGCGCGGCCGTCACGCAGGCGGATGGCATCCAGCTCGGCCTGCGGCCGGCCCTGCAGCTCAGGCCGCAGACTGGCGACGACGCGCTGCACGGTGTACGCGACCACCTGCACCTGCTCCGGCGGCACATCACGCCAGTGCAGACTGGGACGCACCAGGAGCTGCAGCTCTTTTTGCAGCGGCGCCACATCACCGGGCGCCACCGCCTGCCAGGCTACCGCCGCGCTCGTCGTCGGGTCGAACTGCGCAGCGAAAGCGGCTAACGCGGGAAACGAGGTCGAATCTCGGGGATAGAGCAGCCGCGGCGCGCCGTCGCGGCCGTTGAGCTGCAGAAATTGCAGCAGGCCCGCCAGGTGATCGCGGTCCGCGTGGGTCAGGGCCACGGTCTGCACCTTGCGTGACTTGTGTAACAGGCCCGCCGTCACACCATCACCGGCATCGAAGAGCAGTTTCCACTGGTCAATGAAGATCCAGGTGGCGTACAGCGCGGTGCTGAAGAGGGTGATTTGCAGATCGAAAATAGACATTTTTCACCCGCATCTGACGACCGAAGCGCGCCAGGGCGTTATCATGATGGTTTGCTGAAGGATGGCAGCCTGCGAGGCGGCCATCGCATTGTAAGCGACAAGCGATGCACTGTCAAAGGTGTTTGACAAGCGTTTGGCGTTGGTCGTATAATGACGCATGGGTTGTGGATACGAAGGCGCCCATGGGGCGTACGGGTCTTCGCGGCGGTCAATGAGGGCTTTAGAAGTGTTTACTTGTCACCGAATGAGGTGAGATGATGACAATTACAGTCAGCGCGAACGCAAAGTATAGGGCAGCCAGCAGCGCCAATGAAAGAGCGGTGATCGCGGCCCTACGCAGGCTGCCGCCCGATTACCTGCCCGAAGTGCTGCACTACATTGAGTTCCTTGACTACAAAATCAACGCAGATCGCGTCGATGCCGAAGAAGAGGCCGGGCTGTGGGCTGCGGTTGAAGCCAATCAGCGATACAAGCAGCAGCATCCCGATGAACAACTGGAAGTTCACGAAACCGGGGCCGACTTTCTCAAGGCGGTGGCCGATCTGTAATGGCCTACCGTATTGCATTTTCCAGACAAATTCGACTCCAAATAGGCGGTCTGCCAGGTCATGTCAAGGCAATCGCCAAGCATGAGATCGCCGCGCTCAGCGATGATCCGCGACCGCGCCACAGTCAGGAACTGGCAGAGCATCCTGGTCATTTTCGTTTGTGGCTTGGGCGAGATTACCGCTTGGTTTGGCTCGTGCTGGACGATGAACAATTAGTTGAGATCGAGTAGGTCGGCGTCAAAACCCCCCATCTGTATCAGCAACTTGGGCTGGCGCGGCCACGAACCGAGTAGGTGTGTAGCGCAGCAGGGCTGCCAAAAACAGACATTGTAAGATGATCCTATGATGGTGTTTGACCTTGACAGCCGCCGCATCAACCGCTGGTTGAGCGCATTTGCCATGCTGTGTCGGATTCTGGCCTTGACCTACGCCCTGGTGTTGACCCGCTTTCATCCGCATCCGGTCATCGAAGCGCGCCAGGGCATCATCATGGCGGTGTGGTGGGGGATGGCAGCCTACACCGCCGGCCTGATCATTCTCTTCTTTGTGCGCGACGCGGTTCTGCGTGCGCCCTTTTTTCTTCTGTTCGACACGCTGCTGTGCAGCGCGATCCTCATCCCCACTGACGGCGGCTACCGCAACGTCTTTGCCCTGCACTCGGCCATCCCCGTGCTGACCACCGCCTTTTCGATTCCTGCTTCGCCCACGCTCTGGCGCCGCGGCCTCTTGCTGATCGTGGTGGGCGGCGTCAGCACCTTCGGTTTTGCCCTGTCGCTGTGGCTCAACGGCTATACATTCGCCTCGGTCATCGAGCAGCGCGCCGTAGACGAAGTCATTCTGCGCACCAGCACCTACCCCGTGTTGGCGCTCGTCCTGGGCTTCATCGCGCTGTTGATGGTGCTCTGGCAGCGCAGCGTGGAGCGCATGAACGCGCTGCAGGCGGATGCCGCGATCGAGGCCGAACGTCGCCGCATCGCGATGGACATCCATGACAGCGTGCTCAGTCGGCTGACTGCGCTCAGCCGCCGCGTTGAGTTCGCGGAACTGCTGGCGGCCGAAGCGCCGGAAGCCATGCGTGATGAGCTGAACCATGTGGCGGCCATGGCTTCTGACATCCACGCTGACATTCGCTGGACTGTGCGCGCGCTGCGTGATGACCCGACGCAGATTCGTCTCTTCCCCGTGGTGCATGGTATTGTAGAACGATTCGAGCGTAACTCCAATTTGCCCGTGAACGTGCGCCTGCCCGCCGTCGAACCGACGCTGGCGTTCGATACGCTGCGCCACCTGGGCTATATCGTGGAAGAGGCGCTGGTCAATGTGTGGAAACACGCGGACTGCCGCACCGCCTGGGTTGCCATCGAGACGCAGAATGAGCAGCTGCACGTGGTGATTGGCGACGATGGCGTTGGTTTTGATCCGGCCGAAGTGGCCGAGTGGCCTGTGGGCAGCAAAGGCTGGGGGCTGGAGAACATCCGCGAACGGGCGCAGCAGGTGGGAGGGCAATGCCACATCGAGTCCGCGCCCGGCGAGGGCACGCGCGTGGTCATCCAAATTCCGCTGCGCGATCAGCCGGACGATGCCAGGCGCAACCAGGCCATGTGGGAGGAAGTATGGCGCCTATTCGGGTTTTGATTGCCGACGATATGGGGCTGCACCGCGAGCTGCTGCGGCGCCTGCTGGAGCGCCAGGGCGACATCGAGGTGATTGGCGAAGCCAGCTCACCCGAAGAGGTGCTGCAGCGTGTGGCGCAGCGCGAGCCGGATGTGGTTTTGATGGACCTGCGCATGCCGCGTCACGATCCGAAGGGCGGCATCCGCGCCACGCAGCAGTTGGCGCTCAACCATCCCGCCGTCAAAGTCATTGCGCTGACGGAGTCCGATGATGAGAACGACGTGCGCGCCGTCACGCTGGCCGGCGCCAAGGGCTATGTGTTGAAGAATTCCAAAGCCGAACGCATCGCGGACGCCATTCGCAACGTGCATGGCGGCAAGGGTTGGCTTGACCCCGATGTCACGCAGCACGTCTTAGGAGACTATCGCCGCGCGAGCCGCGAGGCCGGCGGCCGCCTGGGGCTGACGCCGACCGAACAGCAGGTGCTGCAGCTGGTGGCCAGCGGCCGCACCGCGCGCGAAATTGGCGAGCAGTTGTTCATGGCCGAAAAGACGGTCAAGAATCACCTCAGCACGATCTACCGGAAGCTCGATGTGCGCAACAGCAGCCAGGCCGTGGCCGAGGGCTACCGCCGGGGGTTGATCGCATGAGATGAAGAAGCAGACGAGACGCCTGCGCCCCCGCCGGGGATCCCGCCGTTGCTCTGTAATTCGTCATTTCTCATTCATCATTGCATTAGGGACGTTTGCAGCGTTGGTGGGGCCGTTCGCCTCACGACATCTAGGTGAGGTTGTGCGATACTAGAAAGGGAAAAAGCTATTTTGCGCTGCCTATCATCTGGGATGTGCGGCGCTGACAAGGAATCAACGATGACAACGGCAACGGCACGTCTGGCCTTGCCCACGCTGTGGGCGCGGCCCCCATTGAGCGAAGTGACGGAAACCGCGCTGCCCAGCGATCCAAACGAGCTGGCGCGGCTCGAAACGATGCTGGCCGAGGTCGCCGCGGTGCCCTTTGCGCCCCTGGCCGGTCCCCTGGCCGCGGCGCTGGCAGCCAATGGCGATCGGTTGCGCGGCCGTGTGGCGCTGGCGGTCGGCGCGGCCTTGCACGTGGCTCCTGGCCGGCGCCTGGCGCTGGCCGCGGCGCTCGAAACGCTTTTCACCGCCAGCCAGGCCCATGAGGCGCTGCCCCGCAACGCCGTGCGCGACAGCAAGTTCTTGGGCGGACTGGTGCTGATGGGCGATCATCTCTTTGCGCAGGCGGCCGCCTTTGCCGCGCAGGCCGAGCTGCCGGCTGTGGTAATGCTTTTTGCGCAGACGCTGCAAACCATCAGCCAGGCGCAGGTGCGGCAGCAGTTGGGCCGCCCGGCCGACAGCGCGTGGACGGCCAACGCTGCCCTGTGCGCGGCCGCGGCTGTGGGCGCCGGCCTCCTCGGCCATGCCGCGGCGCATGATCTGGACACGCTGCATGAGGTTGGCTTGCGCGTGGGGCGCTGGGCCGATTCGCACCGGCTGGATGACCTGCACGAGGCGCAGGTCGCCTTGCGCCAGGTGCGCCAGCCAGAAGTCCGCCAACGGCTGCGAGGGCTGCTGATCTGAAGAACACAAAAGAAACAAACCAGGCTCTTACCAGCCTGGTTTGTTTCTGTTTCCATGACCGCGTGACTACACAGTCAAACTCAGCCGAATCGCCCGGTTGACTTCCTCGATGCGGGCTGCCGGAAGCATGCCAAGCCTTGACCCCAAGCGCTCTTTGGCGACCGTGCGAATTTGATCGAGCAGGATCTTGCTTGTTTGCGCGACTCCGCCTTCGCCAGCATCCAATTTCACTTCAAAGGGATAGACTTTGGCGCCATGCGCAGTGGTCATGGGCGCCACAATGACACGGTCGGCATGTTGATTGCCAATGTTGTTGGAAATGATGACCGCAGGTCGCGTCTTGGCAATCTCAGAGCCGACCGTGGGGTCCAAATTCACCCAGTAAATCTCGCCGCGCTGTGGATAACTCATGCCGGCCATCCCTCGCCGTCAAGGCGTTGCCAGTCCTCGTTGAGCGCCACGCGTTCCTCACGGACGGCCAGGTAGCCTTCGACCATCTGCGCTTCGATTTCGGCCCTTTCAAGCTCCATGACTTTTTGTTGCAGCAGATCATTCACCAGTTGACTAAGCCCTCGCTGAGGGATGAAACGGCGTAGCTGGCTGATGACAGCTTCATCGAGGTAGATGGTAGTTCTTAGCGTCATATATGCCTCCATAATTTGCTTCTATTTTGATGTCATTATTGTGCATCAATACCGCCATCTTGTCAAACGCCAATGTGCAAGTTCTGTTTACCCCAAAAAAGCAGCAACCGACGACGTGTTCTGCGGCCCCGCATGGACGTGAGGCAGAGCGTTTGACGACACATGGGTCATGGGCTATACTGAAATCGTCACGCTATGAATGCACCTGCGGTCTAGGGTCAGGAAAGGACCATCTGACAGCTCATGATCAGCATCGCCGTCTCTGCCCAGCGCGTCTTCACCTTTCCGGCCGATTTGGCGACGACAACGGCGTATCTATGCGATTTCGAGCAGACCCTCGAACACCTGCCCTACTTGAGCCTGGTGCGGACTTATGCCAGGAACCAATACCGCATTTTGTACAGCGTGGCCGAGGCTGGCGTCTATTATGTTGCATTCTACTGCGACATCCAGGTGCGGTTTGACGAGACAACCCAAACCCTCCACGTGACCTCGCTGGCTGGCATTCCGCCCGTTCCACCCAAAGCGACGTTCAATTCAGTCAGCGGTCAAGGATACTATTCCAGCCGTTCGGTCTTTCATGCGGCCGGTGCGCAGACGAGGGTCGCGTATGACGTTGATATTCAGGCCCAGGTGCCCAAGCGGTTCGAATTGACCTTGATCCCAGACGCGGTTGTCAAGCGTTTGGTTGAGAATGTGGTTCGACAGCGCTTGCAAGAGATTGCCGATGCGTTCGTCGCCCGTTCGATGGAGATAGCTCGATGACCACCTTAACACAAGAGGATGTCCTGGAAACCGCCCTGGCGCTCTATGAGGAGGAAGCCTTTGCGGAAGCGTTTGCTTTCATGACGGCCGCTGCGCAACAGCAGGGCCTGGAGTCGGCGCGCATCTACAATTTTCGCATCTGCCTGGCCAATCGCA
>UETR01000027.1_pt1 | contig 39579 bp, 30 predicted proteins | sample 1817881 | NCBI WGS metagenome assembly UETR01 (sample SAMEA4730918, study PRJEB27012) | Candidatus Amarolinea aalborgensis | place: Denmark | collected 2014-01-09
GGGCCAGCGTGAAGCAGGCAGCACCGTGCGCCTGCCGAACGATGCGGTGATTCTGGCCGAAGGCATTCACGGCTTGAATCCCAACCTGGTGCCGGACATCCCGCCAGAGTGCATTTATCGCATCTATGTCTCAGCCCTGACGCAGCTCAACCTGGACGACCATAACCGCATCCCCACCACGGACACGCGCCTACTGCGCCGCATCGTGCGCGATGCGCAGTACCGCGGGTACACGGCGCAGGCGACGATTCAGCGCTGGGAAAGTGTGCGCAGCGGCGAGACCGCTTACATCTTCCCCTATCAAGAAAACGCCGACGAGATGTTCAATTCCGCGCTGGTCTATGAACTGGCGGTGCTCAAGCCGTTCGTGGAGCCGCTGCTGCTGCAAATTGAAAACGACAGCCTGGAATACATCGAGGCGCGCCGCCTTCTGGCCTTCTTGCAGTGGTTTGAACCGTGCTCGCTCGACCTGGTGCCCGATAATTCGCTGCTGCGTGAGTTCATCGGCGGTTCCAGCCTGCAAGATTTCAGCCTGCTGCCATCCTAAACGATTTTTGCAGGGGGTTGACAAATCGCAGCGAATGGGCTAGAATGACGTTGGATTAAACTACACGAAACATTTGTCACGTGAGGAGGCCGCAGATGCCAGATGTAGAGACCGATGCCATGCAACCCAGTCTCTTTACGCCAGAGGCGCAGATCGCGCCGACCGCGCCGCTTGTCTCCATCCCCGCGCTGAATGCACAATCGTCCCTGGCCGCTGCGATCACCGCCTTCTATCCCTACATGGTGCGCCAGGGATTCGCCGACAATACCATCAAGGCCTTTCAAAGCGACCTGCGTTTGCTCGGACGCCACGTGGGCGCCAACCGATCGCTCAGCAGCCTGGGCACCGAATCCTTGCAGCAGTTCCTGTACTGGTTGGAGCATGAGCGCAAGGTCCCGTGCAGCTCCAAGAGCTACGCGCGGCGCCTGACGACGCTCAAGGTCTTCTTTGCCTGGTTAGCGGCCACGGAGATCATCGCTGGCGATCCGGCTGCGCCGATTATCCACCTGCCCATCAGCACCCCCCTGCCGGTAATTCTGTACGACAACGAGGTCAAACAGATGCTGCAAACCAGTCAAGACTTGCTCTGGCGGCGACACAAGCCTGATGCGCGACCCTATCTCCTCATCAACCTGGTACTGCAAACCGCCATGAAGAAGGGCGAGGCCATGCGCATCAAACTGGAACACCTGGACATGTCTGATCCCCTCGGCCCGGCCGTTTATGTGCGCTATGAAGATCCCCGCTACCACGATAAGGAGCGCAAACTCGGCCTCAGCCCCAAACTGGCTCCACCCGTGCAGCAGTATTTGCGTGAGTATCAGCCCAAAGTGTTTCTCTTTGAATGTACGCCGCGTAATCTGGAGTACGTACTGGGCGACACGGCCAAGGCCGCCGGGCTGACCAAGAACGTCTCATTCGAAAGCCTGCGCTGGACAGCCGCGGTGCGCGACTACCGCACCGGTATGCCGCCCGAACGCCTGCGCCTCAAGATGGGCCTCTCGGAGATTTCCTGGCGCGAAACCGTGGAGAAGATCCGCATCCTGGCCGCGCCGGGGTTGTAAGATGCCGACTCGACCACGCGGAGTGTATCCTTGAATTCATCCAATAGGACGGCGTCTGGCCGGCCGGCGGCTTCGCTGATCGCTCGCTGGCGCAGCCAGGCGCGTGAGTTCTGGCAGGCCCTGCGCAACACGCCGGAAGCGTTTCGCCTGGTGTGGGCGGCCAGCCGCCGTGCAGCCCTGGCGGGAATCGGTCTGATGTTGGTGGCGGCTCTGCTGCCGGCAGCGCAGGCGTGGGTGGGCAAGCTGATCATTGACGCCATCGTCAGCGCCACGCGCCAGGGCATGGAGCCAGTCGCCGGCCTGCGCTTCGTCCTGCCCTACCTTGGGCTGGAGTTCGCTCTGCTGCTGATCAGCTCGACTGCGAGCCAGATGCGCAGCCTTCTCGACCGCATCCTGCAATCGCAGCTCACCAATCATGTCAACAGCCTGATTATCCTCAAGGCGATCAGCCTGGATCTGCAGTTTTTCGAAGATCCGATCTTCTACGATATGCTGCAAAACGCACGCCGCCAGGCGGACACCAGCGCGCTCAATATCGTCAACTCATCCCTGCAGATGATACAGCAGGTCATCACCCTGATCTCCCTGGTCGTCTTGATCGTGCGTTTCAGTCCATGGCTGGCGGTCATCGTCTTTGTGTCGGCCATTCCCGCGTTTCTCTCCCAATCGCAATACGCAGAGCGGGCCTTTCGCGCCATCAGTCGCCGCGCGCCCGAAGCGCGCCTGCTCAATTACCTGGAAATGCTGCTGACAGGCAACGACACGATCAAAGAGGTCAAACTATTTGGGCTGGGCCAGCCGCTGCTCAGGCGCTACCAGGAGCTCTTCACGCAGTTCTACCTGGAGGATCGCGCGATTGCCGAACGGCGCACGCTGGCGGGATTGGGTTGGGGCCTGTTGTCAAACCTGGCCTATTACGGCAGCTATGCGTGGATCGTCCTGCGCACAGTCGCCGGCCAAATTACCCTGGGCGACATGACCATGTTCCTGGGAATCTTCCGCCAATCGCAAAGCTCGATCCGCGGCCTGCTCGACAGCCTGAATCGCCTGTACGAAAGCAACCTGTTTCTCGATAATCTGATGGCCTACCTCAAGCTGCAGCCGCTGCTCACAACGCCGGCCGATGGGCTGACTGCGCCCGCACCCATTTCTCACGGCATTGAGTTTCGCCACGTCTCGTTTCGCTACCCCGGTTCTGACACCGACGTGCTGCGTGATATCAACCTGCACATCCATCCGGGCGAACGCATTGCGCTCGTGGGCCTCAACGGCGCGGGCAAGACGACGCTGATCAAGCTGCTCACGCGGCTGTACGACCCGACGGAAGGAGAGGTGCTGCTCGATGGTGTAGACCTGCGCGCGTACGACCTGACGAGTCTGCACCAGCGCTTTGGCGTCATCTTCCAGGATTTCGTGCGCTACCAGTTCACGGTGCGGGAAAATATCGGCTTCGGCCAGGTGGATGCGCTCGACGATCGCGACCGCATCCAGGCCGCGGCTGATCGCGGCGGCGCCAGCCCGGTCATCGCGAACCTGCCCCAGGGGTATGACACGATGCTAGGACGGCGTTGGGAGAAAGGCCAGGAACTGTCGGGCGGGCAGTGGCAAAAGATCGCGCTGGCGCGCGCGTTCATGCGTAAAGCCGAAGTGCTGGTGTTGGACGAGCCTACGTCCGCCCTGGACGCAGAGGCCGAGTACGAGGTGTTTCGACGCTTCGGCGAGCTGATGGAGGGCCGCATAGCGGTGCTGATCTCGCATCGTTTCTCGACCGTGCGCATGGCAGACCGGATCGTCGTGCTGTCAGCCGGCAAGATTATCGAGCTGGGCAGTCATGCCGAATTGATCCAGTTAGACGGCGCCTATGCGCGCTTATTCAATCTGCAGGCAGAAGGGTATCGCTAGGATGCCCTGGACTTCTGGCTGACTAACTCAAATAAGGCCGCGGATGAACACGGATCGCTGCGGATTCCCTGTTTTCGTTGACCGTAGCGCCGCCGGCATGGATGCCCGACTTGAGGGAGGCTCCTCCATACGCCTCTGCCCCGCGGCTGCGCGCCCGACTCAGCGCGGGCTGGCGGGCAAAAAGGTGCGGAAACCGGCCTGGTACTGTTCGTTGACTTCGGCGTAGTCGCCGCTCCAGCCGCCGACGACGTAGATCATCGGGGAAACGGCCGACACCCCGACCCCGCGCCATTCGCCTCGCCAGGGTGAGACGATGCTCGACCAGGTTTGGGTAAAAGGATCGAACCGTTCCTGGAAATCCACCGCCGCATTGACGCTGCCGCCAAAGGCGTAGAGTGCGCCGCTCTCCACGATCACACCCAAGCCGCTGCGCGGGGTGCTGAGCGGCGCGCCGGTCTCCCACCCACCGTCTGCCACACCACCATCCGCATTCAGCGCCAGGGTATAGACCGTCGGCTGGGGCTGTGCGCCGTTGAAGCCGCCAACGAGGAACAAGCGACCGTTGAGGATAGCCGCGCTTGCCAGCGCGCGCGGCGCTGGCAGCGGTGGGCCGTCGCGCCAGCGGCGCACGGCCGGATCGTAGATCAAAACTGTCGTCGTGACCTGCGTTCCATCCCAACCGCCAAGCAAGAAGAGCATCGAATCGGAGGCGGCCAGGGCATAGGCCGCGGCCGGCGCGGGGAGCGCGGGCGCTTGCCCCCAAGAATCAGCCACGGGATCGTAGCTGAGGACTTCGGCGCTGAGCGCGCCGCCGGTCGTCGTCCCGCCGGGCACATAGACCAGATTCTTCAGCACAACCGCCTGCACGTTGGAGAGCGGCCGAGGCAAATTGGTGCGAGGCTGCCAGTCGTTCCGCTCTGGGTTGTAAACGTCCACCGAATCGGTGATGCCGGTGGGCGTCTCACCGCCGATGGCATAGACCTGACCTCGGAAAGCCACCAGGGCGTGGCGCGCACGCGGCGCAGGCAGCGCGGCGCGCACGCGCCACCGTGCAGCATCTTGACGCGCGGGCAAGCCAGCCTGTGGCATCTCCGCATCGCTGAGCAAGCTCTGACTGGCCGCTTGACTGCGCCCGGCGACTGAACGCATCCAGGGAAATAACAGAGCCAGCGTCACCACCAGCAGACTAACGACCAGGTAGACTCGCTGCCAGCGTCTGATCGGCTGCCTGGGCGCCAGGTCAGGCCGCCATGCCGTTAGCGCAGGCTTCAGCGGCGGCGGCAGCACATCAACTGCAACGCTGTCTGCGATTGCCCCGTCCAGGGCCGTTGGTGAGTCGGTTGGGGCGAGGCTGACCTGGCCAATCTGCACCAGACCGCTGCGAATGGCAACCAGCGTGGCTTCGGTGCGGCTTTGTACATGCAGTTTCTCGAAGATATTGCGCAGGTGGACTTTGACCGTATTGGGGCTGATCACCAGGACGCGCGCGATTTCCTGATTGGTTTTGCCGGTGGCAACCAGGCTCAAAATTTCGATTTCGCGTTCACTCAGTGGAAGTCGTTCGTCGGCTGGCATGATGTTGTGTCCGCCTGGCTGTGCAGGCGCTGTCCTCGCGGCGTATACCCTCGTAAACAAAGAACGTTGGAGCGCGAAGGTGCTCCAACGTTCAACGGATCCAGTACCCCCGGAGGGACTCGAACCCCCAACCTACTGGTTCGAAGCCAGGCGCTCTGTCCATTGAGCTACGAGGGCAAGTCGCGCGATTCTAACACCAGGCATGGGGCCTGTCAAGAATCACTGAATCGCTTGCGGCTATTGACAACTCGTGCACTTCCTGATACACTGATTTTGCCGAGGATCGAGACGTGGTCATTAGGGGCATGGCCTTGCGCCCGCCCCCCAAAGCCTCGAAAGCCCCGGAAAGATGGAGGTACGATCAATGCCCTATCGAACGGTATTGGAGGCCAAGCGCCTCGGAATTTTCAGTTGTCTAGCCAACGATACGCTCGAACTTGCCGCGCGGCGCATTGCCGAGGAAGACATTAGCGGAATGGTCGTCGTTGACAGCCAGGGATTCCTCGCCGGCGTGATCACACGCATTGACCTGCTGCGCGCCTTTGTCAATTCGCCCGAATGGAAAAAAGAACCGGTGAGCGCGTACATGAGTCCTCACGTGATCACGGTGCATCCGGACACGCGCCTGATCGAAGTAGCCCACACCCTGCTGCAGAACCATGTCCATCGCGTGGTTGTTGTGCGCGAAGAGGGCGACAAACAACGTCCCATCGCGGTCATCGGCGACACCGATCTCGTCTACAACATGATGCGGGCATCATCCGAGGATGATTGAGCGTGATCTCAGGCTGACGGATAGGGCTGAGGTGCTCCATCCGTTAGTCTGACGCTATGATTGACTGCCCGTAAGCGCCTTTTTTACGCGCCTACCGCTTGCTTTGACAATGCCACTGACGGCATCCGTGACCACCTCCGCGCTCTTGGCTGCGTCACGGATCACCCCTTTGGTCACCTGCGCCGCGGCATCGCTCACATCGAGGCCGCTGTCAATGGCGCCTGCGCTTGCGCCTTGTACACCGCCCACCATGGCGCCGATCACCGTGGCCCCAGCGCCGATCGCGCCCATGGCCGCATTCAGCGATACGTTGGTGATGCTCTCGGCCGCCTGGCGCGCCGCGGCATCCAAATCACCCTGCGCCGCCATATCGGCCGCGGAGCCAAGATCGCTGACGGCCGAGCGGGTGGCCATCGAGATCGCGTCGCTGGCAATGCTCAAACCCTGGGCAAGGCCGCTGGCGGCGCCCTTGATCCCACCGCCGGTTGCACCCACCGTGCGGGCCGTGGATTCAATCAACTGCCGCGTAGCCGTCCCCGCCGACGAGGCCAGACCGCTGATCGCCTCTTTCGCTTGATCCGCACCCTGGGCCGCTTCACCGCTTGACTGCTCGGCGGCCGCCTGCATGGTGGCCTGCGTGCCTATGACCACACTCTGAGCCAAATCACGCGTCTGTGCCAGACGCTGGTATAGTGCGGCGCTGCGGCGCTTTGCCCGCGCCTGGCTGCTGCTGGAGCCGCCGGCCGGCGTTTGCTTGCTTTCGCTCATAACTCCTCCTCAACCGTTTATGTTCACCCACATTTCCTACAGACAAGATACCATCGGAGTCAAAAAAACTCAAGTTTGAGAAAGCGCATCACTTCCACGTAAAAGCACGTACTTCACTAGGGTCGCTCAGAAAACGAAGCGAACCCAGGGCTGGCAGCGGCGTCGGGGTGACCGGCTGGCCGATCTCAGGCGTCAGCCGCGGTTCAGGCGCATCAACGTGGCCCGCATGGCGCGCCACCACGACCTGCCAGCGCCAGCTCCGTTCGGTCACGTAATCCGCAGGGCGCAGCGCCGGATCCAAGCGCAAACTGGTGCCCTTGACGTGATGTTCCTGGCTCGGGCCGCCTGGCGCCAGCGACCAGACATGCACCACGTACCAGTCTTCTTCGCCCAGGGTGCCAACGGCCGACCAACGCAGCACAACCGGCTCTGCAGCCGCCAGGACAGCATCGGCGGCTGGCCCAAGCAGGATAGGCGCCGCAAACGGCGGGCCTGGAGTGGGGGTTGGGCTGGCGGCCGCCGTGGGAGTGAAGGTCGGCGTCGGCGTACCGCGGGGAATGATCAACACCTGCCCAATGTGCAAGATGGCGTCCGGTTTGAGTTGATTGGCGTCCAGAATGGCGTTGATGGTGGATTTGAACTGGCCGGCAATGCCCAACAGGGTGTCGCCAGATTTGACGCGGTACATCAGGGTCGAGGTGTCCGCGGTGACCGTGGGGGCCGGTGTGCCGCCCAGGGCGAGAGCCTCAGGGTTCATGCCTGCGGTCGGGATCAGCAGGGCTTGCTTGACGCCCAGCCGGTCGCTGGCCTTCAGCTTGTTTGCCGCCAGGATGCTGTCCACAGGCACGCCAAATTTGGCGGCAATGCCCAACAAGGTGTCGCCCGCAACCACGCTGTAATTGAGATAGGCCGGCATGGGTGTAGGCGTCGGTGTCAGTGTTGGTGTAGCCAGCGCCACAGTCCAATTGGGGGAGGGCGTTGCCGTGGTGGTCATCGTCGCGGGATTCAGCAGCTGGTTTCCGCCTGCCGGCATCGGCGCGCCGAGGCTGGTGACGCCAGCAGCCGGCGGGGGCGCTGAGCGCGTCCACCAAAAGGCGATAGCCCCGACAATGAGCACGAGCAGGGCCAGATCAAGCCAGGGAATCTGCCGGCGACGGCGGCGCGCGGTCTGCATGACAGCGCCGCACATGAAGCAGACGCTGGCCTGATCCGCCAGGCGCGTGCCACAGTGCGGGCAGGTGGGGCCTTGCGGCACGGCGGGGAGTGGGGCGTCAACAAAATCCCGGTAGGTCATGCAGCGAATTATAGCCCAGCGGGTGGTTTGAGCAAATGGGGCGCGGCGCCGCGCGGCGCTGGCGCGCGCCGGCCAGGCCGCCACAACCAGGCCACAATCAGCAGGCTCAGGGCGGAGACGATATCTCCGACGCGGCGCGCAGGGGTGGCGCCCATGCGCAGCGTGACATCGTGGGTCCCCGCCGGCAGATCGAAGCCAATCAACCCATAGGGCGCCACCGTCTCGATGGCCGCCGGCTGCCCGTCTACGGCCAGGGTCCAGCCAGGGAAGTTGTAGGTATAGTAGACCAGGCGCACGGGGGTGGCGGCGTCCACGCGCAGGCGACCCGATTGGGCGCCAACGTGGAGCGTCGTCACGGCGCCGGCGCCCTGCACAATGGCCGCCCGCTGCAGCGGCTGCTCCGCCAGGTATTGAGCCAGCAGCGGCGTCTCCGTGAACGATTGCCCGGTGTCCTTCATCACGCCAATCATATCGGGATGCTGGAGCTCAAAGTCCATGATCGCCAGCGGGCTTTCATCGCGTGGGGTGATTGGCGTCCACTGCGGCTGCAAGAAGGTCGCGCTGGCCAAGATGATGAAGAGGGCGAGAGGCGCCAGCGCGGCGCGGCGCTGGGCGGCCGGGCCGGGGTCATGCGGCGCAGCGAGAAGCTGCGCCCCCGCGCCGCCCACAATCGCCAGGCAGAAGGAGGTGAGCGCCAGCATGCGCCAGGGAAATTGGAGCAGATCGGCCAGCGGCAGCAGGCGCCAAAGCGCCGCCGCCGGTGTGAGCATCAGCCCGGCGACGATGACGGCCGAGAGCAGGAAAAAGACGACAATGCCGCGCTGCTGCGCCGCACGGCGCAGCCCAAACCAAACGCCGCCTGCGGCCAGGAGCAGAGGCGCAAGGCCCAACTGGAAGCTCATGCCGTCGCCAGGGCCGTCCACGCTGTACCCAAAGCCCCAGGAATTGGCAAAAAGCTGAAAGAAATAGACCAGGTTGCGTTCCACCTGGTAGCTATCGCGCAGCCAAACGGCTTGACCGATGAAACGCTGCTCAGCCAGCAGCGGGATGAGGAAGATCGCCGCCAGGCCTACCGCCAGCAAACCAGCAGCCAGCACCGAAAACAGGGAAACCCACAGCGTTCGCGCCGCTCGCTCGGCCGGAGGTCGCGTCCTGGCAGCGATTGAGGGCCAGACCAGGCGAAAGAGGAGATACGCGGCCAGCCAGGGCGTAAAAAAGAGCACCACGGCGGTATGGCTGATGAAAAGCGCCGCCAGGCTCAGGCTGGCGGCTGCCAGGCGACGGCGGTCATGCGGTTTGTCCAGCAGCCGCTCCCAGGCCAGGATAATCCAGGGAAACCAGGCCATGGCCCAGAACTCGGCGAGCGCCGCGCGCACGTAGATGTTGACGAAATGGTAGGGCGCGTAGGTGTAGAGCAGACCCGCAATGAAGCCAGCGCCGTTTCCCCACCAGCGGCGCACAAGCAGGAACATGCCGGATGCGCTCAAGAGAAAAGCGAGCAAAAAGGTGGCCTTGACCGCATTGGTCAATCCCAGACCCAAGAGGTGAAAGGCTTCCGCGGTGTAGTAGGCAAAGGGAGCGTAAACCACCCACAGCGGATAGCCGTAGCCCATGGCATGATCAGGCCCCCAGCGCGGCCACCAGGCGCCGTCGCGGATGGCGGCGTCGAACTCAAGCAGGTAGAAGACGCTGTGATGGGCATCGTGCGCGCCAAAGAAGTAGCCGGGCGCCAGCAGGCTGGCCCAGGCTGGCGTCGTCAGGATCAAGAGCCACCCTAACCAGGTCAGGCGTTCACGCGTGGAAGAGGCAGAATTCATGGGTTGCTCAGCAGTTCCTGCGCGACCTCATGGGCGATGGCCCGCCACGCGCCCCAGGCCTCGCGCGGTGGAGGGACGTCGCGTAGGCGCTGGGCAACCCAGGCAAAGCTGCTCAGCGGCAGTTCGCTGAAGCCAGCAACTTCCACCCCATCCGCAGTCAGCGTGCCGCCCGCCTCTTCGCCGTACCACAGATACGTGACGAACGGCACCAGGTGTTCGTGCAGGCGCATCTCGTAACCGATGACGGCCAGGAAGCGCAAATTGTGCAAGGTGAGACCTGTCTCCTCGCGCACTTCGCGATGCAACGCTTCGATGACCCCTTCATGCCAGAAGATGCCGCCGGTGGGCAGACGATAAAAGCCGGGGTAGAGGTCTTTGGTGTGCAACAGGTAATAGCCGTTGGCGCGCCGCAAGCAGACGGCAATCTCGCCGCGGCGATCCAGGGTTTTCACTCGTCGGGTGACAAGGAGGAACTCGTCGGCCGCCAGCGGGTAAAGCCGGCGCTGCGGCTCACCGTAGGCGGCCGCAAGTGCGGCGACTTCCGTCGGGTTAATCAACGCTCCCACATGCGGCCCCCACGCCTCAACCGTGTCACCAACCACTGCCTTCCAAGCGTTAGCCATGAGATTCCTTTTTTCATCAAAGTCGCAGACGGCCGATGACCGCGCGCACGCGTTCAGCGTCTGGCTGCTAACCTACTCTGCGGGCCGGCGCACGCCAGCGCCAGCGTATTACCCAGGCGATCAGCAGCGCGACCACCGAAAGAATGCTCAGCGCCTTCCCCAGCACGCGCACGGGGGTGTCTTCAAAACGCAGGAGCAAGAAGAATTCCCCTGGCTCCAACGGTACGGCAATCTGACCAAACGGAGCGATAATGTCCTTTTCGCTCAACGTCAGCTTGCGCAGTAGGCGTCCCGGCCGGTTGTTGTCGTCAGCATAGAGGTAAGCCGTCCAACCGGGGAAATAGGCCACGTTGAACACCAGCCGCTGATCAGGCTCGCCGCTGTGCACCCAGACCAACTCGTGCGCGCTGCCATGCTCACGCACGTCTACGGCCAGGGTGGCGTTCTGCGGCACGCGGCTGTAATCCACATGCGTCGTCACGGGCCGGCCGTGCACATGGTCTTCGGCCACGGCCGACCAGGTGGGGACGACGTCGGCAAACACGGAGACGCCGGTCATTTCATTGGCCGATTGCTCAAAGCGCATCAGCGCCGCGTAAGAAACCGGGCCCTGCTCTGGGGTTGGCGCTGCCACTTCCACCTGCAGATAAGCATAGCTGCCGAGCAGGATCAAGCCGCACAGGCACAGGGCTACAAAACTGCGCCACCTATTCAACCCTGTCGCGACCTCATCCTTGTCGTCGCCGGCTATGCGCGGCTTGGCAGCGGCCGGCGCCGGCTGCTCAGCCACTAACATGGCCGGCAGAATCGCCAGGCCGACTGCGGTCAGCATCAGGTAGCGCCAGGGGAACTGCGCAAATTTGACGTTGGGCAGGGCCTGCCAGGCCCAGGCCGAAACTGGCAGCATGAGAAAGACAGCCACCGCGGACAAAGCGGCAAAAAACCAGGCTTCCGCGCGTAGATCGGCTGATGTCGTGCGGCCCGGGGAGGCCGCGGGCGCTGGGGTAGGCGTACGGCGAGTCAACGCCGCGGCCAGGCCAAGCACGCTCAGCAGGGTCGGCGCGATGCCGAGTTGAAAGCTCAGGCGATCATCCGGGCCAGGGATGCTGATGCCAAAGCCCCAAGTAGGACTGAAGAGCTGCGACCAATAGATGAAATGATTGAACGGGTTGTAGTATTGGCCATACCACTGCTCACGATTGACAAAGCGGAACTCAGTCAGGGCGGGCAGGCTGAACGCGGCGCTGAGGCCAAAGCCGAGGGCCAGGGCCAGGAGCGGCGTCAGCGACAGGTGCAGCAGGTTGCCCAGCAGCGGCAGGGTGGATGCGGAGGACCAGTCACGCCAGGGCTGCGCGGCGTTAAGGCGGCGCAGCACATGCATCGCCAGGTACGCAGCCAAGACCGAGGCAAAAACGAGCGCCACCAGGTTGCTGGTGAGCATCAATCCGCCAAAGGCGAGGGCGGCAGCCGTCAGCGCGGCCAGCCGCGGGCGGATCACCGTCTCCCGAAAAGCCCACAGGCAGAGGGGCAAGAAGATGAGCGCGACCGATTCGGCCAGCGCGGCGCGAACGTACAGGTCAACCAGGTGGTAGGGGATGTAGATATACGCCACGGCAGCCACCAGGCCTGCACGGCGGCCAGCCCAGCTCGTCACGAAGCCATACATGGCCAGGCCGGAGGCCACGATGCTCAGGCCGAGGACCAACTTGACCGATGCCTCCCAGCCAAAGCCGAGCAGATGAAAGGCCTGACCCAGGTAGGTTGCCAGCGGCGCGTAGACAATCCAAAAAGGATAGCCGTAGCCAAAGGTAAAATCGGGCGCCCAGCGCGGGAAGAAGATGCCGTCCTGCCAGGCGCGGTCAAACTCGAAGAGAAAGTAGACGTTGTGGCGGGCGTCATGCGCGCCCCAGAAGTAGCCAGGTTGGGCAAAAGGGGCCAGGGCCGGCAGCGCCAGCAGCGCCAACGCCGCCAGAGGAAGTAAATAGCCGCGCTTCATAGCGAATCTGCTTCCTGATCGGCCATGCTCGTTTCGACGCCGTCATCTACGGGAGGCAGCGCAGAGGTAGGCGACTCGTTGTTCATCAAGGATGCATCCACTTCGGCGACCAGGGTTTCAAAAACCTCTTCAGACGTGATGCCGTCGCGGCGCAGTCGCATCAGCGCGCTGCGCTGCGCACGCAGGAACTCGCGACGCGCGCTTTCCAGCTCCTCGACCGTCAGCTCGGGATGGCTCTGCTGCAAGATGCGCACGGCATGGGCGATGGTCTCGGCCTGCGCCAGCAGTTCGGGGCGCAGCGTCTCCCAGGCCCGTTCAGAAATGAAGCCATCACGGTAGAGGGTGTCCAGATGATCGGCGGCTGCGCGGAAGCTCATCAAGCGGGCGTGCCGCATCTCGTACTCCGTCTGGGCCGGGTTGCGGGTGACGATACCCAAGCCGCGCAGTAACGGACGCATGGTGGTGCTTTGCCCCAGCAGGGTAAACAGAACCACGCCAAAGGCCATGATGCGCACCAATTCGCGCTGCTCGCCCAGGCTGGCCGGCAGACTGAGGGCCAGGGCCAGGGCGATGGCGCCGCGCAAGCCGCCCCAATTCAACACGTGCAGCCAACGAATGGGGACTGGGTCAGAGATGCGGTTGACAATCCAGCCCAGTGAATAGGTGACCACGGATCGGGCCGCCAATACGGCGGCAATGGCCCAGGCAATCGGCTGCCAATTGCTGAGCAGCGTTGGCACGTTGACCTGCAGGCCAATGAGCAGAAAGACAAAGGAGTTGGCGAGAAAAGCCACGTATTCCCAGAAATTGAAAAGGACGATGCGCGTCGTGGGACTCATGCCCTGGGGGCCGATGTTACCGTTGACCAGGCCGGCCACAACGACCGCCAAAACGCCGCTAAAGTGCAGACGTTCGGCCACCAGGTAGGAGCCGAAGGCCAACACCGTCGTCAACGTCGTTTCGATCAAATAGTCATCCACGCGCGCAATCAGTTGGGCCGTGATCCAGCCCAGGGCCAGCCCAACCACGGCGCCGCCGGCCGACACGCGCACGAAATCGGCCACGCCCTGCACCAGGTCAAAGCGCCCGGTCAGCGCCGTCGCCAGCACCAGGTTGAAGACGACAATGGCCGTGCCGTCATTGAAGAGGCTCTCGCCTTCAACCAGCAGCGCCAGCCGACGCGGCGCGCCCAGGGCGCGGAAGAGCGCCACCACCGCTACAGGGTCGGTGGCAGAGATCAAGGCGCCAAAGACGAGCGCCACCGGCAACGCCAACGGCGTCACCAGACTGAGCGCGCCGCCCACAATGAGGGTTGACAAGAGAACGCCCACCACGGCCATCAGCAGAATGCCGGGCAGGTTACGGCGCAGCTCAGCCAGGTTGATATGGAAAGCGGCTTCGAACACAAGCGGAGGCACCAACAATGCCAGAATCAACTCCGGCGTCATGCTGAGTTCCAGCGGCTGCTGGCTGGTCAAGATCAAGCCAACGATAACCAGCGCCACCGTGTACGGAATGCGCAAGCGCCGCACCATGATCGCCACCAAGGAAGCGACCAAGAGCAGTTCGATGACCAGGGTTTCCGTCGAAATGAAACGTTCCATGTGAATAAATCTACGAATCTATCAAAGCAATAGGATGAATGACCTTCGGCCAAGCGGTTGGCCTGGTTGCCTTGCGCGCCAAGTCAGGGTACGGCCTCGATCGCCGGTAGGCGCGCGCCCGTCTGCCAGTTGTAAAGCCCCCAGGCCAGGTGCAGCGGCGAGGGCGCGGCCGCGTCGATGGCGACGGCAACGGCGCCGGTGTAGACGCTGCCCACGGCCCATTGTGTCATCGGCTGCCCGGCCACCGGCTGCGCATCAGCCTGGCCCCAACGCTGCCCATTGGCATCGAGCACGTGCAGGTAGAGATTATAATCGAAGTCCGGCGGCTGCAGGACCTGCCAGGTCAGTGTCACGCTGACCACCTGCCCTGCCTGAAGCTTGCCCGCGGCGACCATGTCCGCCAAGATGATGCTGCCGTCGCGGCGGCGATCGGTCTCCTGGCCGACGGTGCGGTAGATGGCGAGCGGCGCCGGCCGCGACGGCGGGGGCGTGCGGTGCACCACCAGGCTGGGATAGGCAGCGAGCGCAATCAGGGTCAGGCAGATGCTTAGCAGCGGCCAACTCTGCAGCTGTGGGAAACGGCTGGCGCCGATGGCTGCCAGGATGCACAGCGCCAGGCCGACCAATCCCAGGGTTTGCCAGGGGTACGTCAGGAGGCCGCCCAACGGCAGCGGAATCACGGCCGCGGCCAGCCCCATCAACGCGATGAGCGCCCACGCCCATCGCCACGTCCCCATATGAACCGCTGCGCCGGTGATTGCGCCGCGTTCGGCCGGCCACCAGGCCAAGAGCGCCAGCCCCATCGCCGCCAACCCCAGGGAGTAGTCCAGTTGATCCTGCCAACCCGGTTGGCTGAGACCAAAGCCGGCCGCGGCGCTGAACAGTTGAAAGAGATAGACGGCATGATCGGCGAAAGCGACCGGCACGGCTGCGGATGCGCCCTGCCAGGCGAACCGGCTCAACAGCCCCAGCGCGCCGCCCAGCGCCAGGCTGAGCCAGGTCACGCGGCGCGCACGCCCAGAGGCTGGAGCCATCAGCGCCAGGGGACTGAGCGCCAGCCAACCGAGCAAAGCCAGGCCGGCCTGCGTCCAGGCCAGGGCTGCCATCAGCACGATCACGGTCAGCGTCCGTCCCACGGATAGCTGCGACGCGACGCGGTGCAAGGCCCACGCCAGGCACGGCAGCAAGGCCATGAGGACCACCTCACTCAGCGCGCCGCGCTGATAGGCAGCCGTCAGCGTCGAGGGGAGATAGGCAAAGAGCACGGCGGCGATCAGCGCGGGTCGCGCGCCCCCCACGCGTCGCACGGCCAGGAAAAAGGGCAGCGGCCCGACGACCAGGGCCAAGATCAGGGTGAGCTTGATGGCCGCAGCGGCCCCTAGCGGCAGCCACAGCCGCGCCAGGGCATAGGGCAGCGGCCCTTCGCCGCGCCAGAAGTCGGCTGGCGCGGCCAGGGTGGGCAACCAGCCCCAGCGGCCGTGCGCGGCCAGATCATCGAGATGGTAGACGGGCAAAAATCCGCTGTGGCTTTGAAACCAGCCGGGAGCAGTCAGCGGCGCCCATGCCGGCGCAGTCAGTAGAAAAACGAGCAGGAGCCACCCGCCCGTCGCTTTCACAAAACGCATAGGCAAGGATGATAAATCGAAACGCGCTGGATGTCAAAAGCGTCTGCGAGGCGGGGTGCACTGCAAACTGGCGGCCGTTCGGGCGATTGAGGCTTCGTCGTGAGCTCAGCCGAACGATCGCTGCCACCCCTGCCAGGCTCACCTGTGTGAGCTGCGTTGCGAAACTGAAATACGCCCGCTGCGAGATGCCAGCCTCTGCGGGGCTGTCAGGCCCAATAGGGCCTTCCACCGCGTAGCCCGATCCGTTCACGGTCGGGCGGCGTTCGTTGCGCACACGCCCTCCGGCCACCTTAGTAGTTCCAAATGTGGCCTGGTTTTTGACCACAGAGATCACAAAGAACGCAAAGAAGATGTCAATTTGCGTCTGATCTGCTTTTCTTTGTGTTCACCCACCCCCGCGTATGTTCTTTGCGGTTGGATGTGTGCTGCATTTGGAATTCCTACGGCCACTTCTCACGCTTTGCGGTTCATGGCGGATTGGGGTAGAATGGACGCCATGCTGTGCACGCCCAATCTCGCTGATCGAATGCACGGCGCCGGCTTCTGCTTGAGGCCATCATCCCACTCGACCAAACCCGACGAGACGTACACATCATGCTCCTAACCTATGAGCTTGCGATGCCATCCCCTGTGACCCATCTCTTTCATGTCCGCTTGACCGTAACCGGCCTTGACCAGGCGACGGTCGAGTTTGCCATGCCTACGTGGACGCCTGGCTCCTACCTGGTGCGCGAGTACGCGCGCCATGTGCAGGGTTTTGCCGCCGCGGATGGCGCCGGCCAGGGACGACCGTGGCGCAAGATCAACAAAAACCAGTGGTCAGTAGAAACCGCCGGCGCAGACCGCGTCGCCATCAGCTACCAGGTGTACGCCGGTGAGCTGTCGGTGCGCACCAGCCACCTGGACAGCACGCACGGCTATTTCAACGGCGCGACGGTTTTCATGCGCGTGAACGGCGCCGACCACCTGCCGTGCGAGCTGGTCATTGCGCCCTATCCTGGCTGGCGCATTGACACGCCACTGCCCGCCGTGCCTGGCGCGGCCGATCACCGCTTCCGCGCGGAGAATTTCGACCACCTGATTGATTGCCCCACGGAGATCGGCGCTCATCAAGTGGTTGAATTCGAAGCGCTGGGCAAACCGCATCGCCTCGCGTTCTACGGCCACGGCAACGAAGACTTGGCGCGCCTGGCGGCCGATACGCAGAAAATCGTGGAGACGGCCGGGGCTATCTTCGGCGGCTTGCCGTATGACGATTACCTGTTCATCATTCATGCCGCGGAACAGCGCCGCGGCGGGCTGGAACATCGCAATTCCAGCAGCAACGGCGTGGTGCGCTGGAGTTTTGGGGATGACAAAGAGTATCGCCAGCAGGTCTTGGCGCTGTTGGCGCACGAATTTTTCCACACCTGGAACGTCAAACGCATCATGCCTTCCGTTTTCACGCGCTTTGACTATGATCGAGAAGTTTACACCAGGCTCCTGTGGGTCATGGAGGGTTGGACATCCTATTTCGAGCTGCTCATCCTGCGTCGCGCCGGCCTGTGGACAGCCAGCGCCGTGCTGGAAGAGACGGCCAAGCGCATCTTGCACTTGCAGCAGACGCCTGGCCGCCGCCTACAGAGCGTCGAGATGGCGAGCTTCGACGCCTGGATCAAGTTCTACCGTCCGGACGAAAACACGCAGAACACGTCCATTTCGTATTACAACAAGGGCGCGCTGCTGGGCATGCTGCTTGATCTCCATGTGCGCCAGCACAGCGACGGTCAGTGCAGCCTGGATGAGGTGATGCGCCATCTGTGGCAAGACTATGCGCTGGCCGGCCGCGGCCTGCCTGAAACCGAATTTCAGGCCGTCGTCGAGGCGGCGGCCGGTTACTCCCTGGCTGACTTCTTCGAGCGTTACGTGCGCGGAACGGACGAACTGCCGTTTGACGACTTCCTGGCCTACGCCGGGTTAGAGCTGCGCTTCGGTTATCAGAACGCCAGGCCCGACCAGGCGGATGACGACGCCCCGGCGCCCAAAGCGGGCCTGGGCCTGCGCGTGGAGCAGAAAGAGGGACGCGCGCTGATTGGCGCGGTGTTTGCGGATGACGCCTGCGCGAATGCAGACGTGGCGCCCGGCGACGAACTGCTGGCCCTGGATGGCCTGCGCGTGACCGCATCATCTCTGAACCGGCGCCTGGATGACTACCACCCCGGCGACCAGGTGACGTTGACCTTGTTCCGCCGCGATGAACTGCGACAGGCAGCGGTTGTCTTGGGGACGCGGCCGTTCAACCGCTTACAGGTGCGGCCGGCCGCCGCGGCCACGGATGCACAAAAAGCGCTGTTCAGCCAATGGCTGAATGATTCTTTCCCCGCGGCGGATTTTTCGGTCGCGGGCGAAATCGAACTAGAAGCCGAGAAAGCAAAAACCTGAGCCACAGTCCTATGTCATCTGAACTCACCACCCTCTGGCTGCTGCGCCATGCACAGTCTGAGTGGAACCACGAAGGGCGCTGGCAAGGGCAGGCCGACACCCCGCTGAGCGACCTGGGCCGCCAACAGGCGCACCGCGTCGGCAAACGGCTGCGCCGTTATCCCATTATGCAGATCATCAGCAGCGATGCGCAGCGGGCAATGGAAACGGCGCGGGTTGTCGGTTCCTATTTGCAGCTGGCGCCCGCGTTGCATCCTGGCCTGCGCGAGTCGGACATCGGCGTGTGGGCCGGGCTGACCACGCCTGAGATCAAGGCCCGTTTTCCAGAAGAATGGGCGGCCATGAACGCACGCGCGGATGTGCGCCGCGGCGGCGGTGAAACGTACAGCGAGCTGCGCGCCCGCACCCTGGCCGTGGCGCAGGAGGTGGCGGCGCGCTATCACGGACAGAACATCCTGCTCGTATCGCACGGAGCGTCCATACGCGCGTTGATTTCGGCTGCGCTGGGGCTGGATCTGTTCACCATGCACAACCTGTGGATCGGCGGAAACACCGCGCTCAGCCGCGTGCGCTTTCGCGAAGGACACTTCTATCTCGATCTGCATAACGACACGGCGCACCTGGAAGAAGGGGAGGCGTAGGGATCGGGGATGGCTGTCCTGCTCATCGTCATCGCCAGTGCGCTGATCCTCCTCGGCGTGGCGTATCCGCTGCTGGCGCTGGTGCGCATCAACCGCTTGCTCAACGACAAGGCGCATCGTCCGTCGTCGCGCCAACTGGCAACCCACCTGCTGCTGACGGCCGCGCTGCCGGTCAGCGCGATCTTGGGCGGCGTCGGCCTGCTGACGCCGCGGCTGTGGCAAAACGCCGTCTTCAGCGGCTTGGTCGTCGCCGTGACCGTCATCGCGGCCGGTTGTATTGTCCTGCTCTCGATCCGCCGCCGGGAATAACGACGCACGCGGGATGCGCGGCGCTGGCCCTTGTTTGACTGCCCCCAGCCTGGTAATGCAAACATGCTCGACCTGGATGCGACACCCTTACAAGAGAGCGACCTGCCCGCGGTCGTGACCCTGGTCAACGAAGCGCTGACCCAGGCGCCTTTCAGCGCGCCGGTCACGGTCGAGTCGTTTCGACGGCTCGGCTTATTGAATGAGCAAGGCACGCTGTACGGAGTGGCCCTGCAAAACGACCCGGCCGGTTGGCTGGTCATGCGCAATCGCGACGCCGTGATTGGGTTTGTCCATGCCTGCACGGGTCGCCTAACCGCCACGACGACGCCGGCCGGTTTCATCCGCTTCCTGGTCTTTCCGCCTGGCCGGGTGGATGTGGGCGCGGCGCTGCTGGCCGCGGCGGAGAAATTCCTGCGTGCAGCCGGCGCGCGCACCCTATACGCCTGGCATCCGCAGGCCGGCTATCCGTTCTACCATGCCGGCGTCGGCATCTCCAACGGACAAGATTTCTACGGATTGAGCGCGCTCAGCGAAGCCGGCTACCTGCTCACCGCGCGCGTGCTGAGCTACCAGTGCGTTTTGGGCCAACCGATGCCTGAATACACGCCGGCCATTCGCCTGCGCTGCGTCATGCAGCAGGCCGCGGGCAAGCCCTGGTCGCTGACGGCGTTTCTCCCCGGTGAACCGAAATGGTGCGCGACCGTACGACTGGCCGCGCTGCCTGCGTCGCTGGCCGTCGAAGGCAAGCCGCGCGCGTATCTGCTGGAGGCCACCGTGCAAGAAGATCTGCAGCGACAGGGGATCGGCCGCTGGCTTCTCCAGCGCACGTGCAACGAATTCAGCGCGCGCGGCTGCGCGGCCATCATCGCGCATGCGACTCATCAACAAGCGGCTGCGCAGAGCGTTTTGCTCCAGGCAGGCTTCGAGGAATTGTCCTTTCGAGGCTACACCTTCGAGCGGCAATGAACCGGGTAGGCAACAATGGCTCAAATCAGCGTGCAACATCTGTGCAAATACTACCAGGTTCATCACAAAGAGCCTGGCCTCGCCGGTTCGCTCAAATCGTTCGTGCGTCGGCGCTACGAAATGGTCAAGGCCGTAGACGGCGTCAGTTTTGAAATTCAGGAAGGCGAGATGGTTGGCTTTCTCGGCCCCAACGGCGCGGGCAAGACGACCACGCTGAAAGTGCTGTCCGGGCTGCTCTATCCAACCAGCGGTCAGGCCACGGTGCTCGGCTTCAAGCCGCAGGAGCGGCGCAAGGATTTCCTCAAGCAATTTACCCTGGTTATGGGACAGAAGAATCAACTGCTGTGGGATCTGCCGGCGATCGAGTCCTTCCTGGTCAACCAGGCCATCTACGAGATCGAGGAGAGTCAGTTCAAACGCACGATGGGCGAACTGACCGAGCTGCTTGACCTCAGCCCGCTGCTGACCAAGCAGGTGCGTAAGCTGAGCCTGGGTGAGCGCATGAAGTGCGAGTTGGCCGCGGCGCTCCTGCATCGTCCGCGCGTGCTTTTCCTGGACGAGCCGACCATTGGCCTCGATGTGACCATGCAGGTGAAGATCCGCCAGTTCGTAGCTGAGTACAATCAACGCTACCGCGCCACCGTCATCCTGACCAGCCATTACATGGGCGATGTCACCGCGCTCACGCGGCGCATTGTCCTCATCAACAAAGGCCAGACCTATTTCGACGGCGACCTGCGCGGGCTGGTGGAGAAGGTGGCGCCCTACAAGCTCCTGCACGTGATTTTCCGCCAGCCGGTCAGCCGTGAACAACTGCTCGACTTTGGCGAAGTGGAATCGGTGGAAGACATCGAAGCCACGCTGCGTGTGCCGCGTGGACGTACTTCCGAATATGCCGCGCGTCTCCTGGCGGCCTTCCAGGTGGACGACGTCACCATCCAGGAGCCGCCGGTGGAAGACATCATCAGCCAGGTCTTTCAAGAGCAGGCCGCCCTGGTCGCTGCGACGGTGTAAGCGATCCTGGCGGGCCTCGGTTAACCGAAAACGAAATCCGTATCATATCAATGCGTGAGGCTGACAAACATGAGCAACGTTTATTCTTCCGAAACCTTTGACGAACGGGATGAATACCCCCAGATCACGCAGGCTGACCTGGATCGGGCCACATTCCGCGTCGGCCTCAAGCCTGCGCCGCGCAAGCGACGCGTGACGATCTTGTTGGATACTGGACTCGTGGAGTACTTCAAGGCGCAAGCCGGCGAGCGGGGCTATCAGACCCTGATCAACGACGCCCTCCGGCAGTTCATGGAGCAGAACACCCTGGAAGAAGCGCTGCGCCGCATCATCCGCGAGGAGCTGCACCGTGAGGATGCGTCGGTGGGCGCGTGAAGGTTGGCCGCGGGCCGATCAATGCAGCGCGCGGGCGACCCACGCGACGGCGTTGGCCGGGGTGACGCGGCTGCACGCGTCGCAGCAGACAGGGGCGGGCGCGATACGCTGCGGCTCTTCGAAGACCCAGGCCAGCACCCGCCGCGCCGCGGAGACCGGCGCGGCCGGCGGCGCCGCGTCCTGCCGGAAGTAGGCCAGCAGTCCGCGGCGAAAACAGCGCGCCCGCGCCGTCGCCAGGCTGTGCATATCCTCGATCGCTTCCTGCTTGATCTGCAGCGCCTGGGCGGCAGCCTCTGCATCCAGCCCGGCCTGTTCCACAGTTTTCTCCGCCATGAAGCGCAGCAGACCGGTCTCGCGTGGGCGTGTGAAGAGCACAGCCACGGCCGGCTTGCCGTCGCGGCCGGCGCGGCCAAACTCCTGCACGTAGTCTTCCACGGAAGCCGGATGCTGCCAATGCACGACCAGCCGCACATCGGGCACATCCAGTCCCAGGCCAAAGGCGTTAGTGCAGATGACGGCCCGCGCCGGGGGCTGCTCGCGGCCCATGAAGCGCGCCAGCAGGCGCTCACGTTCCTGCGTGCTGCCCATGCGCGCATGATAGAAAGGGAGGTCCATGCCAGCCGCATGCAAGCCGGCTTGCACGAGCTGACCAATCTTGAGCGTTGGCACGAAAATCATGGCGCGGCCGGCGCGCGCTTGACGCAGCAGTTCGGCCAGCATGCGCAAACGGGCTTCATCCTCTGCCAGCGGCAGGCGCAGCAAGGCAATGTTGGGCCGATCCACGCCAGTCACCACGACGCGTGCGTGGGGCACACCGAGCGAAGCGAGGATGCGCCGCTGTGCTTTGGCCCCGGCGGTCGCGGTGAAGGCCAGCACGGGCGGCGCGCCCAGCCGCTGCCGCACCTCGCCCAAGCGGCTGTACGCCGGCCGAAAATCGCGCCCCCAGCGGTCAATGCAGTGCGCCTCGTCCACGACCAGGAACGCGGGATGACCGCCCAGCGCCTGGGCAACCTCGCGCGACCCCACCAGCGCCTCATCAAACCGCTCGGGCGTGGCGAAAAAGAACTTGACCTGTTGGTCACGCAGCGCCTGGTAACGCTGGCGCTTATCGGCCGGCGAGAGGTCGCTGTTGATAAAAGTCGCCGGTATCTGACGCCGCGCCAGGTCGGCGACCTGCTCGCTCATCAACGCCTTGAGGGGCGAGATGACATAGGCGGCGCCTGGGGTCAACAGGGCGGGCAGTTGGAAGCAGAGCGTTTTGCCGGAGCCGGTGGGGCTGACCAGGAGGACCGATTCACCGCGCAGCGCGGCCAGGATAACCTCAAGCTGACCCTCGCGCAGCGAGCGCACGCCCAGGCGGCGCATGGCCCAGCCGAGGTAGCGCGTCACGGCCGGAACCTCGCGACGAACGTCGAGCCAGTGCGCCATGCGCACGGCCATGCGTTCGAGGATGGGCAGCGGCGGGGCTGCAGAGCCTGCGTTCATCCGGGCAGACGACGCGAAAAACAGGCGTTAGCGAGCAAGCTCAACACAGCGCCCTCGCATTGCAAGACTGTCCCCGCCGCCCTCTGCCCTACTCACGCGGCACGCGCAGCATCGCCGGCGGCAGCGGCACATAGTTCTTGACGTATTCATCGAAAAAGGCCAAAGAACGCTGCATCGCCACGCGGAAGTTGGCGGAGATATTGTGATTATCGCCGGCGTACTGGTAAAAAGCGCTCGGCACCCCGGCCTCCTGCAAGGCCGCGTAGAGGCTGGCGGAGAATTCCAGCGGCACCGATTCGTCCTGGGTGCCGTGATGGAGCTGAATGGGACCGGACGCATCGGCCACGTAGTTGATGGGCGAAATCGAATTCCAGAACGCGGCGTTCTGCTGCGGCGTGCCGTAGCGTTCGATCAAATCCTGGCGCCAACGCCGGGCGCGCTGCGGCACGGTCACGGGCACCGGCCGCCGCCAGTTGTACATCATGTCTTCGTAGGAAGCCACTACGCCGCCCCAGATCACGCCCGCGCGGATGTCGTCTGTGGTGACTATGGCGCGCAGGGTGATGTGCCCGCCCATCGAATGACCCCACATACCGATGCGTTCTCGGTCAACGCCAGGATAACGCTTGAGCGAGCTCACCGCGTTGAGCACATCCACGGTGTAATCGGGCGTGCCGTAGCCGCCCGTTGCCACACCTTCTGAGCTGCCGTGGCCGCGGTAGTCGGGCCGAAAGACGATATAGCCCGCGCGGGCGAAATAGTCCACATAGGCCACATAGCGTTCGGTGGTGCGATACTGCTCTGGAGGAATGTATCCATGATTGAAGACAATCACCGGCCAGCCGCTGGCGGGCCGTGCGCCGCGCGGAATCGTCAGCAGCGCATAGATTTTCAGCCCTTCGGAGCGGTACGACGCGACGTAGCGGTTGTAGTTGCTGCCCGCGGCCAACGTCTGTTCGATCGTGATCTCGCTGCCGGGGTAGCGCCGATCGCGCATCACCTCGATCATGAGGGGATGGCGCTGCGCAGGCGCTGACAGGGCGTCGCCAACCGGCAGCCGTTCGCCTGGCGCCAATGCCGCAGCGTTGGCGGCTTGCGCCCAGGACGGCGCGGCCAGCAGCAGCAGCAGAATGAACGCTGTCAGTTTTTTATGTAAAATCGTCGCTCTCGACATTCAATGACTCCAACTTGTGTGTTTCGTTTTCCATCCGCTGAGCGCACAACCGGCGATGAAACGCCTTCGACAAGTCGAAGGCCCAACAGCGCTGGCAGCGCCAAGAGCGCCGAACCTGTTCGGCGCACCCAGGTCGAACGGCGGCGGGTTGATCCCCCGGTCGGACGGCGGCAGATTGATTCTAGTGTTTCGTCTATTGCCTTGAAGAATCTGTGAACTACCTTCCGTTTGACGACTATCCATCTCTGGATTAGAATCAATTGTGGAAACATGCTATCAGTGTTGATAAGCTTACATGCGCTATGTCGTATGCGAAGATCTCAATGTAGAGGAGAAATTGACCATGAACGGACAACCGCGTCGCAGCGCCTATGAAGTGGCCCTCGCCCAATTCGATGAAGCGACCAGCCAGATGTCGCACCTGTCGCCCAACACGATCAAGTTCATGCGCGTGCCCAAGCGCGAGTTAACGGTGAACTTCCCGGTTGAAATGGATGACGGCCGCATCGAGATGTACACCGGCTATCGGGTGCATCACAGCACGGTGCGCGGCCCCACCAAAGGCGGTATTCGTTACCACCCGGCTGTCACCCTGGATGAGACACGGGCTTTAGCCATGTGGATGACCTGGAAGTGCGCGCTGATGAACCTGCCCTACGGCGGGGCCAAGGGCGGTGTCATCGTTGATCCGCGTCAATTGTCAGAGCGGGAGCTGCGCCGACTGACTCGGCGTTACGCGACCGAGATTTCCATTATGATGGGGCCAGAGGGTGACATTCCCGCGCCCGACGTGGGCACCAATCCCCAGGTGATGGCCTGGATCATGGACACCTACTCGATGCACCGCGGTTACTCGGTGCCCGCGGTGGTCACCGGCAAGCCGATTCAGATCGGCGGCTCGCAGGGGCGCTTCGAAGCCACGGGCATGGGCGTCATGTTCATGGCGCGTGAGGCGCTGAAGCACCTGCGCTTACGCGTCGAAGGCTCTACAGCGGTTGTCCAGGGGTTTGGCAATGTCGGCGCCATTGCAGCCCGCTACATGCACATGATGGGCGCCAAAGTGGTTGCCGTCAGCGATGTCAACGGCGGCATCTACAACCCGAAAGGGCTCGACATCCCCTCGCTGCAGACCTATGTACGCGAGACCCGCACCGTCATGGACTTTCCTGGCGCGGACAAAATCAACAACACAGAACTGCTCGAATTGCCATGCACGGTGCTCATCCCGGCTGCGCTCGAAGGCCAGATCACTGAGGAAAACGCGCCAAAGATTCGCTGCAAGGTGCTGGCTGAAGGCGCCAATGGCCCGACCACACCGGATGCCGACAAGATCTTGATGGACAACGGCACCTTCATCGTACCTGACATTCTGTGCAACGCCGGCGGCGTGACCGTTTCCTATTTTGAATGGGTGCAAAGTTTGCAGGCGTTCTTCTGGAGCGAGGATGATGTCAAGCGCCAGTTGGAACGGCTCATGGTGGATGCGTTCAATTCCGTCCTCAACGAATCACGCGAGAAAGGCCTGCCCACGCGCATGGCCGCCTACACCCTGGCAATCAATCGCGTCGCCGAAGCACTCGAGTTGCGCGGCGTCTATCCATAACCGGTCGCCAAAACAATCAGACTTCGGAAGTCGTGTGACGTCCGAAGTCTGGCTCTTGTTCGTTTTCAACCCGCCGGTCAGAAGACCGGCGGGAACTGTTGTCCTACGCGGCGGCAGGGTCTGAGACCCTGCCGCTGTTGTTTATCCAAGCCGGGCGCGACGCCGGGTGCGGACGGCTGTGACCAGCAGCAGAGCGGCCGCCAGCACGGCCATGCCCCACAGCCACGGCGCGGCGCCGGAAGCGGTCAGCCCGCTCAAATGCACGGCCGTTGGTTGATCCACAATCGTCCACACGTAGGGCGCCATCATGCCCACATTGTCATTGTCGGTCCCGCGCAGGTTGCCCGGATTGACCGTCGCCACGAAAGTGCCAGGGCCAAACGGCTGCACCGGCGTGAAGGTCAACATGGTCGTGGCGTCATTATAGGTCGTGGCGCCAGGAATCAGTTGACCGCCGCTCGTCCGCACCGTGATGGTGTCCGCAGCCACCGTGACCGGGTTGATCGGGCGGTTCATGCGCGCCCACACCGCGGTGATGACATCAGGCGTGCGTGGATGGGGGTTCGTCCGCCCGGCTTCGACCACCAGCAGGTCGCGCCAGTTTTCGAGGTCCGTCACGTTGACCGTTTGCACGCCGCCCTGGCTGAAGACCACATCGAGTTGGCGGTTGTTAGTGCCAATGATGGCGCCCCACCATTCGACCATGTCCCAGGAGCCGCGCGTGAATTTGTACTGCAGGTGCATCCCTTCCAGGCCAGTCAACGTGATCGTCCAGTGCGTGTCATCCACGCGCGTCAGCGGCCTGTAACCGGGGTTCCAGGACGTGCCAAAGACACTCGCGGTGTCGCCGGCGATGTAGATCGTATCCGTTGTTGGCGTGAAGGTGGGGATGGTCAGATTCCACGTGATCTGCACCGCGCGCTGTTCCGCGGTGATATCCACCGTGTTCGAGAAGCCCGATTCATTGAAGCTGGTGTCAATGGCCGTCACGCTGTAGCGATAGGTGTGACCGGTCGCCACATCGGTGTCCGTGTACTCCGTCGTGGGCGCCAGCACGTATGCGATGAGCACGCGCGCCGTGGGCGCATCGGCGACCAGCATATCGCGGTAAACGCCATAGGCGGCCGTGTCTGCATCGGGCGATGCGTCCCAGCCGATGGTAATTGCCGCGGCCGAGCGCGAGACCTCATGCAGGTTCAGCGGCACGGCGGGCGGGGTCGTGTCGCCGGAGCTGATGACGTGCAAGCGGCCAGCCTGCGCCGGGTCATAACCGTTGCCGGTGCCGTCGCGGTCGGCGTACAGCCAATCGCGACCGTTGGTCGTGGTATAGCGCACGGCGTAGTCGTACTCGCCGATGGGATGCGGCAGCATGTCGCCCTTGAACTCGTCGTTGCTGCCCGCATCTACGTTGAACGACATCGGGAACCAGCTCCAACCCGAAGCAGGGTTCGATCCGACCGGTCCGTAGCCGACTTCGGCCATCAGGCTCGGCGTGGCGCCAGCCTGGTTGGTGACGCCGTCAATCCATACCTGACCGTAGACCATGTCGGTGTGGGTGTTGAAGCTGATGATGTGCGTCAGCTCCGGCGGCCACTGCAAGTTGGCCCAGCCGATGGTATAGTGCGGAATTGCCGTCGCCGAGTTGGAGGCCTGGCTCTTGAGACCAGCCGGCGTCACGGCCTTGACCTGGTAGTAGTATTGCAGGCCGTTGTGCACCGTGGTATCGGTGTAGGTGGCGCCCACCACCAGCGCAGCGTTGATCTGCTCGTAACCGCCATCTACCACACTGCGGTAGACATCATAACCAGCCACGACCGCATCGGTCGGCGCGCTCCAGTTGAGGGTCACCGAGCCCGAGCCTTCGCTGGCCGTCAGGTTGGTGGGCGCCGAGGAGCGCGTCATGTCGAGGCCCGGGCGGCTGACCCAGACCCGTGCGCCCATGCCGCTCACATTGAAGGTCATTGTGCGCGCGGAGCCGACCGTCAGGCTGTTGCCAGTCAGGCCGTCATCGAGCGTGGCGCCCTCTGGCACGTAGCCATCTACGTTGACCGTCACATCCTTGGCCACGGTGTCGCGGTTGATGGCAATCACGGCCACGCCGGTATTGTCGCGGCGGCCATAGACCAGCACCTTGGCGGCATCGTCGGTGAGGAGCGTGTTCCACGAGCCGGTGCGCAAGAAGCTCTTGCTGTTGCGCAGCGCGGTGAGCGTTTGATAGCGCGCGAGCAGGTCGCTGTGCGCCTGACGCCAGGCCGGCAGCGAGCTGTAGCCAGGCTCGTCTGACCACGGATAGGGCTGGCGGTTGTAGGGGTCATCACGCGGGATGTCGCTGCCATAGCCAGCCAGGCCAACTTCATCGCCGTAATAAATGGTCGGCGCGCCAGGCACCGTCATTTGCACCACGGCTAACAGCGCCAGGCGGTTGCGGCCATCCTGGAAGCCGTTGACCGGCTGACCGCCCGCGATGCCGTCATGGTCAAGCACACGCACAGGCCGGTTGGTGTCATGGCTGCCCAACAGGTTCATGGCCGACTCGAAGGCAGGAGCCGGGTAGTCCTCTTGAATCGTGCGCATCATATTGTCGAACTGCGTGGGCGACAGCGGGTTGATGGTATTGTCGCCGTTGTTGTCGTTGTCGCTCCAAACGGTGTCGCGCATGAAGCCGAGCATCGCCTTGCGGAAGCGATAGTTCATCGTGGAGTCGAACTCATCGCCCAGCAGGCGGAACTTGGCGTCATCCTCGCCCCAGGTTTCGGAGAAGAGCATGGCGTTGGGGTAGCTTGCCTTGACGACAGAGCGGAACGTCTCGAAGAAGGTTGGGTTGACGCCGACAATGTCGGGCACCACGTCAATACGCCAGCCGTCTGCGCCACGCGCGAGCCAGTAGGTGGCAACGCCGTTCGGGCCGAACCAGTAGTTCAGCACATCCGGGTGCGCAGTATTGATCTGGGGCAGCGTCTGCACGCCGAACCAGCCGGTGTAATTCGTGTCGCCAGCGCAAACACCGGTGCCAGGCGGGTTCGCAGGCTGGAAGAAGAACCAGGTGCGATATGGGCTGTCCAGACTTTCACAGGCGCCAACTTCGGGGTGGCGGCCAAAGCGATCGAAGAAGGGGCTGTCGGAAGAGACGTGGTTGGGCACGCCGTCCAGGACGATGTGCATGCCGCGGCTGTGAGCCTGCGCGGTAAGCTGCTCGAAAAGGGCCAACGTCGCAGAATCGTCTCCCAAAACACCCATCGTCGGATCAATGCGCAGATAGCTGCGGCCATCGTACTTGTGATTGGACGGTGAATCGAAAATGGGGTTCAGATAGATGGTCGTGATGCCCAGGTTCTGCAAATAGCCCAACTCGGCGATCAGGCCCTGCAGGTCGCCGCCATACGATGTGCTGCTGTAGGTGCCGTACCAGTCGGGATTGGCCGTTGGATCATTTGGCTCTGGATCAGGCACAATCGTGTTCCAGGGTACCACGGGGAAGCGATGACCACGCTCCTGCGGATAGAACCAATCCGCGGCCGTCGGGTCGTTGGCGGTGCTCCCGTTGCGGAAGCGGTCAGGAAAGACCTGGTAAATGATCGCATTCTTGGCCCAGGCCGGCGTATCAAAGCCAGGCTGATAAACGTAGATGTTCCACGAGATGTCTGGCGAATTGTTGTACGGCTGACCCCAACCGCCATCGCGCGCGGCGTCGTCTTCGTAGTAGACAACGGCCGTGCCATCCTCGATGACGAAACGGTAGTACAGAATGGTCAGGTTGGGGCCCGTGTTGAACGTGGTTTCCCAGTAGTCATAGCCGTAGCCGCCGGCATCCGGGTCGGTGCCAACCTTGGCCAAATTGTAAATGGTTTGACCCTGCTGCACGGCGTCCCAGACACGCACCTTGACGCGCTGCACGTCGTTGGCGTAGGTGCGGAAGCGCAGGGTCACATTGGTGTTCTTCTTCAGCGCGCCAAATGGTTCACGGTAGAGGCCGCTGCGGCTGTCATGGCCCAGGCCGTCCCACCAGATGTTGTTGTCGCCCACCTGCGGGGCGACCGGATTGTTGATGCTGTCTCGAATCTGGTGCGTGGTGTCGTTATAACCGAAGGTGACAACGGTGTTTGCCCCTCGGTTGGCTGGCACCACCAGCGTGATATTTGGGCCACCAGGCACGCCGCCCGCGCCGTAGTTTTCATCCCACGACTCGTTGAGTGCAACCTTGTATTCGTAACTGCCGGCCGGTACGTCGAACGAGGTTTCGTACCAGCCGTCGCCGTCGCGATCCTTCATCCAGCCGACAAGGTTGTCTGGCGACCAGTTCTGCCCGCCGAGCACGCCCATCAGGCTGCCGACGAGCACTGGGATGCGGTAATTGGGCCGGCTGGCCACCATGTTGCCATCGCGGCGATCGTAGTAGAAGTGAACGGTTTCGCCGCCCACGGTGGTGAAGGGCACATTAGGACCGCCAGGCACGCCGTTGACGCCGTAGTTCTCATCCCAGGTGCCGCCCACCGTCGCTTTGAATTCATAGGAACCGGCCGGGATGGCGTTGGTGGTAAACTTCCACACCTGATCGCTGTTGCCATCGCTGGCCTGCGTGTTGGTGTTGCCGGGATCCCAGTCGCTGCCGAGGCCGGCTGCGGCGACCCAGTTGCCAGGGAACGTCACCAAGAGGTTGGGTGTCGTCGCGGGCGCCACCGAGGCTGCGCCCACAGGCGTCAAGCCAAGAAGCATGGTGAGCACGACGAGCAGAGAAACGAAACGAAATGCTTTCATGACCTATCCTCCGTCTTAGGAACTGACTGCCGGCCACGACGCCAGCAGCATCACAGGTTTTGGCGGCATCTCCTGACAGGTGAAGCTGCCGTCGTTCGATGGGGGTTGGCTACATCAATTACTTCATCTGTTTGATCTTCTCTTCGATCGCGGCTTGCGCCGCCTTCATCGCGTTGGCCGGCGTCTGGGAACCAGTCCAAATCGCAGTCGTAGCCGCGCCCACCGCGTCCCACTGAGCCTCTGCATACGGCGTGGTAGCGCTTGGCACCCCCAGCGCCAGGGCCGCGGCAAAGCCTTGAATCGGCGCCACGACCTTCAGCTCAGCCGAGTTGATGGCTGCGGAAGCGGCTGGCACAGTCTTGTTGATCAAGGCCAGGCCTTTCTGAACCTCTGCGCCGGTGAAGTACTTCATGATGTCCAGCGCGGCCTCGACGTGCTTGCGGTCCACCGCGTTCGGGGTAAGCATCAGGGTCCTGATACCCACGAACGGGCGCCCAAACGCCTTCACGCCGTAGTCCAGTTTGGCAGCTTCCATATCAACAACGGCCCATCGGTCAGTCCACCATGCGGCAGCCTTGCCTTCCAGCAGCATGGTCCGGCAGATGTCGTGGCTGGTTTCCTTCGGCGCATACGCGCTGAAGGCCTTGATCCACTCCGCCGCCGCCAAACCCTCCGGGGTGTCCAGGTAGACCTTGCCCTGGTCATCCACATAGCTTGGCATACCATGCCCAAAGTAAATGGGCGCAACATGGTACGCATCGGGATTGCCCAGGGCTTGGTTACAAATGAGGAACTTGCCAGGGTTCTTCTCAGCAAAAGTCTTGGCCGCAGTCAAGAGGCCATTGAAGTCCTGCGGGTTGGCCGGGAAGTCCGACTCCTGTACCAGCGCCTTGTTGTAGACCAGCGCAATGCCGTCTTGCACCTCCGGTAGACCCCAGATTTTGCCTTGCCACATCATGCCTTTGACCGTAACTGGTTCGTAGGTAGACCTGAGGTACGCTTCGTCCACCCCAAAGTCGTTCAGCGCGACAATGTTGTGCAGGAGTGCGTTGCTGCCAATCTGGTCGTTGGTCCACGCCAGGATGTCGGGGCCATCGCCAACCGGCACTGCGATAGTCAGTGCGTCGCCCAGGTTGTCCACCTTGGATAGTTCGATCGAGAAGCCTGCATGCGCTGCTTCGTAGGCTTTGAACACGGCCTCGATGGGTTTCACTGTGTCAGCGGGCCAACTGTGCCAGATGATGATCCGAGTTGTGGCAGGCGCTGTGGTGGCCGCGGGAGGCTTTGTAGCCGCGGGGGGCTTCGTGGCCGCCGGGGCTTTGGTAGCAGCGGGAGGCATGGTGGCGGTGGGAACCTGGGTAGCCCGTGGAGCAGTCGGCGCTGCCGTCGGCGTCGCGCCGCCACAGGCAGTGAGGCTGAGAGAGGCCAGGATGAGCAGGCACATCATGGCAAATACGGACCTCTTCATGTTTCTCCTCGAAGTGACATCATGGCGCTGTAACTACTCAGCTGGTGCGGCGTTGCAAGCGATTGAAATCGCGCCTGATGGGCGTATCGCCGGGCGCCCACCTGCCCTTCGACTTTGCTCAGGGCAAGCGTGGACGCAAGGTCGGTCAGCGTTGGCCGACGGCTCGCCGAAGTCGTCGTGGCGGAACGCCCTTCCGCCCCGAATTCATGCGGCGGCTGATAACGCTGATTGCGCTTAGCTCGCGTTGACAACCAGACAATCGGCCGGCTGGTAGGCAGCGGGGTCAACCAGGTTGCTGTGGCGCAGATCAGCCAGTTGGTCAGAGCCGCCGACCTCGATCGCGGGGCCTTGCAGGATATTTTGCAAGACCATGGCGACCGCGCCCAGGGCGACAGCATCTCCGCCAAGCGCCGCAGGCATGATGGGTGCGGCCTGCGCGCTGGCGTGCATGGCCCGTGCATTCACGGTTTGGCGTAATGGGTCCAGCAGGAGATCAGCGGCCTGGGAAACGCCGCCGCCAATCAACACCCGCCCTGGATTGAATAGGTTGATCATGTCAGCAATCGCAATTCCCAGCAAGCGGCCAGCGTTTTGAAACGTTTGCAGGGCCAAGCTGTCGCCGTGCGCCGCCGCGTAGGCCACCTCGCGCGTCGTGATGGTGTTTGGATCAGCGATCATGGACAGGCTGCTGCGGTGCCCGGCGAGCAAGGCAAGTCGCACCTGGTGCGCCAGGGCATCGCCCCCGGCCACAGCCTCCAGGCAGCCGTAACTGCCGCACTTACAGGGCGGCCCATTCTCCATCACCGTGACGTGTCCAATTTCGCCAGCAAAACCGTTTTCGCCGCGATAAACCTGGCCGTTGATGAGGAAACCACAGCCAACCCCAGTTCCGACCTTGACAAAGGCCAGCGCTTGTACGCCCTGCCCTGCCCCATACCAATACTCTCCCAACGCGCCCAAATTCGCGTCGTTGTCCAGATACACCGGTGCGCCTAGATGTTCGCTCAACATATGTCGAAAGGGAAAACAATCCCAGCCCGGCATAATGGGCGGCGCGACCACCGATCCGTTGAGCCAGTCCACGGGGCCAGGCACGCCAACCCCGGCGCCTACAAAACGCAGCTCTTTGCCGATGTCATTCACAGCCTGCTGTAAGGCCGTGTTCAATGCCGCGCTCACAGCTTTCATGCCGGCCTCAGGCCCGGCGCCGATGCTGAATGGGGCAATGAAACGAATGATGACCGTTGGCGCCAGATTGGTCAGCAGAAGGGTAATGTGCGAAGCGCCCAGTTCGATGCCAGCCACCAGCGCAGCATCCCAGTTGAAAGACAGCAGCATCGGGGGGCGACCGCCGCTCGAACTGCCTTCGCCCATGTCGGTGATCATGTGTTCATCCAGAAGATCCTGGGCGATGGCAGAGATGGTCGAACGACTCAAGTGCGTCAGTCGAGACAGGTCAGCCCGCGAAATTGGGCCTTGGGTTCGCAGGACGTTCAGCACGAGAGCTTTGTTCAGTCTACGCATTAAGCCGGGATCAGCGGTGACAGTCATAGAAAGCACATTCACAAATGATGGGCAAAAAACAGCCAAAAACCAATCATTCTCTGTGTAGAATTTACCACGCGCCCATACTTTTGTCAATAATCTCAACAAATAAGTCGCACTGGCCGTGTGTTCGACCCTGACTGTGTCTCCGGTATCTTGACGGCATGCGCTCAGACAGCCACAGCGCGAAGGTGCTCCCAAGGCGGCAGACTGCCAGCGCGCCGCTTCTGCCCAGCGCCGACGCGAACGAACCTTGTTGTTTTGGGGTTGCTCTCAAACTTAGGTACAATGGCATCGGTCGGATTTGAGAAAACAAACAAAGGAGCGCGTTGTGGAGCGTGAATATCTGACGTGGCAAGATGTAGACGCCCTGATTGATCATTTGATTCCGCAGTTCCGTCGGGGCTACGATGCCCTGCTCATGGTTACACGAGGCGGCATCATCCCTGGCGGATTGATTGCTGAGGCGCTCAATCTGCAATACGTGCTAACAGCCGCGGTTGAGTTCTTACCCTCCTCTGAGCAAAAACTGGCTTGGCCGACGTTCTTGCAGTTTCCCGCTGATTCGCAGCTCCGCAATAAGGTCATCCTGGTCGTAGACGACATCTGGGACAGCGGGCGCACTATCATGACCGTCAAGGGTCGCATCGAGGCCGTAGGCGGCACGGCCGAAACAGCCGTTCTACATTACAAACCGGGGCAGTCGTTCTTTGCGCGCGAAGGCCCAACCTACTATGCAGCCATCACACACAAATGGATTGTGTACCCGTGGGAAATGGACCGCGGGCCTGACCTGGTGATGCGCCCGCTCATTCCAGAATTGTCTTAACTACAGTATCTCCTACGAGGTGGGCATGTCGTTTCCGCAAGCAGCAATTGTCTGTCACAATGGCCGATTGGTGGCCGCCGGCCAAGCGCAGGTGCCAGTTTTTCACCCGGCGCTGTACGGCGCCTACGGCATTTATGAATCTATTCAGGTGGCATCGGACGTTGTTTTTCACCTGGACGACCACCTAGCGCGGCTGGCTGGCTCGGCCGCCATCCTGGAGATGCAGCTGCCGCATGACACGGGGCAGATTGCCAGTTGGATTCCCGCCTTGCTGGCGGCCAGCCGCCTGAGTTCTTGCCTGCTGCGGTTATTTGTGCTGGGCGCTGATGCTGGGGCTGAGGGTGACACCTTCATCTGGGCGCAAACGCTGCCGATCTATCCATCGCACCTGTACAGCGAAGGCGCGGGCGCGGTGACCTTCGAAGGCGAGCGCGCCCTTCCCCAGGCCAAATCGTTGAACACGCTGGTCAATTTCCTGGCCCGTCGTCAGGCCCAACGCCAGGGCGAGCACGAAGGCCTGCTGAAAAGCCAGGGTACCCTCAAAGAGGGTTCGAGTTCAAACCTGTTTGTCGTGCGCGAGGGCCGGCTGCTGACGCCGCCGCCGGAAGAGGTTTTGGCCGGTGTGACTGCGGACGTCATTCTGGACTTGGCCGCGCGAGAGGGCATCGAAGTGATAACGACGCCGCTGGCAGTCAACGAAATCGGCGCCTGGGATGAGGCCTTCCTTAGCAGCACCAGCCGCCACATCATGCCGCTGGTGCGCATTGATGGTCAGCCCATTGGGAATGGCCGGCCCGGCCCGCTCACACAGCGCCTTAGTGCGCGCTTTGAAGCAAACTTCCAGGCCGTCATCGCCGCGCAGCAGCCAGCCAACGGCTGATACGGCTGCAAAGTCCTGACTGCGCTCCACCATCCGCTCCAAAAATGAAGTGCGGCGGGACTCCCACAATCCCGCCGCACCCACACAGGAGGTACACACGCTGACCAAGCGTAGCCGCTGAGATTAAGCTGTTGAAATGGCTCGATCGCGCACCGGTTGATGCTGCCTCATATCCAGATGTTCGTAGATTACATCAGCCAGAACAGCAATGTGCGCTGGCGTCGTGCCGCAGCAGCCGCCGACAATCTGCGCGCCAACGGCAAGCCAATTGCGCGCGTGGCGCCCATAAGCCTCAACCGAAATATCTTCACTAAAATTCCAACCCCAGTCTGGTTGCGAATGTCCGATGTTGGCGTAAGCGCCAATCGGGCGATCCGTGGCCGCTCGCAGTTCCTGCAGGGCGGGCAGTATGGTCGGGGTTGACATGCAGTTGACCATCAAGGCCAACGGCCCAAGCGGCTCGATCGCGGCAGCCGCATCGGCCAGGGTTTCGCCGCTGAGCAGCCGGCGATCATGACCACAGACGAAACTCACCATGAAAGGCAGACGGGTCCGCACGACCGCGGCGGCCGCAGCAACCGCTTCACGAATCGTATTCATGGTTTCCACCAGGATGATGTCTACCCCGGCCGCCGCCAGGTACTGCGCCATCTCACCGTGCTCTTCGTCGCACTCGGCCGGCGAAGGCGTCAGGTGCGGAGCGTAGCAATCCTCGAGAGGGCTCATCGAGCCAGCAATCCACACACTGCTGCGTAACCCCGCGTCGCGTCGCGCTTGAATCGCCAGGGTGACCGCGCGGTAGGTCAATGTCTGCGCCCGATCACCCAGGCCGGCGCGCGCCAACGTGCGCCGATAAGTGCGAAAGGTGTTCGTGGTCAAAATGTCTGCGCCTGCGGCCAGGTAATCGAGATGAATCTGGCGCACGGCGTCCGGCTGGTTGATCAACGCCGCGGCCGACCACAACGGTAACGGAGTCGGAACATGACGCCGCTGCAGTTCTGTGCCGGTTGCGCCGTCGAGCAGAATACTATCGCCCTGGCCGAGTCGCTCTGACAGCGAAGGCATCTCTGAACTCCTCATGATTCGCAGCAATTGCGCCCAGTGTATCACCGCGCAACGACAGCAAACATGATGAATGTCAGTTTGGCAGAATGTTCACCGCTGCGATCACGGCTTCAGAACCGCGTAATGCTTGGGGAGCGTGCGCGCCATGTGCTGATCAGCCTGCGCCCAGTTGTGCCGCCCGTTGGCAATCGCGCCGCCGTCGTTTGCTAACCCCATGCGCGTCAGGAGATTGACCAGGTATTGACCGCGATAGAAATTGGAATCGTGCGGTTCGCGGTTCTCGGGGCCATATTCAATGAACCAATGCAGATGCTTGAACGCGTCCGCGGGCGTGGTGAGCAGCAAATTGGCGGGGTTGTTGGCCGCGGCAAAAGAGATGTTACGCGGCGAGCCGAAAACAGGGTCAAAAAGCGAATTCTGAAACGCGCGATCATCCAGACTGATCCCCAGGCGGCCGCTGGCTGTGTCGGTCATCACCGCCGGCATCGAGAGCGGCGTGGTCACCGTGATCCCCAGGGTGGATGTGACGACGTTGGAAATGACGCCAGCATAGAAGAACAGGCCATCATACGCACCCACCGTCGCAAACCAATCTGGGTGCTGAGCGGCAATCTTGACCGCCATGAAGCCGCCGAGTGAAAAACCATCTACCCCGCGATGAGCGGCGCCGGGCAGCACGGGATAGTTTGCATTGACAAAGGGAATCAAATCCTGTAGAAAATAGTCTTCGAAGCGGCCGGAGCCAACTCCCCGGGCATTGTGCGTCTTTTCTGGGTCAATCATGTTGACGAGCATGCCGCTGTAGACGTTATCGTTGCTCGAAATGCCAGGGAACACCAGCACCATGGGGCCAATCGCGCCCGCATTCAGCATGTCCTCATACGTGTCAATCACGTTGCGATTGCTGCGCGACACATCTTCGGCCGGGTTGACCCACTCGCGCTCATGCCCACGAAACAGATAGAGAACAGGATAACGCTCGGCCGGCTGCGCGGCTGCCTGCGGCGGCACATAGATAAAAAACGTCTTGCGGATGCCCAACGCACGACTGAGAAGCTGCACGCGCTGGACGCGTGTGTCATAGGGATTGACGAGGGATGGGTCAGGAGTGGGTGTGGTAATCCCGACTTCCTGACGCAAATCGGACCAGCCGGCTAACTGCAAGTCAATCGCGCGCGTGGTTTCCGCCAACAGAGCGTGATTGGGGATCGGCTGACCGCGCGCATCAGCTTCGCGTTTCGACCAACTGCCGCGCGTAAATGTGTACTCCAACGTTTGCCCCTTTTCTACGGTGAGCGTCAGCGTTGCGCGGTCCTGGTCGCGTACCAAACGCAACGCCGGGTCGTCAGCCTGCCACTGGTTCCAATTGCCGCTGAGGAAAATATCCTCTTCAGGGGGCGTTCCCGGCGGCAGCGTCACAGTCCAGGTCAAGGCGACAGTGGTGGCCGCAAGAGGCGTTGCTGGCTGGGGGCGCGAGTCGCAAGACGTCAACAAGGCAAGCAGCAAGACCAGGCATAGAAAGCCAGGCAGGAAAACGATCATGGGGGACGCAGCGAACCGGTCTTGTTTCCGTTGAATCATTGGCGACACGCAGGGCCTATCCCCCAGGCAGCGCCTGAGTCAAGCCTCTCGGGCCGAAGCTGAAGCCAGCAAGGAATCGTAACGAATCAAGGCAACGCCCGCCTGTGACAAAAAGGCGCGGGCGTTTTCGTCAGGATAGTTGCCCGCGTAAACCACGCGCATCAGCCCGGCATTGATAACCATTTTGGCGCATGTCAAGCACGGTTGGTGCGTCACGTAGATCGTTCCGCCTTGAACCGAAACCCCGTGCAAAGCCGCTTGCAGAATCGCATTTTGTTCTGCGTGCAGTGTGCGCACGCAGTGGCCGTCTACCATCAGGTGGCCGATATCGTCACAGTGCGGCAATCCAGCTGGCGCGCCGTTATACCCGGTCGTCAAGATGCGACGGTCCTTGACGATGACAGCGCCGACCTGAGCGCGATCACACGTGCTGCGCGTGGCAACCTGGGTCGTTATGCTCATGAAGTATTGATCCCAAGAAGGGCGAGCAAATTGCGCCATGAGCCAGGTCAGCCTGTACCGAACTGGCGGTCGCCGGCGTCCCCGAGGCCGGGCACGATGTAACCGATCTCGTTCAGATTGGAATCTAGCACCGCCATATGGATCGGCACATCAGGGTGAGCCTCATGCAGGGTTTTGACTCCCTCGGGCGCGGCAATGATGCCGACAAACTTGATGCGGCGCGCGCCCCAGCGCTTCAAAATATCAATGCAAGCCACGGCCGAGCCGCCGGTTGCCAACATCGGATCGAGCACCAGGCAAACCTGCACCGTAGGCGCAACCGGCAGCTTGTTGTAATACTGCACCGGCCTCAGCGTCTTTTCGTCGCGGTAAACGCCAAGATGCCAAACTTCGGCGCCAGGCATCATCTCCCAAATGCCCTCCACCATGCCCAGGCCTGCGCGCAAGATCGGCACCAGGCCAATCTTCTCAGCGAGGGTGGCGCCGTCAGCCTGCCCCATCGGCGTCGTCACCGTGACCGGCGACAGCCCAAGATCACTCGTCGCTTCATAGGCTAAGAGAATGGCAATCTCACGGATGAGCTCGCGAAACTTCTTTGGCTCAGTCTGGATGTCGCGCAGCAAGGCCACCTTGTGGCAAATGAGCGGATGGTTCGAAATGTGTAGACCTTCCACGGGTTAGCGCTCCCAATCAATCTGAGTAGGCGCGATACCACGCCTGACCAAACGTTCAACCTCCTGCTGGCACTTCAAGCAGAGCGTCGCATCAGGCTTGACTTCCAAGCGCGCAGGATCAATCGGCTGACCACAGCGTTCACATATGCCGTAGAGTCCCTTGTCAATCGCGCGCAAGGCGCTGACGGTCTGTTCCAAGCGCCGTTCGAGTGTGTTGAGCAAGGCCAGGTTCTTCTCGCGCTCGAAAAGATCGGGGTCGCCTTCTTCCGCATCAATATCCACCTCGCCCTTCAACCATTCGCCCAGATGCTGAATTTTGGCTTCGATTTCCGTTCGTTCGGCTTCCAGTTTGATTCGTTCCCGGTCTACCAAATCATCGCGATTCATCTCATTCCTACTCCATGACCTGACGTTCGTCGCGGCCAGGCTTGCATCCCATGCGACTGCGAGGGAAGTCCTTTGCCATCGCCATGCCTTAGGCGGCAACACCGCCGCGCCAAAAGCGCGCCTGTTATACCATGAAATGGAATTTCAGTCAATACCCCGTCGAACCGCGAACCGCGGGTGCATTTCAAACTGGGGGCGGGTCCAACGTCGAGCAATTGAGGCTTCGTCGTGAGCTTAGCCGAACGATCGCTGCAACCACCTCCAAGCGCAACCGAAGCCGGCTACGCAGCAGAACTGAAATGCGCCCGCCACGAAATACAAACCCCTCGCGCGCCGTCAGGCCCGATAGGGCCTT
>UETR01000028.1_pt1 | contig 39295 bp, 31 predicted proteins | sample 1817881 | NCBI WGS metagenome assembly UETR01 (sample SAMEA4730918, study PRJEB27012) | Candidatus Amarolinea aalborgensis | place: Denmark | collected 2014-01-09
AACTTACCGACCCGACGCGCCTCAGGGATGGAGCCGGTGGCGACCAAATCCTGGTAAGATACGACTTCGGCGCGGATGAAGCCTTTGGCCAGGTCGGAATGGATCACGCCCGCGGCCTCAACCGCCGGCGCGCCGCGCCTGACGGTCCAGGCGCGCACCTCATCCTCGCCCACGGTGAAAAAGGACTGCACGCCGAGCAGATCATAGCTGGCGCGGATCACGCGGTCCAAGCCTGGCTCGCTCAGCCCAAATTCCTCCAGGAAAACGGCTGCATCCGCTACATCCATCTGGGCCAACTCCATCTCCAATTTACCGCGCAGCTGCAGCAAAACGGCCCTGCTCAGATGAGCGGCGAGCTGCTGCTCTGCTTCTGCGTCATTAGCGTCATCGTTGACATTGAGCACGACCACCATCGGCTTCAGGCTGAGCAGGCCGTAACTACGCAGCAGCCGTTCTTCATCAGCCGTTAAGTCAATGCCGCGCAGAGGTTTTTGATCCTCCAGGTGCGCATACAGCCGCTCCATGAGCGGAAGCTCCATCGGCTGTTCGCTCCGGGTGCGCTCTTTGCGCAGGCGCTCCAGGCGTTTCTCGATCACCGCCATGTCCGACAAAATCAGCTCGGTCTCCATCGCCTCGTAGTCGCGCCGCGGGTTGACCGTGCCATTCGGGTGCGGCACCGACAGATTGGTGAACGCTCGTACGACATGCAGCAAGGCGTCATTGCCGCTGAGCTCATTGAGCAAGCGGCCGCTCAATGCGCTGCCCTTATTGCTGCCGCCCTCGATCCCAGCCAAGTCTTTGAACTGCACCTGGGCATAAACGGTTTTGCGCGGCTTATACATGGCGCTCAGCGTATCGACGCGCGCGTCAGGGACACTGACAGCCCCCATGTTGACGTTGAACGTGCCGGCGTGATAGGTGCCTGTTTCGGCCTGTCCACGCGTCAAGGCGTTGAAAATGGTTGTCTTGCCACTGCTTGGTAACCCAATAATGCCGATATTCATCGTGTAAGCGTCTCGTCGTGATTTTTATGTCTTAGGGCAGCGGGTGCGTACTGCGCCTCTTTCCTTGACCGGAAGGGACCTGGCTTTTCCCGCTTGCCGCCTGTGTGTGCGATTTCGCACGTAGTGTAACTGAGTTTAACACAACTTGCACATTCGCCCAAAGACTCAACCCAAGTGCAGGGGCTTTGACAGGCTTCCCGATACCAGTATACTTGGGCCTGTGTAGCGCCCGCCAACCGGCAGACGCTGCCTAGACACGCACCTCCGGGAGAATACCATTTGACCCTGGCGATTGAAATACACAATCTGAGTAAACGCTATCCAGAGACCAACCGCATGTGGCGCTGGCTGCGCCAGCGTTCCACTGTAATGCCGGAAGCCGTCAGTCACATCAACCTGGATGTCCAGGAAGGCGAGTTGTTTGGCCTGCTTGGCCCCAATGGCGCCGGCAAGACCACCCTGGTCAAGCTGCTTTGCACGCTCATTTTGCCCACGAGCGGCAGCGCCCGCGTGGGCGGCTTTGACCTGGCGCAGTCTGATCGTGTGCGCGATCAGGTGGGCATGTCCACTGGCGATGAGCGCAGTTTTTACTGGCGCCTCAGCGGCCGCCAGAACCTGGAATTCTTTGCCGCGTTGTGCAACCTGCCCCGCCATCAAATTGCCCCGCGCGTCACCGAAGTGCTGGCGCAGTTGGGGTTGAGTGCGGTGGGCGATGCTTCGTTTCAGACCTATTCCAGCGGCATGCGCCAGCGATTGAGTATTGCCCGCGCCATTCTGCACCGCCCGCGCATTTTGTTCCTGGATGAGCCAACCCGCAGCCTGGACCCGAATTCCACGCGCCAACTGCACACCCTCATTCAGGATGAATTGCAGGCGCACGAGGGCATGACCATCTTTCTGACGACCCATCGTCTGGACGAAGCGGCCAAGCTGTGCCAGCGCGTGGGGATCATGCACAAGGGACGTCTGCAAGCCGTCGGCACCTTGCCCGACCTGCGCGAATCGCTGCAAGCGCGTCATCGCTATCATCTCGCCGTGGCCGATCTAACGCCCGCGCAGGTGGACCGTTTGAGCGAGCAAACGCCTACCCTGCGCCAGGAAGCCTTCGACGATGGCGTGGTGAACCTGGTGCTCACTGCGGCCGACGATTATCTTCTTTCAGATGCCATCACGCGCATCGTCACGGCGGGTGGGCGTATCCGGGCCGTGCAGCACGAAGAAGTCTCACTCGAAGAATTGTTCGTCACACTGACACAGGAACAAACCCATGAATAACCTGGCTCTGCGTTTACCGCCCGCGATTGGACAGCGTTTGGGCAAGGCTGGCTGGTTTCTACACCGGGATTATACCATTGAACTGAGCTACAAGCTGGCCTTCTTGCTGCAATTGGTCGGCATCTTTCTCAATGTCTTCATGTTCTATTTTCTAGCTCGCCTGGTGGACGGCGGAAACCAGCCGTCGTTGGCTGCGTACAACGGCGATTATTTCGCCTTCGTCCTGATCGGCGTTGCTTTCAGCCTCTATTTCACGGTTGCCATCTCTGGTTTCGCCAAAAACCTACGCGATGCGCAGATCACCGGCACCCTGGAGGCGATGCTGCTCACCCCCACAGACCTGCCCACGATCATTATCTCCTCTTGTTTGTGGGACTATTTGTTCACCACGCTGCGTGTGTTGATCTATCTCCTGCTTGGCATGTTTGTCTTCGGCGCTAATTTGGGCAATGGCAACTATCTCGGCGCGCTGGTTGTGTTGATATTGACCATTGTGGCTTTCAGCGGCCTCGGCATCATGGCCGCCAGTTTCATCATGGTCACAAAGCGCGGCGACCCGGTGACCACGCTGGTCGGCGGAATCGGCCTTTTGCTGGGCGGCGTTTACTACCCGGTCGAACTGCTGCCATCGTGGCTGCAATTCTGCGCCGCGCTTATCCCAGTCACCTACGCGCTGCGCGCCATGCGCCATGCGCTGCTCAACAACGCATCCTGGTCTGTCCTGCTGCCTGACATTGGCGCGTTGGTCGTTTTCTGTGTGATCTTGGTGCCGCTCAGCCTCTTCACCTTCAAGCAAGCCGTGCGGTGGGCTAAGACTGACGGCAGCCTGGCGCATTATTAGCAGCCCGCGGCGCCGACGCTCCCCAGTCCATGCGTCGAATTTGGGCAGCGCGGCTGCGATCTGCTGCCTTACTGGCTTGCCGTCTCTGTCGCCGACTTCACCAGGTGCAGCGCCGGGTCTCCCAACAGGTTGAACGTCTCCATCACGTCGCGATAGGCTTTGCCGTTGTCAGGCATAGATTGCTTGGCGCGCATCATCGCTTCGCCCACGGTGGCGCCCTCCACGGTAAGCAGTTCGCGGTAGAAGGCATCCGCCAGCGGCTCTTGTTGAGACGTCACCGATTCACTCGTGGGAACCAACGCCGCCACAATGCCCTTGTCTGGCGCGCGCAGCAGCACTTCGCCCAGCGAATCCGCGGTCGGGTGATGGAAAAAGCCGGTCAGGCAGGTCATCGTGACCAGCAGGGGCAAGCGCCCGCCGCTGCTGGTCAGCTTCGCCATGTCCGCGCCCTGCAGCACCTTCTCCGCTCCCCAGACATCCAGACTGCCGTGCCCCACGTAGTTGACCAGACTGACGCCTTCGTTGAAGGCGTTGAGCACCGCGGCATGGGCGTCCGGTGTTTGCCCAATGTACACTTTGTCAATGGTGTAGGTTTTGGACAGATAATCGGTGGCCAGTGTGTCCGACATCTGCGCAAAAGCGGCGTCATCATCATCGGCCACAAGCAGCACGCGGCGACGCCAATCGCCGCTTGGGGGCGCTTTTTCATACGCCAGGGTTTTCTTCACCATCGCTTGCAGTTGTTCCAGGTTTTGCGCAGGCAGACGACCAATCGCCATGCTGGGCCGATAGTCGTCCACACCGCCGAAACTGACAAGCCAGTTATCGCTGGCAGTCTCTCCCACATAGGTCGTGTCCAGGAGATAGGTGGGGAGCCAATTCTTGAACTTGCCGTTGAGGCGATCGCGGTAATCGTAGCTGGCATCGCCCACCAAGAGCACGAAGCGCGGCGCGGGCGCCGGCCAGCGGCCATAGGCGTCGCGCAAGAAATCACGAATTGCGATCGGGCTAGGGCGGCCATTGCCGAAGCTGTCAAAAACATCGTCGCGGTTGGCAACGAGCACGCGCAGACCATCGGCCTGCCGCTGCTCAACCAGGGGCTGGATGCCGGCGGCAAACTCGGCTGGCGTGATGATGATGTAATCCGCGCCAGCCGCTTCCTGCCGCAGGTCCTTGCCTTGCCACGGCGTCACCGCGGCTGGCGTCAGCGTGCGCGCCGGCGCTACGGCCAGATAACGCCGGCTGCCGCTTGCGCCGCCATCATGAAAACGCAGCGCAAAGCCGTCCTCGTTCTTCGCCGTGGTGAACCCCGTGAGCAGCGTAGGCGTCAGCGGCTCGCTCACATCCCACAGCAGCAGGTTATCGGTGGTGAATCCGGTCAGCTTGAAGTCCGCCTGGCCAGCCTCAGCCTGCCAGGCAACCTGGTCGCCTACGACGGTCAGCTTGCGCAGGTAGCTGATTTCCACCCAATCGAGCACGGCGCTGTCCACGACGGCGCCCGTATCGCCGGGCGCGGCAATGGTCACCGTATTGGCGCCTTCGCGCAGCAGGCCAGTGCTCAGGGTCGCGCTGATGACGTGGCGGCCCGCGCCATCCCACGCTTCATCAGCGACCTGCTGATCGTTCAGCAGCAGGCGCACATGGTGATCGGGGTTGTCGTTGGTTTGCGTGCTTGCCCACAGCGCCACGCGCAGTGTACTGGAAATGTCCACCATCTGCTCGATGTTGATCGCCACTGTCGCCGTGATGGGCGCGCGCAGTTGCTGCCACTGCCAGTGTTCGCCGGCGGGCGGGCCTTTGGGCACATAGATCCGATCCTCTTCCGCGCGCACGGTGACAACGGTCGCCGCGACAGGCGTCGCCGCCATCGCGCTCACTGCCCGTGAGGTCAACTGCGGGCCGCTGGGTTTATCAGTATCCGCCGATTGCACGCGCAGCCAGTAGATCTCATAGTCGGCATAATCATCTGTCAGCCCTTGCCCGTAAAAAAAGAGCGCTTTGTCGGCGTCTTCGCCGAGCATGGTGAAAGGCACCGCGGCGTTGTTCCGGGTAAGGGCCAGGCGATCCGCCGTGAAATCCTCAGCGGCCAGGCCAGGAAGCTGTGCGCGAGTCAACCGGTACGCGCCGTTACGTTCGATGCGAATCTTGTACACGCCTGTGCCCACGGCTGGCGGAGACGGCTGATTGCAGGCCGCCAGCAGAACGGCGGCCGCCAGCGCCAGCATCAGGCTCAGCAGGCGTCTTCTGAACGGTGTGTGAACTGTCATGACGATGGATCGTTCTTGCTGCCGCTCTGTCGGCGCCAAAGGACAAAGCCCAGGATTCCCAGGAGGCCGGCCCCCACAACAGCGCCGCCTCCCAGGCACAAGAGCAATCCGGTGGCGGCTGTGTTGCGCGCCCCGCCGTTCGCACCCGGTGTGGCGGTGGCGTCAGGGCGCACGCGGGGAGCTAACCGCGTGGGCGTGCCAGACAGCGGCGCTTCGGCCGTTCCACCGACAGGCGCGGCCGTGGGCGTTTCGCTGGGCAGGGTGGCCGTCGCGGAGATTGTCTCCGTCGGGGTGAGCGTTGGCGTCGCTTGATCGGGCAAGAACGTGGCGGTCGGCGTGGCGGTGATGCCAGGCGCCGGAGTCAGCGTCGCAACAGCCGTCGGCGATGCGGCCGCGGCTGTGGGCGTGACTCGCACGGGCGTGTTGGTGGCCGGAACCGCTGGCGTGGTCGGTATGGCCGTCGGTGGGATGGGTGTGTTGGTGGGCGGCGGGATTGGCGTATTCGTCGGCGGCGTCGTTGGCGTATTGGTCGCCGCGGCGGTTGTGGGCGTGTTCGTCACGGCTTGCGTGGGGATACGTGTGGCCGTCACGGTGGCGGTTGGCGTGGGTGTGGCCGTGAACTCCGATGTCGGCGTTAGCGTCGGCGTGGGGGTGCTGGTCGCATCGGGCGGCACGGTGGGGGTCGCCGTGGGTGTGCCCTGGAAATAGGTGGGATCCGTGGTCCGATGGAAAATCGGCTGACCGTTGGCGTTGAACTCAGCCAGCCAATAGTAATACGCAGTGCCGGGGGTTAGACCTGGCTGGTCATCGGTGCACGTGTAGGTTGCGCCGCTGATGCCGCTGCCCTGCGGCGGCCGCGTGCAGACAGTGACAGACGGCTGCGCCTCCTGTGGCGATGTGTTGCGGTACAAGATAAAGTTGTAGATATCGTTTTCGGTCTCTGTGACCCAAGTGACAACGATGGTGTTGCCCTGGGTTTGGGCCGTGAATGATGACAGGGTGACGCTGGATGGCTCAGCCGCGAAGGCTGGAGCAGCCGCAAAAACGATGACCACACACAGCAGCCCGAACAAGGACCAGAACGCCATTGGCGTGCGTTGGTTTGCCGCAGATCTGAGAAGGCGGTGATTCATAACGGTAAATTAGACCTCAACAAAGATGTTTATGACCTTCGCGCAAATAAATGCACAACAATCCGCCCTGGCGCAGCCAGTAGGCGGCGCAACCAGGATCCCAAAGGGGTTGACCTGGCGCCGAAGATGCGACGACGCAGGCGCTCGCCTCGGGTAAGCAGCGCAACTTCGATGTGCGATAGATGTCCGACCACCCGGTTGAACAACGGCCAGTAACCGGTGGTCAGGCTGACCTGGCGACCGCCAGGCTTGTACACGGCCACCACGCGGCCGATGAGTTGGCTGGCGTCCCACGGGTGATCGCGCAGGGGCGAGCGGTCGCCGCGCGTTTGCAGACGCCAGGTTCCTGGCGCGGGCGCGGGCGGGGATAGCAGCCGATGCGTGTAGAAATGGCCGTTCTCGTCGAACAAGAGAATGTCGCCGACGTGCAGGTCGGTGGGCCTGGCAGCCTGCAGCTCGACCTCGTCGCCGATTTCGATCAACGGCGCCATACATTCGCCCACGACCTCGAAGCGCAGTTGACCATCGTGAGCCAGATGATCGCGCAGCAGGTCGAGCGCGAGTTCGCGCCTACGTTCGGGATCTGAGGTCATATTGGAATCGCCATCCTTTTTTGCTCACTTGCGGAACGAGGGCAGGAAGACCTGCTTCTGCCAATCCACGGTTACGTCATACGCAAATGGGCCGGGAGCGCCTTGCGCAGCAATGCGCATAGTGTAGCGCCCCGTGCTGGGCGCTGTCCACAACAGTCCTGACCAACGCACGCCGGCGATGAAATCGTTATTTTGGCCCAATTGCGCGCCGTTGGCCGCGAAGAGGGTGAGCACCGTGTCGCCGCTGCCGGTCAATTGACCGGTGTGGAGGAAGTAACGCTGATTGGCCTGGGCGTCGAACCAAATCCAGTCTACATCGGCGTTTGTGTGCAGCGTGTGGCGCATGGGCAGGCCAATGCCCGGAAGGGCAGCCGCGGTGGCCTGCGTGTCATCGGTCTCATAGCGATCGGCCAGGAGCACATCGAGCCTGACACGGGCGCTGTTATTGCTGATATCTGGCTCGGTCCAGCGATTGCGCAGCGTGGCCGTGGTGATGATGGGTGTCTGGTTGGCCGTGATGGCCGGATTGACCTGCGCCTGCACGGTGATGATGCCGGTCGCGCCGATGGGGATGGAGGGAATGTCCCAGATGTAGGTGGATCCCGCGCGCAAGGAGATGGCAGGCCCGCTGAAGCTGTAGTTGGCGCCGATCAGGCCAGCCGGCAGCGTGAAGTTGAGGGTGGCGTTGGCCGCGGCTATGCTGCCGTTGTTGGCGTAGCGAATTTGGTAGGTCACCGCGCTGCCGATCCCTACGACATCGCCCGGCGTGCTGCTCAGGCTGACCCGCAGTTCCTGCGGCGACGCCGGCGCGACAAAGCGCAAGGCGGGGTCACCAAACATCATGAAGGTTTGCACCAGGTCAGGGAAACCACCCTGTGCAGCCAGGTTCAAACGGCCGACCGTCACGGCGCCACCGAAGAATTTGATCCCATTGCTGTTGATGGCGCTGAAGAAGCCTTTGTGCAGGACGTCATGCCCGTTCACAACGCCCAGTCCCGTGGGGGCCCAGTGAGCTACGGTGCCCCCGTTCGCATACTCCAGCATGGTCTCAGCCAGGCTTGGCCGATTGGGCCAGTCGAAGTAGCCATCCAGGCAGTCCATGGAGAGGCCAATCGTCAGGCGGTCGAGATTGTTGAGCAACGAGATGTCGTCGGTCGTCCACAGATTCTCAGCCCATTTATCAATGGTGGCATGGCCGACATAGTTGGTGAACAGGGCGCCGTTGTTGATGGCTGCAGCCACCGCGTCGCGCGCTTGCGGAATCGTGGGGTAGCGCCACGAGTCCGGCGGCCGGTTTGGATAGGGATCGTAGTAGACGCGATCAATGGCGTACCAGTTGGGGATTGAATCGTCAATCACGCTTTGGATGATCTGCTCGAAGTTGCCGGCCGGATCAGGCGCGCCGGTGGCGCTCAGGTAGTTGTCGGCCACGAACAGGTTGTGCTGGCGCCAGTCGGCGGGCGGTGTTGTGCGCTCATAGCCGATGGTCTTGTTCACCATCGTCGTGACCTGGGCCGCGGTCTGCGCCGGCATCCGCCCGATGTAAAGATCAGGCAGGATGTCGTTTCCGCTCACGGTGACGAACTCGTTGTCCACCGCGACTTCACCTGTGTAAGGGTCAATGACGAGATTGAAGGTGGGGACATAGGTCTGTTCCCACGGGCCGTAATAGGTTTGATTGTATCCCATGGGATTGAAGTTGGCATCTCCCACCAGGAGCACAAAGCTGGGCGCCGGGCCTCCCCACTGATGATAGGCATAGTCAATGAAATTCTTGATCGCCTGGGGATCGAGTACGCCTGCGTTGAACTGATCGTACAGCCAGGCCACATCAATGACTTTGACCACCATGCCCTGGCTGGTGCGGAATTGGGCCAATGGCTGCACCGCGTTCATGAAGTTGGCATGCGCAATGATCAAATAGTCCGCGCGCTGATTGGTCGCGCGCAGGTCCATCGTTGGGCCGGCGTAGCGTTGAATGGCCGTTGGGGTGCGCAGCGCGTTATCGCCCACGGCGTAGAAACGCGTGCCGGGGCCGGCGGTGTCCTGCAAAGTGAGTTGTCCGCCGTTCAATTGGCTGTTGAGCAGGCGCACCGGGCTGCTTGGGTTGGTGATGTCGAAGGCGCGGGCCGGCGTGGTGAATCCACCAATGCTGAAGCGCCACGTGTCGGCGGTTGTGGGGCTAAAATAGAGCTCGCCATTTTCCGCGGCGTAGAGACGGTCGTAGGTAATCTCCACCCAATCGAGGTAATAAATGTCGTATGCGTACTGGGTGCCCATATCAAACATGGCTCGCAGCGAGAGCGTATTGGCGCCAGGCAACAGGTTGCCGCTCGCGGTTGTGCCGGCCAATTCGATCGGGTCACGACCATTCCATCGGCGTTCGTCCACGATGGTAGACGTGTCATTCAGGTAGGCGCGCACGTGATGATCTGGGTTTTGGGCATAGTCGGTATTCGACGCCATGGCCACGCGCACCCCGACCGGCTGCGTTTGGACGGCGACGCCGGGCAGGGACAAAGAAAGCGTCGCTGTCACTTGGGTCGCGCTGGGATTATCGTATAAGGTGTATTTTTGCCACCACCACGTTCTGTTTTCACGCATGTGCTGCGTCCAGCGCCATTCCTGCGCTTCCTGGTGGGAAGTAAAACGGAAGGTGGTTGGCGTAGAGGCATTGCCTGGCGTGACATTGCGCGTGGTCATGCGCGGGCCGGCCGGTCCGTCCACATCAAGCCAGTAGACGTTGGTGTTGCTGTAATAGCTGTTCCAACCCTTGCCATAGAATTCAATGTAGTCGCTGGGATCGAAGCGCCCGTCCGCTTCACCAGCTACGTAGATCGCAATCGCAGCGCCTTGATTAGTGAGGGCAAATTGCTGCGGGTTGACGCTGTTGGGATTGAGGCCAGCCGCCACCAGCGCGGCATAGGTCACACGATAGAGGCCATCCGTGGTGACGCTGAGACGAAATTCACCTGCCGTGGGCGCGGGTGGAATGGCCGCCAGGGGCCGCGCATCGGTTGAGCGTTGGCGCCAGGTTGTCGCGCTGTCATAATTGAGCACGGCGCTGCGCAGCATGGACTCCATGTACGGCGACTCAGCTGCGGGCGCTGCTGGAGTCTGCGCGGCGGCGCCGTCAGGATAGCTAAACTGCAGGGCCACTTGCAAGTGTTGGTAAAAGGTGACAGCGCCAGTCGCCAGGTTAGCCTGGAAGGGAAAAAGCTGAACTGACACCACGCGCTGGTCCCGCACATAGGCTGCTTCACCCACATGAACGAGCTGCGCGGGGAAGATGTCGCCGCCGGACGGGGCGCGGTTCGATTCGTAAACGAGAATCGGTTTGGGCGGCAGGCCGCTCGCATCAGCCGCAGCCATGGCCGCCGGATCTACATCGGGCGTTACCTGGCGGGGCGTGGGGAGTAGATTCAGCCGCTCGGGCAGGACTTGACTATCGCTGGCAATCACTTCGGCCGTGACCAAAGCCCCTGGTGGAATGGCAATCAAGCTGGCCTGCATGGGCAGCTGAGGCTGACCTGGTTCTTGGGTCATGGCGTAATCGGCCACCTGGATGGTGTCAAAGGCGCCCTGGGCTGTCCTCATCTGGCTGATTTGATAGGTGGGCGTGTCGAGCGCCAGCACAATGGCGGTATCCGACGTGCTGAGGACGCGCAAATTGGCCGGCGCCAGTTCGGCCGAATCATCGGCGCTGCGCGGAGTCGTTGCGGAGACGGTTGATGTTAGCGGTGCTGCATTGCTAAAGGTGGGCAGGAGCAACGAAGCGATCAGAGCGATAATCGGAATTGGTTTCATGGTCGGACGCCTCCACAGAGTTGATGCTGGCGGCTTCCTCCCCCAAGTCCCCCCAGAACTTGCGCCGCAACTATATCACAGTATCTAAACCTTGTCAATCATGTAATTGGGGATTTGGGGATGCAAGGTGAGTCATTTGGGCAACAGTCGCAGGCCGGGGAGTTTTCACGTGCGACGTGCATCAAGCCCACGCCGCACGTGAAAACCTCACAGGGGCGATAACCGCCGCTACTGGCTCCAACCGTAATCAGTCGCCGTGGCGATGATGTCGGCAATCGAAATGACTCCGTCATTGGTGACATCATAGCGGCGAACGTAGCCGCCTTGTCCGCTGCTTGTGTTCCAGTGTCCAGACACGGTCTGGATATCCACGATGTTGACGCGGTTATCACAGTTGATGTCGGTGGTGCGGCACAGGGGGACAAGAGACGTGGCCGGATCGCCGATCAAGCCGAAGGTGTAGAGCAGGTCCTGATTATAATTAGGACTACCGGTGAAGAGGTTGATTTTGGCCGCCATGACGACGGGGCCGGTTTGCAGCACATGATTGTTTACGATGGCGTTGTAGAAGCCGCGATGCAGGTAATCATGCCCGGTGGCAATACCCAGGCCTGACGGCGAGAAGTGCGCAATCACGCCGCCGTTCGCAAAGGTGAGGAATTTTTCCGCCATGCTGGGCTTGTTGGGATAGTCGAAATATCCATCCAGGCAGTCGAGTGAAATCAGGAAGGGCAATTGGCCGCCGTTGGTCAGCGTAAGCGTATCATCGTTCGTCCACTGCTGATCAACGACCGTATTGCCCCAGTAGTCAAGGAAAGCGTGACCGACGTAATTGGCAAGCGCCAAACCCTGGCTCCATTTGGTGCGAATGGCCGTACGCGCCGTATCCACCGTGTTGTAATAAGGATCAACCGGATTGATCAGCGCGGGGTTGTAGTAAACCTTGCGAATATCCCACGCGGGAGAGGTAAGATAGGAGTTTATGACCGCTTCGCTGACCGCTTCGAAGTTGCCGGCATCATCGGTGTTGTCGGCGACGAACAAGATGTCGTTTTGCCAGGCGCCGCGCACCGGGTTGACCTCGTAGTTGATAATCTTGTTGACCGTGTTGGTCAGGTCGTTCGTGGAACTGACCGGAAGGCGGCCCATGAAAATATCGGGGAGTGCATCACCGCCGCTGACCGTGGCAAAGTAGGCATCCGCGGCCGACTCGCCCTGGTACGGGTCAACGATCAGGTCAATCGTGGGTACATACACCGGCTGCTGCGGCCCATAGCCATTCGGATACGGGTTCGTGTTGTGACCGAGCGGGTTGAAGTTAGAGCCGCCGACGAGCAGCGTGTAGGCAGGCGCAGGCGCCGTCCATGACGAATAGGCATGGCTGAGGAAGGTGTGGATCGCTTCTGCATCCAAAATGCCGGCGTTGAACTGATCGTACACCCAGTTGATGTCAGCGACGACCACGTGATACCCCTGCGACTGACGATAGGCGATCAGCGGCTGCAGCGTCGCGGTGAAGGTGGGATGGGTGATGAAGATGTAGTCCGCCTGGTTGGCGGTGCTGCGCAGATTGATGGGCGCCGCGGTAAAGACAGAAGTCGCCACGGGGCTGCGCACCGCGCTGGCGCCGACAGCCAGGAAGCGTTGATTGGGCGTCGTGGTATCCTGAACCGAAAAAGTGCCAATCCCAACCGCGCCGCGCGTCAGCCGCACGGGCGCTACGGGATTGGTAATGTCGAACACCTGAACGCCTGGATTGGTCACGCCAGAGATAACGAAGCGCCAGGTCCCTGCGATCTCTTTGCTGAACTCAAGCTCCTGGTTGATGGCCGTGTAGGTGCGGTAATAAGTTGCATCTATCCACTTCAAGTAAGTCCAGTCGACGCGCGCATTCGCCGGGCGGCCCACGTCAGAGACGATGCTCTCCAGGGTCATGGTGTTGTTGCCATTGATCAGGTTGGCCTGGTTGATGTCGCCAGATAGGTCAATCAACGTGCGCCCGTCCCAGAAAGAATCAATGATGGGCGTACTGGAGCCATTGATATACACTTTGTTGTGATGTTCGGGGTTGTATTCAGGCCACGAATAGCGGCCGCCGATACGCACCGAGATGGTGGCATTCTGCGCCACGCCTGCGGCCGCGGGCAGGTTAAAGGTATAGGTGCGTGAACCGCTGGGATAGTTGACTTGGAACTGATCCCACCACCATGCCTGCCAGGGTATCATGTGCTGTGACCAGCGCCAGTTTTCCTGTGAGGTGCGCAGGGTGGTCTTGAACGAAGTCGGCACGTCTGCGTTTGTGGGTAGGGCAGACCGGGAGGCCATCGTCAAGCCTGGCGTGGCGCTATTGAAGCGCAGCCAATAGATGTTATCCTGGGTGTAGTAGGTCAAGTCAAGCGCCTGGCCATAGAAATAGATGGCCTCGCCTGCATTGAGGAAGCCATTGCTGTTGTTGTCGCTGACGTAAATGGCCACATCATTGCCCTTGTTCGAGACCAAGAAGTTGCTGATCGGCCATTGACTGATGTTGTTGTAGCCAAGTGCGATCAATTCCTCGTAGGTCACGCGATACATGCCCTTTTCACGCACCACCATGCGCAGATCGCCCGTGGCCGGCACGAAGTTCGGCAGGCTAGGGGGCGACGGCGGGGTGCGCCATGCGCCAGCTTGTGCGTAGTTCAGGACGTTGGCCGCCAGGGTTGACTCAAAATAGGGATCTGGCCGCGCCTCGGCGCCCGCTTGAGCGCCTTCGAAGCTGATGACGACGCGGGCGTGCGTGAGCCACGCGATCTCGCCGCGCACCGGGTTGTAGCGCACGGGGTAGAATTCGACGTTGATCAACCCCTGGTCGCGCAAGCGCGCCGTCTCACCCAGGCGCACTGGCGCCTCTGGATTCCAAGCATCCAGCGCGTACGCGGCGGCGTCACGTTCAACGATGGGAACGACCGCCGCGCCTTCTTCCACGCGGGTTTGATCGGCAAAGTCGAAACGCGGGGCCGGCGCCAACGGATTGGCGATCGTCTCCGTCTGCCATGCGGCGTCGCTGACGGCGATATGAGCGGTGGCGCCGGGCGGTAAAGCCACCATACGCGAGGTTAGCGGAAGTTGTGGATAGCCAGACCTTGCCGTGGCGCCAAACTCGGTTCCCATGGAAACACTGGTGTAGGTAGTGCTATCCATCTGCACGACCGCCAAGGTGGGTTGTGTGAAGTGCAGATCGAGCACCATACCGGCATCGGTAGATTCAATGATTTCGATGCCAGAAGCTGTTGCCGGCTCTGACGGCAGCGCTGCACGAGAAGAGGATGCAAAACTGACCGGGACAGCCAGTTGAACACAGAGCAGAATCAACATCAAACGACGTACGGGTTTCCAGGACATAGAACACCTCCTGATTGTGGAACCTAGTTGCGCCTGCCGCAACTGCGCCCAATAATCTATGTGCAAGCGGCTTTCTTGTCAAGTAGGGGCACACGCAATCGCGCGCCTGAATTGGTATATTGATTCGCCTGTCGGTTTGGACGGGCCAAGTCGGCGCTTGACAAGCCGGAAGGGGCTATGCTATAATCGGCCCAAGTTGACCCCGTTTGGCCATCCTCATCTGTTTTCAAAGACACGATCATGAGTGAAGGATACCCGGTGACCCGATTGAACGATGGATTATACATTCACCGCCGCGAAGAACGACTGATCTCGCGAGTCATTGATGGCGAAGCGATAATTGTGGACTTCAAAACCGGTGACCAATATAGCCTGAATCCGATCGGCACCCTCGTGTGGGAGATGGCAGACGGAGCACATTCCCTTAAGGATATAGTAGCCTCTATTTTAGAGCGTTACGATATCAGTGAAACGCAGGCCCGTGCAGACCTGAGCAAGCTGGTTTCCGACATGGAAAACGAAAACCTTGTGGTGCTTGGCGAAGCCCCACTCTCCAGCTAGCGAAGGGTTTGTGGCGGGCTGAGATTACCTAACGGCGACACTGCGTGGGTGTCGTCTTGAAACGTACTTCCAACATCAGCGCATTGCGTGAGCGCAAGGAGGAATCAACATGAATCCTAAGATGACTTATGAGGCCCCGAAGCTGATCAAGCATCAGCGGCTGCAGAAGGTTACATTGGCGACGACCCCACCGCCTCTGAACTTCCCTAACGCCCTTCCTGGTCAGTAATCCTCGGGAAACTCAAGGTGGAGGCGTTGCGGTTTTTCAATCGCGGCGCAGCCGGCTACGCGTACAGTCGGTAGTCAATGCCCGACCCTTCGCCTGCTGGGAACGTTACCACATTCGTTTGTGCACCTTGAACGCCGAGCCGCTGACAGGTGAACTCGACTTTGAGGTGACTTTTAGAACGAGAGTGCGTGCAACGGGGCTTCGCCAAGTCACGACTTTTTCTTTTCGACGAACAGGGCAGTTGGCTGTTGCTTAACTGCCCTGTTCGTTTGTCTTGTTTCCGATCTTCCTCTATCACCCTAACCCGACAAGCCGGTAAGGTACGAATGACGATAACTTCATGGTAGACGCCGACCATTTCTTTTCCACGCTGCAGCAGATGGCCTCATCGCCGGGAAACCTGCCTTGGACCGGTTTGCGCGTAGCGGATGTGGATGTCGGGCTGGCCGGCCATCCCGTGGCCTTGCACGAGCGCCTGCTGCGCCCGTTGTCGCATCTTTGCCAACCGTCTGCATCAGCTCCGGCCATCATGTTGACGCTGGTCGAGGCGCCTGCGGATGCGCCGCCGTTTCCGTGGCCCGACGCTCCGCAGGCCGGCGACTTTCGCGAATGGCGCGCAGAGAATTATCTCTTTTCACATTACGGCCAGGGGTTGGCGGTGGTTGGCCTTGATCTGCGCAATGGGCGCGCGGTCGGCTTTGTCCGCCAGCCAATGCAGATGCCGGCCGCGTTCTTCAGCGGTCTGCTGTTCACGACCCTCTACCAGGCGCTGCGCCCACATGGCTTCTTTTTGCTGCATGCGGCGGCCCTTTCGTGGCAAGGCCAGGGCATCCTCATTACCGGTCCTTCGGGCGCGGGTAAAACCACCACGATGCTGCAATGCGTGCGCGCCGGTTTTCAATTCGTGTCCGATGACGCCACCCTGCTTACGCGGGCGCCCAACGGTGAGATCATGGCCGTGGCAACCCTCAACACCATGCACGTCACGCCGCGCACAGTCGCCTTTTTCCCTGAATTAGCTCCCTTCGCCAACGAGCGCGCAGACAATGGCAAGGCCACTATTTTCTTGCCCGAAGTTTACCCCGGTTCCGTGACGTCGCAGACGCCCGTGCGGTTGCTCGTGGTTCCTTCACTACATGGGCCATGCGATGGGTCGTTTGAGCCTTTGGCGGGACGTGCGGTCTTGAGCGAGGCGCTGCCGCTGAGTGTGGACGTGCAGCAAGCGCAAGCCGCGGCCGCCCATCTTGACCTGCTGGCGCAGTTGGTGCGGCAAGCGCGCTGCGTGCGTTTGCACCTGCCGCCGGATGTGGTCAGCGTGCCGCCGCTAATTGCCAGTCGCCTGGCTTGAAGCCAGGACTGCCAGGCGTTCACGCAGGCTGGCCACGCGCGCCTGCGCAGACTCGAACTCGCGCCGCGTCGGTTGGATGAGCGACGCCGCCTGAAGCGACTCGAAACCAGAATGACGTCCCTCGCGCAGAAGGCGTTTGAGGAGCAGATAGGGAAGGCTGGCCAGGCCGCTGTACTCGAGTTTCAACTCACGCACCAGCGGCAGCCACTGTGCCGTGTGGCCGTTGGCCCGTTCAAGCTCGGCCTCGCGTCGCGCCAATTCGTCCTGCAGATCAATCACCAATTCGTACCAGGCTGCGCCGAAGGTGGCCATGCTCTGATCGAGCAGCAGTTTGACCTGCGCGGCGTCGTGGTTTTGGAAGTGATAGGGCAGCGATTCGTGGACGCTGCCAAAGGCAATGCCCGCAGCTTCGGCTTCTTCGCGCGAGCGCGTGCCGGGAAACAACGCCAGTGTGGAGAGAATGATCGGCGGGAAGTAGCCAAACAGACCGTGGCTTTCGATGAATTCCAGGTTTTGCTCCAAGTCTTCGACTGTGGTGTTTGGCTCGAACATGATGAAGTCCACCTGCGCCGCCAGGTCATTGCCCCACAGGATGTGCAGGGCGCGGCTGTTTTCTTCGACGGTCGTTTCTTTGTTCAGACGATCCAGGCTGCCCTGGCTGCCGCTCTCCAGACCGGCGCCTACGTAACGGAGACCGGCCTGGCGAAAGGCTGGAAAATACTTTTCGCCCTTGACGATCTGATCCGCGCGGGTGAGAAACGCGAAGGTGAAATCCACGTCGCGTGCGCGCAGCGTTTCAGCAATTTCGAGCGCGCGCTTGGGCTGCACAAAGAAGTTGTCATCCTGAAATTCAAAATGACTCGCGCCGTCCTGACGCGCCAGCTGCTCCATCTCATCCACCACATTCGCCACGCTGCGCCCGCGCCAGCTTTTGCCTGGAGACGCCGCGTAGAAGGTGATGATGCTGCAAAAATGACAGTGGAACGGGCAGCCGCGACTGCTGATCAGTGACGCCTTGATGCGCGGCTTTTGGTCTATCGGATCCATGAAGCCGGGATAGCTGCCAACCGGCGGCAGCAAATCACGCGCCGGAAACGGAATCTCGTCCAGATTTTGCAGCAGCGCGCGCGCGGGCGTCAACTTGATGCGCTTGCCCTCGCGATAGCCTAATCCTGCCACCTCCGCCAGGGATCGCCCGTCACGCTGCGCCTGCAGCAGTTCCAGCAGGGTTACTTCCCCCTCCCCGCGCACCACCACATCCACGACGGGGAAGTCGTTCAGCGATTCGTACGGGGCGAAGGTGGGGTGATAGCCGCCCCAGATGATTTGCATCTGCGGCCGCTCGGCTTTGAGACGCCGTGAAATATCGAGGGCGGTGGGAATGGTGGCCGTGAGCAGCGAAAGGCCTACGGTTTCGTACTCGCCATCCAGGGCATAGGCGATGATTTCTTCCATTGAGCGCGGATGATCCCCCCAGTTGCCATCCAGCAGATCGGCGCGCTCGCCGTGCTGACGAAGATAACCGGCCAGGTAGGCAATGCCCAACGGCTGCGTGCCGCGCCACTCGCGGTTTTGATAGTCCGGCGGGCTAATCAACAGCAGCTTGGCGCCGCTAGGTGCAATCGGATACATCGTTCGTCCTCCACGGTTGAATCAAGGAGAAGATTCTAACATACGGCTTGCCTGGCGTCAAGCAATTTCGAGAGGTCATGCTGTTTTCCTATGGATCCTGATCATGGACTGAACCCTGAAGCCCTTGACGCGCGGATGCGAGCGCATGAGGCCGAGCAGTTTCTGCACGCGGACTGGTATTTTGGCTCGGTTTCCTCACAGCCGTGGCCGGGGCCGGCCGTGTCCGATCAATCGGCTGTCCGCGCTTGGAGATTGGCCACGGTCCCGGGGCAGGTGCACAGCGATCTGCTGGCGCACGGGCTGATCCCTGATCCGTTCGTGGGCGAGAACCTGCGCGCCTGCGCCTGGGTGGATGACTGCGACTGGTGGTATCGCACAACGCCGCCCCTTGACCTGGGGCCTGCGCAGCGCGCCTTTGTCACCTTTCACGGCCTGGATACCTACGCCGCGGTGTACGTCAATCAGCAGTGCGTTTTGCGCAGCGCCGGTATGTTTGCCTCCCACCGCATCGAGCTGACTCGCTTTGCCCAGCCCGGCGCGCCTCTTGATCTGGCCGTGCGTTTGACCGGCCCGGCCGGCTGGCCGCGCCCGGTCTTCAGCCGGCGCCAGCGCTTGCTCTTGGCGCTGGAGAGACTGAGCGGCGCGGCCGCCGCGCTAGGCCCGATTCCGGAGCGCCTTTATCACCTCAAGGCGCCGATGCAATTCGGTTGGGACTTTGCCCCGCGCCTGCGTACCGTGGGCATCTGGGACGACGTCGCCCTGACCGTCAGCGGCCCGGCCGCGATTGAGAATCTCAGGCCGCCGCAACTGGCCGCGGGCGGCCGCGTCTGGTCGTTCGAGATGACCGTGGATGCGGCCGCCGGCGTCTTGGCGCAAGCGGAGGTAAGCGTGCGGCCGGCCAATTTTGCCGGCCAGGCATGGGCGCACTCCGTCTCGCTGAGCCTACGCCCTGGGTTACAGACCCTAAGATTGCCGCTGCCAGCTTTGCACCTGGCGTCCTGGCAGCCCTGGGAACGCGGATTCCCCCATCTGTATTGGCTTGAGGTGACGCTGCGCGACGCGGCCAGCGGCGCGCCGCTCGATCAGCGCCGCCTGCGCTTTGGACAGCGCCTGGCGGCCTGGACGCCTGTGGCCGGTCCGGGCACGCCGGCCTGGCGCTTGCAGATCAACGGCAAGCCCTTGTTTGTGCGCGGCGCCAATTGGACGCCCGCGGATGCCCTGCCCGGCCGTTTGCGGCTGGCCGATTACCAACGCCTGTTGACGGCTGCGCGCGCCGCGGGCGTCAATCTGCTGCGCGTGTGGGGCGGCGGCCTGCGCGAAAAGGCGGCTTTCTACGATCTGTGCGATGAGCTGGGCTTGCTGGTCTGGCAGGAATTTCCGTTTGCCTGCCTTTTCCTGGCCGAGTATGCGCACGATCCTGCCTGGCTCGACCAGGTAGAGGCAGAAGCCCAGGCTGTCGTGCGGACGCTGCGCCATCATCCGAGCCTTGTCACCTGGTGCGGCGGCAACGAATTCAGCGCGGCGCGCAACCGCCATTTGGTAAGCCGCCTGGCCCGCGCCGTGACCGCGGAGGACGGCACGCGGCCTTTTCTGCCCGTTTCGCCTGCGCAAGGTGATGTCCATGAATGGGCTGTCTGGCACGGTCGCGCGCCTCTGCGCGCCTACCAGCGATCGCAGGCGCCGTTTTGCAGTGAATTTGGCTTGAGCGCGCTGCCAGCCGCGGAAACGCTGGCGAAAATCATGCCGGCCGCGCAGCCGTGGCCTGAGGGGCCGGCCTGGCGTTGGCATCACGCGGAAGCGAGTAAATTGCAGCATTATGCCGCCTTGATCCCCTCGCCTGCGCATGATCTGGCTGCATTGATGAGCGCGACGCAGAGGGCGCAAGCGGCCGGCTTGCAGGTTGCGATCGAGCATTTCCGGCGCCGCAAAGCCACGTGCGGCGGATTTGCCTTCTGGCAGTTCAACGAGCCGTGGCCGGCCGTGGCCTGGAGCGTGATTGATTTTTATGGCCGCCCCAAGCTGGCCTACGCTCGGCTGCAGCGCATCCTGCAGCCGGCGCTGATTTGCCTGGCCTATGAGCTGCCGGTCGGCGCCTTACCTCCAGCCATCAGCGGCGCGGTCTGGGTTGTCAACGATACGACGGCCCCGTTGACCAGCCTGACCTGGCTGGCCTGGTTGAACGGCCGGCTGTTGGCAGAAGGTTGCGCGGCTGTGCCTGCGGATGCCGGCCAGCCGGTCGGCGCGTTGACGGCGCCTCTGGGCGGCGGACCAGCGCAACTGCGCCTGGAACTGCGGCAGGCGAATAGGCTTCTCGCCAGCAACGAGTACGACCTGGGCCTGGTAGACCTGCCCTCGATGCCCTGGGGGGCACGCATCCGTCGCTGGCTGGCCCGCCTGGCGCTGCGTTAGCGCAAGCCTTCCATGACCTCTGAACCTGTCGAACCCGCGACGCGTGCGCCAGTCTCGTTGACCGCTTTCTCTGCCACGAATTTCACGAATTCTCACGAATCGAACTCTTACCTTCGTGGCAATTCGCGCCATTCGTGGCAAGAGTCCGCCCGACGTGGTGCCCAGGCCTGCCCTGAGCCTTCGGCGTGAGCGGCTCGACCGAGCGTTCGACTGAGCGCTCACGCCGAAGGCTCGCCGAGGTCTCAGTCGAACGCTTGCCGAAGGGTGATCGGTCGCCAGCCAGCGCACCACGCCGTTGACCCGCAGCGCCACCCGCTGGCCGCCAGCCTGGTAGTGCTTGGTGATCGTCGTGCTCATGCCGCTGAGACTTCCGAAGTCTTCAAGACTTCGGAAGCCTGGCGGCCTACATGCATCATCCCATTCACACAGTGTATCAACCCCAGAATGTCATGGGGATGGTGTCGCAGATGATGCCATCGCCGCTTCCCACCGATCGTCGAGCTTGGACAACAACTCGCCCAAATCATCCTCGTCAAGCATTGGCGCCGCCGATGGCGCAATTTGGGCAGAAAATCGTACAACGAACTCATCATAACGGGCTAGTATGCCGCAACGACTGGTACCTTCCGTAATGGGTGCAATGTACTTTGCACAGGCTACATAGGCCTCGTCTGCAGTATTCAGCCGCCTTGTCAATTCGAGCCTTTCCTCCCAGTCGCCATAATACTGCGCACCACCTGGATACCACACGTCCAGTTGGCGCTTATATTCCCGCTGCGCGTCACGTACGAATTCGTAACGATAGATCTCGTGGACTATTGTGCCTCTTCCATTCATGTCTCGTAATAGATGCTCCACAGCGCCGTGTGAGTCTGCGGTCGGGATGATGGGCCTGTTGCTCCAGCCAGGAGGGAATAGCGTAGCATCCATCAACAAAGAGTCAGTGGCAAACGGTCGTCTTGGCACGGGGGTGTTGGACGTGCAGGCAACGCTCAAGGCAGCCACAACAAGGCACGTCGCAAGCAACACAGCCACGAAACGCAACTTCTGTGTGTTCATGGTGTCACCTCGGCCTGTTGTCGAAGTGACCAGCGCGATAGGGTTCGCCAGAACCCTCTACTAGGCCATAGCTCGGCGCCCCGAGCGCCAACAAATCATGGTATTCTGCCACCAACGCCTGAAACGCCTGCAAGGTGACATTGCTGCCATGGCGCCTGCTTAGTTCAATGCCCATGCTGACGGCGGCATAATCATAGGGATCATCGTAATAGAAGTCGCGGCGCTCGGCCGGCAAATAGGCAATCGGGTGAATGGCGGGCCAGTTACGTTTGGCGCTGTTCTCTGGATCACGCGCTTCGGCGTAGCCCGCGCCCAATCGAAGCTCACCTTCCGAGAAACCAGCCTGCGTACCCACATAGCCGCACAGGATGTTGCCGAGCACAGAGTATTCGAACCAGTAGCAGATAGACGCAGAACAGAGCAGGAAGCTGCTACCTAGTTGAGAGAGCATCTCATCTTTGAGATCCCAGCGTTTGCCGTCACCCACCAAACCCTGAAAAGTCAAATAGGCGCTTATTTTGAACATCGGGCTGCCATTTTGCGCGGAATGCGCATTTTCGAAGGCCAACCAGCCCGTCACCGGGCTCTGGGCCATGAATTGCGCCTGGGCCACGGCAAACTGCGTGAGATCGCGATCGGGGAAGACGCGCCTTCGCGGCGGTCGTTTGGGGATCTGGCAGTCATTATCGTCTTCACATTCTCGGTGACCCGAAGGATCCACGTAGCGCAGAGGATTATTGGCCGCATAGCTGTACCGATTCAGACTCTGCGGATTCACCGGCTGCGGCACGATCGTATCCGCCTGGATGAACCGCCCCAGCGCCGGGTCGTAGTATCTCGCGTTGTAGAAATACAACCCGCCCGCCGCATCGTCCAGCACCTGCCCGGTGAAGCGGCGCAGCGACTTCGGCGAGCGGCTCGACTGAGCTCGCCGAAGTCTCAGTCGAGCCGCTGAGGTCAGCAGGCTGCAGACAACCAGCAGATGGACGACCAGCCGCGGGCGCGCCGCCAGCCGCGGGATAGGAAGGCGCCCTGAAGAGCGATGGAACGATGAGGAAGGCCAACGGGTCATGACAACAGACTCCTTTCATGCAGCGAACGGAACAGGACGGGGTCAGGGAGGTTTCCTGACTGCCAAAGGATGTCTCAGGCCAGGGAGGACTTGCGCGGGCTGTGCAAACTGCCCGCCGGGTCGCAAAGCCGGGAGACGGGACGATCTCTGGCTCATGTATAACACCGCGGCATCGGTTTGTCAAGAGGCAGTTTTTCGACTTTTCGACTTTCAACTGGCGGAATGTTCCAGGCAGGCCCAAGCCCACGCCGGTTTGGGCTTGACAGCTGTTGCCGCGATTTCAATCGCCCGACTACTCCGAACGCGGGTGCATTTCAGATTGGGGACGCAGCCCCGGAGGGGCTTGCGCCTCGTAGCCGGATGGCCTTTGGCCTCCGGCGGGGTTGCTGGCTGGATGGCGTGCGCGTAACCAACGCCGCCCGACCGTGAACGGATCGGGCTACAAGGTGGAAGGCCCTATCGGGCCTGAAAGCCTCGGAGGGGCTTGCATCTTCTAGCAGGCGCATTTCAGTTTCTGGCCCAAGCCCACGCCTGTTTGGGCTTGACAGCTGTTGCCGCGGCCTTCGACAAGCTCAGGCCCCGTGCGGTGAGCCTGTCGAACCGTGCGGTCGAGCCGCTCACGACGAAGCCTCAATCGCCCGCCTGCCCCGAACGCCGACGCCTTGACATTCTGCGGGCTTTGCTGTACCCTGTCCTGGCGACACCACTGCGCCCGCGGGCGCAGCATTTTGAGAAGGGAACAGTTTTTCATGCGTATTTTGGTTACGGGGGGCGCCGGTTTCATCGGCTCCCATGTCACCGATGTGATGGTTGCGGCCGGCCACGACGTGATCGTGGTGGATAACCTCAGCACGGGCAAGCGCACCAACCTGAATCCCCAGGTCGCTGCGTTTTACCAGCTCGACCTCTTGGATGAAGCGGCCTTGCAGCGCGTCTTCGCCGAACACCGGCCGCACGCAGTGTCACACCAGGCCGCCCTGGTGAACGTGCGCGAGTCGGTGGTTGAACCAGTCAGGTATGCCACGGTCAACGTCATCGGTTCTATCAACCTGTTGGAGGCGGCCCGCCGCCACGGCTGCCAGCGTATCATCTACGCTTCGACCGGCGGCGCCTGCTATGGCGAACCCCAGTTCCTGCCGGTCACAGAAGATCACCCGATCAACCCGCTGGATCCCTATGGCGCCAGCAAACATGCGGTAGAGCACTATCTCTATCTGTATCAGCACAACTACGGGCTGTACTACACCGTGCTGCGTTACCCTAACGTCTACGGCCCCCGTCAGGACCCGCTTGGCGAAGCCGGCGTCATTGCCATCTTCACCGGGGCTATGCTGGCCGGCCGCGGCGTCACCATCAACGGCGATGGCGAGCAGGTGCGCGATTTTGTTTATGTCGGCGACATCGCGCGCGGCAACTTGCTCGCCCTGCAAGCGCCCGGCAGCGGCATCTACAATTTGGGCAGCGGCGTGGGCAGCAGCGTCAATGCCGTTTTTGCCGAATTGAAAGCGGCCACCGGCTACAGCCTGCCGCCCCATTACGGCCCCCCGAAACTCGGCGAAGTCCAGCGCACGTACCTGGACGCCAGCCTGGCGCGCCAGGCTCTCGGTTGGGAGCCATTGGTCAGCCTGCGCGATGGCCTGCGCCTGACCGCAGACAGCTTTCGCTGATGGCAAGATGCACGTCATGGTGATGGGAGGTCTCTATGCGTAGTTCAAATCCGACTCTAGGCGAGAAAACCTTTGTTGGCCTCGGCCCCGCGACCGAGGTGATGACCCTGCCGGGCGTTGTGCAGAAGACGCTGATTCTGCTTCTGATCTGCGCCGCCGCTGCAGCCTGGATGTGGACACGCGTCTCTGGCCTGGCGCAGACAGGCGGCTCGTCCGCGCCGATCACGCCGTGGATCTACGGCGGCTTGATCGGCGGCCTGCTGATGGCCGTGGTGACCATCTTCAAGAAGAGCTGGGCGCCTTTCACCACGCCGCTCTACGCGCTGCTCGAAGGCATCTTGCTGGGCGCGCTCTCTGCCTTGCTGGAATTGGTCTATCCCGGCATCGTCGTCCAGGCCGTTGGGTTGACCTTTGCCATCATGCTGGCGCTGCTGGGCGCGTACACCATTCTGCGCATCCGCCCCTCTGAAAACTTCAAGCTGGGCGTCAGCGCAGCCACGGGTGGGATTTTCCTGTTGTATCTGACTTCGTTCGTGCTCAGTTTCTTCGGCGTGCGCATCCCGTACATCCATGAGAGCGGCCTGATCGGCATTGGCTTCAGCCTGGTCGTCGTCGTCATCGCGTCCCTCAACCTGGTGCTGGACTTTGACTTCATCGAGCAAGGGGTAAACCAGGGCGCGCCGAAGTTCATGGAATGGTACGGCGCTTTCGGCCTTCTGGTCACGCTCGTTTGGTTGTACCTGGAAATTCTCAATTTGTTGAGCAAGCTGCGCAGCCGTAACTGAGGATGCGCCCTGCGCGTCAGGCGGCTCAGCGGCGCAGGAGGTGACGCAGGGCCTGTAGCTCTTCGGCCTGCGTCAGCCAGGCCACGGCGAGATAAACGCCTGCGCCCAACGGCAGGCAGAACAGCACTTTCAGCCAGGCGCCGGACACCCCCGGCGCCTGCTGCCATCCCCAGACGATGATCCCCAGCGCCAGGCTGGCCAGGCCGGTGCGCCAGAGCGATGACGCCAGCGTTCCTGCCTCCAGACCACCCATCCGTTTGCGCAGCAGCCACAGCAGCGCGATCATCTCCAACGTCGTCGCGATGCTGTTGGCCAGGGCCAGGCCGCCGTGCTGCAGCGGGCCGAGCAGAAGCAGACTGAGCACGATGTTCAGGAGCATCGCGCCGCCGCCCACGACCACCGGCGTGGCCGTATCGTGCAGCGCGTAGAACGCGCGCGCGGCGATCTCGACAACGGAGTGACCCACCAGCCCCAGCGCATACAGCTGCAGCGCCGTCGCTACCAGCGCGGTGGAATCGGCCGTGAAGGCGTTGCGCTGCAGGAGCACCGTGATCAACGGGCGCGCCAACAAGATCAGCCCGATCGCCGCGGGCAGGGTGAAGAAGAGGATCGTGCGCAGCGAGGTGGTAAAGGTGCGGCGCAGCGCCGGCAGGTTCTGATGGGCCACCTGCGCGGCGAACGTTGGAAAGGCCACGGTCGCCACGGCCTGCGCAAAAATACCCTGCGGCAAGAGCATGATCAGCCAACCGTAGTTGAGCGCGGCCAGGCGTCCTTCGGGCAGGCCCGACGCCAGGATGGTATTCACCCAAAAGTTGAGCTGCACGGCCGCCAGGCCCAACACGCGCGGCGCCATCAGGCGGCCGATCTCGCGCACCGCCGCGTCGCGCACATCAAGCACGGGCGTGTAGCGAGCCCCGCGGCGGATGAGAGCGGGCGTTTGCACGAGCAGATGGCCGACCGCGCCCACCAACACGCCGATCGCCAGGCCGCGCACGCCCAGGGTTTTGCCCAGCAGTGAGGCTCCGCCGATAATGGCCAGGTTGTAGATGACCGGCGCCGCGGCCGGCGCCAGGAAATGCTGCATGGCATTGAGCGCGCCCATCACCAGGCCGCTGACTCCAAAGATGATGGTGGAAATGAGCATCAGGCGCATCAGGCCAACGGTCAGCGCCTGTTGACTCACACTGAAGCCAGGGGCGAGCAGGTGACGCACCAACCAGGGTGCGCTGATGGCAGCGAGCACGGCGACGATGGTGAGAACCAGGACCATCAGGTTTGCGACGGCGCTGGCCAGGCGCCAGGCCGCGGCGCGGTCGCCGTGCACCAGACGACCGGTGAACGCGGGGATGAAGGCCGATCCGAGCGCGCCCCCAGCCACCAACTGGAAGAGCAGGTCTGGCACGCGGAAGGCGGCCAGGTAGGCGTCGAGTTCGGCGCTGGTGCCAAACTGCGCGCCAATGACGACTTCGCGCAGGAGGCCCAGGGCGCGGCTGAGGATGAAGAAACCCATCACCAGGGCCGCGGCGCGCGCGATGTTATTTCGGTTGGTTGTTGGCTGCGCGGATGATGTCATGCTGCGTCCCGATTCGAGCTAACGCCAGATCTCTGGTATGAACTGCCGATGCCAGGCCGGCAGTTCGAAGGTTGCCACAGGCACGCGGTTGTCTGGCGCCGGGCTGCCCTGGGCGGCTGCGGGCAGCCGCACGCCGTCCGTAGGATCATAGAGTCCGAGCGCAAGGGTGTAAGAACCGCCGGGCAAATCGTCAGGCAGGTTCAACCGCCGCGTCTCGGTGATCGTTTCGCCGCTGGCCCACAGGTCGAGCGGATAGCGATCCACGCCGGGCACTTTGTCATCACCCCAGACCTGGCGGCCGTTGTCATCGAGGAGATGGATGAACGCGACATAGGGCCGGCCGGCTGACTGCAGCGCTCTCCATTCAAGCTGTACATCCACGGCGCGCGGATGCGCGTCCGGGACGTTTTGCAGCCGAATCCCATTCAGCGCCACCAACCCGCCAAATTCTGCCACGGGCGGCGCGCTGGGTATTGGGCCGGCTGGCAGCGGGCCGCGCAGGGGAATACGGCCGAACTGCACCGCGTCGCCAATGGCGGCGCCTTGTCCGTCTTGCACTGGCAGACTGCCGGCGATGTCGGTCAGCCCAACCTTGATCTCCCCGCGCGCGGGGACGGTCATAGACACGGGTAGGGTCAGCCAGACGATCTCCTGAAAGGTATCGCCTGGGCGCCAGAGGCTGGTGGCAAAATTGCCTGCGCCAGGAAAACGGCTGCGCTCAGTAATCACCGCGCCGGACGGATCGAGCAGCTGCACATCCAGGGTCAGATTGCGCTGCGTTTGCCCCAGCACCCGCCACCACAAGGTGACGGCCAGGCCCTCGCCGGGCCGCGGGCTGTCCGGCCAGGTATCGTAGGCCACGATTTCGGCCAGGGGGCCGCCAGCCGCGCGCATGAAACGGGCGGCCAGGGGATTGGCATAGGCCGGCAGGACGCTGAGGTCCACGGCTGCGGGACGCGCATAGGCCGGACGGATCACTCCCAGGGCCAGATAGACTGCGAGCACGACCAGGCCGGCGCTGAGGATTACCCACAGGCGTCTCGCCGCGCGCACGCGCGGCCACGCCAGCCAGCCGGCCGCCAGCAGTGCACTGACCGCGGGCAGCGTCGGCAGGATGTAGCGTCCGCGCAGCAGAAAGCGTGCATTGAGCAGTTCACGATACAATGGCAGCGCCACGATGAGCAGGATGAAGAGAGCCAGCAGGGTGAACGCGCCGCGCGGCGCGTGGAAGGCGGACTCACGGCGCGGACGCAGCCGATACCAGACCGCGCCAGCCAGACCGCCCAGCGTCAGCACGGCAAACAGGGTGTAGACCCAGCGCGGCGCGCCCACATTGCCCCAGCCAAAGGAAGCCCAGTAGGTTTGAAAACCGTAGTTCAGCGCCGCCGGCAGCAGACTCCAGGCCGGCTCGGTGACGAAGCGCGCCGGGGTTTGCCAAAAATCCTGCCGCAGCCACCACAATGTCTCTTGATCGCGGGTCGCCCAGTAGCCCGTGGTCGCCTGACTGCGCGCAAACCACCAGCCGCTCAGGCCCACCATGCCGCCGAGCGCCGCCAGGCTGCCGGCCAGCGCGCGCACGCGCGTTTCGGAGCGGCGCACGGCGCGCAGCAGGGCGACGAGCAGGCACAGCACGGCGAAGGGAATCAGCGGCAGCGCGGTGTATTTGGTCAACAGAGCGAGGGCTGTGGCGACGGCGAGCCAGATGGCATGACGCAGCTGCCACGGACCAAGGGCCACCCGCAGTCCGTGGTACAGCGCGAGGCCGCTGAGCGCGGCGACCAGTCCGTCGTTGGTGACGGTGCTGCCCATGAAGATTGCTTGCGGGGAAAGAGCCTGGATCGCCAGCGCGCCCAGGGCCACTTCACGCCGGGGGGGGAAGAGCCAACGCGCCAGCGCAAAGGTGGGCCACAAGCCGAGGGTGCTCAGGAGCAAGTTGAGCCAGCGCGCCAGGTGCAGGCCGAGGATACGTCCGCGCCAGGGAAAAGACTCCACTGCCGGATCATGCACGGCGAAATTGACGCCTTCGGCGGCCTCGGCGAAGGGATTGGGTGCGGGGGGACGCGTATCCGGCGGTACGAAAAGGAGCGGAAGGGCGGTAATCAGGTAGTAGAGCGGCGGCTGCGAAGCCTCATCGTAGCGGTAGGCGGTGGTGAGACGTTGATCGGGCGGCGGCAGGCGGCGCTCCTGCGCCACGAATTCGGCATAGCGGTAGTGCGCCCATTCGTCGTGCGCTTCCCAGGGCGGCGTCACGATGCTGTACAAGAGACCCAGCAGAATGTGCGCCAGGACCACCATAAGCGCGGCCAATGTGTAGAAACGATGCTGGGGAAGCCAAGAATGTCGTTGCAAGCAGCTGCCTACCGTTCCAGAGTCTTACCGAATGGTGACGATGCAAGCGATTGTAGCACAGGGGATGGGAAGCACAAAGAATAAAGAAGCTCTTGACAGCTTGACAGCTTGGCGGCTTTGTGGCTTTGTGTGAGGATTAACCTGAAATCACCCCGAACAAGTTCGGAATTCCCGGTGCGTTGGCATGAAAAAGGGCGGCAGCTACTCCGTGGAGTAACTGCCGCCCGCATGGGAAGGGAACGCGGTCGTGCGCAGCAGACGGTGGGACGCGCGTTTAGTTCAGGCGTTCAAGAATATGGGTGGCAATCGTCGCGCCGCTGCCGCCGATATTCTGCGTCATGCCGATGCGCGCGTTTTGCACCTGGTTGGCGCCGGCGCGGCCCGTCAACTGCAGGTAGGCTTCCACCACCTGGTAGACGCCCGTGGCGCCCACGGGGTGGCCGCGCGCCTTAAGCCCGCCCATGGTCGACATGGGCAGGCGGCCCTCGATCGTGATTTCGCCCTCCTGCGCCATCTCGTGGGCTTTGCCCGGCCCGGCAAAACCACACGCTTCCAGCGACAGGGCTGCCATCACGCTGAAGGCGTCGTGCGCCTCGAAGAAATTGATCTCCTGGGGTGTGATGCCGGCCTGTTCGTAGGCCTGGCGACTGGAGAGGTAGGAAGCCTGCAAGAACATGGGGGTATAGCGATCATGAATAGCGACGGAGTCGGTTGCATTGGCCGAGGCCATCACGCGCACGAACGGTCGGCCGCTGGCTTTGATTTCCTCGATGCGATCTGCCGAGCAGAGAATCAACGCCGCGGCGCCGTCGCAGATCGGCGACGCGTCAAGTACGCGAATCGGATCTGCCACCACGGGAGAGCGGCGGTAGGTGCGCATGTCCACGGCTTTCTGGAACATGGCGTTGGGATTACGCGCGCCGTTGTGATGGGCGTTGATCGGGAAATAGGCCAGGTCCTCTGAGATCAGGTGGTAATCGTGCAAGTAGCGGCGCATGATCATCGCGTTGAGGGCCACAAAGCTCACGCCATGGGAGGCTTCGTTTTCATAGTCGGCCGCCATCGCCAGGCCACGCGTCGTGATTCGCGGATCGGTGGCGGTTAGCTTTTCGACGCCGCATACCGCCACCATGTCATGTTGACCACTGCCGACGGCCATAACGCCCCAACGCATGGCGGCCCCGCCGGAACCGCAAGCTGCCTCTGCGGTCGCAGCATCAATGCCGCGCAGGCCGGCTGCATCTGCGATCAGCGCGCCCAGGTGCTGTTGGTTCAGGAGGACGCCAGACAGCATGTTCCCGACATAGAGGCCCTGCACCGAATCGGCCCCGGCGTCCTGCAGAGCCGCTTTGACCGCGCGCGCGGCCAGCGCCCGCAGGCTGAGATCGTTGTGGCGCCCGACTTCCGTTTGGCCGACGCCGATGATGTACACATCGCGCATGGTAATCTCCGTGCTGCCCTGAATCCCTGGGGGTTTCTTCAGGCAGCCTCCTAGTTCAACTGAAACTTGCCCTGGAACCTGGCATAGGTTGCGTAGTCAATATCCCGGCGCCGTTTGATATAGTCGCTGACGCAAGGCGCGGCGAAGCGCTGCTCATAGATGCGATCGGTGACGACCAGCGAGAACGCATCACTGCCCGCGCCCGCGCCAAACGACACCATCAAGATGCGATCGCCTGGTTTGGCGACATCCAGGACCGCGCTCAAACCGAGCAAGGCCGAGCCGGCATGGGTGCTGCCAATGTCTTCCACCACGAAGCCGGCCGCGTACTGCTCATACGAAAAGCCGAGGGCTTCGGCCACGCGCCGCGGGATTTTGTTGTCTGGTTGATGGAAGATCACATGCTGGTAGTCGGCCGCCGTGCGTCCCAATTCGCTCAGGAGCGCGCTGGCCGCTGCTTTGACATGGTCTGTGTAGGCTTCGGAGCCGGTGGAGCGCAAGGCATTGCTGTAATAGTGCGCGCCGGCGCGGCGCCAGATGTCCATGCTGTTGGTGACGTAGGAGAGCGACCCTTCGAAGAGCGCGATGCTCTCCTCGGCCGGCCCAACGATGAGCGCGGCGCCGCCCGCGGCCGTGGTATACTCCAGGGCGTCGCCGGGGCGTCCTTGTGCGGCGTCCATGCCAACGCACATCGCATAGTTGGCCATGCCAGAGCCAACCAGGGCGATGCACGCCTGTAAGGCCTCCGTGCCGGCTTTGCCGCCAAATTCCCAATCGGCCGCTTGCGTGTCAGGCAGTGCGCCAAGAAATTCGGCCACAATCGTGCTGGTCGGTTTGATGGCATAGGGATGAGATTCACTGCCTACCCAGAGCGCTTTCAGTTCTTTGGGGTCAATCCCGGCGCGCCAGAGCGCGTTGCGCGCGGCCTCGATAGACATCGTGGCGGTGTCTTCGTCCATGCCAGCCACTGCCTTCTGCTTGACAGGCCAGCCGGCGTCTTTCCCTCGCCAGACGCGCGCGATCTCTTCGCCGGCCAGGCGGTAACGCGGCACGTAGGCGCCATGACTGATGAGACCCACATCGCGGTTGGGTTTGAGCATAACTAATCCTGCGTATCGCTCTGCATGTGCAGATGCACCTTGAAAATGGACTGATAGACATCGCCCTGGCTGACAATCCCCACCAATTTGCCGCCCTCCACCACGGGCAAGCGGCGAATGTGCCAGAGAACCATCAGACCGGCAGCCTCCAACAGCGGGGTGTCCGGCGTGACCGTCTGCACATGATGGGTCATCACATCACCGGCCTTGATGTTGCTAATGTCGGCGAAGCCCTCATCCTTGGCCGAATGAGCCAGGCTGGGCGTCGGCGAGTCCAGGAGATGCTGGAAGAGCGGATGCATCTCGCGCAACACATCCTTTTCCGAGATGATACCGATCATCTCGCCGTTGTCGTTGACAACGGGTAGACCACTGAGGTGATGGTCTACAATGGCGCGCGCCACATCGGTGAGCGGCGCTCGTTCATGAACGGTAAACACATTGGTCGTCATAATAGATCGAATAGTCACAGTTCCCTCCCTCATGGCATCAGATCGAGAGTTGGACAGGCAGTTGGTCCTACCTGAGTATTACTATAACGCATTGCGCCATAAAAGTCAACGGCGAATGGGCGGTTTTGATGGGGGTCGAATGGGTAGCGCGTTGACTCGTGCGCGGTTAGGCCTACCCACCCATTTGGGCGGTTGAGCCGCCCGCTCCGCGCTTGCAGCTCTATTTTGATGTCGCGGCCAGCTCACTGAGGCTCGATGTCCCATGTGTCCTGCTGGCTGCCCCACTGGCTGCGGCCGTCGCTTCCGCTGACGTGCCACCACGTCTTGCGGATCACCCTGAAAGCGGGTGCGCTCTGCGCGGTGAACGGAACGACCTCGGAACTGGGCGCAGTCCGCGCGCTGCGCTTGGCCCACCAGGCTGCCACCAGGCGCCGGCCAATGCGCAGGGCCACCGCCGCCGCGGCCACAGCCACGGTCGTCCCCACCTCGCGCCGCGTAATCGCGGGCAGGGTGATGGCGGCGGCGCGGGTCACGGCCAGCCGTTCGTTGATATTGGCCCCGCAGGCGCGACATATCGTTGCTTCGGACGCATTGGAGGCCTGGCAGCGCGGGCAAATGCGATGAACCGGTAAGATTGTCATGGCAATCCCTCGAACAGGCTGAAGTTACCTGGATTCTAAATCAAATTGAACAGGCGCGCAAGGCGGGGCATTGACAAATGCGCATCCCCGTGTACAATGCCCACGATTCGAACGCAATCCGCGGGATACGGGGCATTGACAAATGCGCATCCGAGCGTACAATACGCTCCATTCGAACGCAACCCGCGGGATTGCACACCCGTCGAAAGCAACTCGCGGGATTGCACACTCTTTCTTGTGAGCAACCGATTGACGACCCTTCTTTTGGTTCGACACGCCACCAACGATTGGGTTGGTGAGCGCCTGGCCGGGTGGACGCCTGGCGTACATCTGAACGAAGCCGGCCAGCAGCAAGCGTTCGCGTTGGCGGAACGCCTGGCGCCCATGCCAATCAAAGCGATCTACAGCAGCCCGCTGGAGCGAGCATGGGAGACGGCCGCGCCCCTGGCGGAGCGGTTGAACCTGCCGGTGGAGATTGAGCCAGACCTGGGCGAAGTGCAGTATGGGCAGTGGACAGGCAAGCCGCTGAAGGAGATGCGCGAAACCGATCTGTGGCCGCTGCTGATGATGGCGCCCAGCCTGGCGCGTTTCCCCGAGGGCGAAAGCCTAAGCGAGGCGCAGGCCCGCATTGTCGGCGCCCTGGAACGCTTGCGCAGAAAGCATCCTGATGATATGATTATGGCCGTGTCGCACGCTGACATGCTCAAGGCCGTCGTCGCCCACTACATCGGCTTGCATCTCGATCTATTTCAACGGCTTGTCATCAGCCCGGCGGCGGTCAGTGTGCTGCGCTTCTCGCCGCCCGGCATCGCGCGTCTGGAGCGATTCAATGACACGGGGACGCTGTCGGATCTCGTGGTCGAGCCAAAGATCGAGCCTAAGGCTGAGGAAACCTCGGAGACAGCCGCGCCCAACACGTGAACGTGCCGCAATACAAATCCAAATACAACCGCGTAAATAAAGGAACCAGGTATGCCGCAGTTTGATTACGATTTTGACCCCGTGTCTCGCATCACCGTCGGCGCCGTTGGCCGGCCGGGCCAGCGTGAGTTTTACTTGCAGGCGCGCACCGGGCTGCGCTTAGTGACGTTGAAAATCGAAAAACAACAGGTGCAGGCGCTTGCGATCGGTATTTCGCAGCTGCTCGAACAGTTGGGCGATGTTCTCCCCCAACTGCGCACCGATCTCGTCAATATCAACAATCCGCGTATGGCCTTGGAAGAACCGATTTACCCCGCGTTTGTGATCGGGCAGATTGGGCTGGGCTATGACGAAGAACGCCAGTTGATGATCATCATTGCCCAGGAGTTAGTGGTTGAGGACCCTGAGGTGAGCAGTCAAGCGGCCCTGGCGCGCTTCGTGGCCGGGCGGGAAATGATGCGAGATTTTAGCGAGTATGCCCTGGCGTTGGTTGCGGCGGGTCGCCCCACCTGTCCGTTGTGCGGCCAACCGATTGACCCACGCGGCCATTTCTGCCCTCCGAGTAATGGACACAGTACGTCGCTGCTTCAGTAAGCGCGACGCGGCTGCGGCCTCGCTGTTGGCCCTGAGGTTCTGATGAAGGCCCAGGTGTTGCGAGCCCCGTTCAACAAGATGAAAGTGGTAAATCATTACGTCGCCTTGAGACACTTATCTTATCTGGCAGAGGAGGATTTATGGCAACATCGGCAATGAGAATGAACCGGCCGGCTTTGACTGCAGACGCCGGCCTGTGGCTGCGGAGCCAGCGCTGGGACCTGACATTCATTACCCTCAGCGTGATCTTGGTTCCCTTCCCCTACCTGGCCTGGCTGGGGCTGAACTCGCTCGGGCTGAACGTTGATCTGACCCGCAATCTGATCAACGGCCTTGTGGCGCTGGCGGTGGGCGGACCGCACATGTACTGCACCTTCACGCGCACGATGATGGACCGCGACTTCGTGACGAAATGGCCCGCCTTTACCCGTTCAACCGTCGCCATTCCCTTGATCGTCATCTCGCTGGCGCTGCTCAATCTAGAATTGCTGCTCACGGTCTTCTTCTTTTGGGCTTCGATCCACGTGCTGCACCAGATCGTCTACATTCTCGAGGTCTATGACAAGAAGCGCAAGAGCAGCCTCTCGTTACCGTCGCGGGCGATTGACTATGCCGTCGTCTTGACCAGCCTTTACCCCATTGCGGCCTACCGCCTGACGATCAGCCGCGATCTGCTGATCGGCACCAACGACTTGGGCAAATCCATTCCCGAATTTCTCAAACAGCCCTTGTTTTTCTACCTGGCCGCCGGGGTATTCGGCGCGGCCTTCATCTTATTCATCATCAAGACGATCATCGAATACCGTAACGGCAGCCTGCACGTCCCCAAGACGGTCTTCATCGTGGTGACAGCCATCACCTCGTTCATTGTGCCGTCCCTGGGCAATTTGGACACGGCTTTCCAGGGCATGAATACCTGGCATTCGTTCCAGTACCTGGCGTTGACCTGGTACATCAACCGTATCCGTGAAGAGAAGGGTGAAATGCACGCCCTGCCCGTGGTCGAGCGCATCTCACGACCCGGCGCGGCGCGCTCTTACTATCTGCTCATGGTCGGCTTTACTGTCGGCACCGTTCTTATCGGCGCAGTCATCTTTGCCATTCTGCGCTTTGGTGTGAACATGTCGGTCAGCGCGGCGTTCGACCGCTCGTACTATATCTCAGTGCTCTCGTTCCTCTGGATGCACTATTATCACGATCACTTCTTGTTCACCCAGCCGCAGGCGATGCTCAACGTCCCGGCAGCTGCCCTGGCTGCCTGAACGAAAAAAACCGGACTCGTCAAGAGTCCGGTTTTTTGTTTGGTCCTGGCAAGGTCGCCTGCGGCCGTTCGACAGGACGTGCATTTCAGAATGGGGGCGGGTCGGGCGATTGAGGCTTCGTCGTGAGCGGCTCGACCGAGCTCGCCGAGGTCTCAGCCGAACGATCGCTGCAACCCCTGCGAAGCTTACCATGGCGACTTTGGCAGCAGCCAAAGCGCCGGGAGCTACGCCCCGAAATTGAAATGCACCCCTAACGCAAGGGCGCCGAGGTGCAAGGCGCTATGTGTTTTGTTTTTGCGCCCCACCGTCGTGGCGTCTTTGCGTTGAAAGTTGCGGGCTACGCTCCCAAATTGAAATGCACCCGAGACGCCTCGCGCAGCTCGCGTCGTCCATCAGAGACATCACTGGCCCGTCTCGAAGTCCCAGATCTCGCCGTGTTCGGTATCGGTGAGCACGCCGCGCACGAGTTGCAGGTTTCGCTGCCACGACCGCTCAGGCCCGTCGGCGTCCACACGGAACCTCAGCGTGTCGTGATCTGCGTCGCCCGCGATCCAGATTCGTGTCTCCAGGCTCAAGCCAATCTCGGTCACGCACGACTCAATCACCGCGACCCAGGCTTCGCGCCATGCGCCGACATCGGTAATCCAACCTGAAAGCGGCACGTCACCCCGTCGCCAGCCCGGCCGCACGTCAACCGGGCGCGGAAGCTCGACGATCCGAGTCTCGCCCAGCGCCTCCAAGCGATACGATATGGCCGAGTAGACCGCCACCTCCGTTCCCCTGATGAGCATCAGAAGCATGCAGCCCAAATACTCCGGCGTGGGCGTCCATTCCCGGGCGAGCTCATCGGCCTGTGCGTGGATCCGGTCGAAGTCGGAGGCGTTGGGGATGCGAGCGATTCGCTGCGCCTGCAGCGCGTACAGGCGGTCCTGCCTGTCCATCATCGCCTTGATCTCTTCCGGCGCGTGCGGCTCCCAATCCGTGACTTCGCCGACGACCCGCAGTGGGTATCGAGAGCGGTAAGACTTGGTAGGGTTGCCTGGGAACTTCTTGTCGGTGAGGTCCGGGTCGTCTACGAAGGGGCCAGTAGGCTCAACGATGTAGAGCCTGCCGGGGCCATCACCCCGAGCTAGTTCGGCCCCCAGAGGGGACAAGGTCGCGGTCATGTAGACCCAGGGGCTTGTGCGTTCGGCGTGGCCGTAGTTGGAGCGGTATCCGGGACTGATCAGATCCCCCGGCTTCAGGTCGGCCTTTGTGCCGTGGTAGAACGGCCCCGAGATCACATTGTCTGGCATTGCCAAGTCGCTCACTCCCCTCATGGCATGCGATTCTGCCGGTCGTGCGCGCCCTCGTGCGCCCAACGGCAAAGTGTAAGCTGCGGCTGCGCCCACCCAACCTACAATCGCGCGAGCCCGACCGGCGCAGCCGTCAGCTGCAACCAGTGTTAGGCAAGTCCCAAGCCCACAACAAGACGCACGCCGCCCACAACGGCGAACCGTGCCAACGGCCTGCTCACGATCCACAGACCAAGCTCCAGAGCTACTCGGCCAACAGCAGGCCGATCTTCTGCAGAACCTCCTGCGTTACTGTGTCTGGCAAGGCGCAGATGAACTCCACAGCGCGAGCTTGCCAATCCAAACTCCTGACTTGATCCGCCAAAATGACGCCACTAATGGGTAAACCGTGCGGCAGGTTGACCTCGAACGGATACCCTTTGACAGCGCTGGTAATCGGACACAGGAGCGCCAAACCGACTTTGGCATTATAGGAGAGCGGCGATAAGACCACCGCGGGGCGGCGTCCTGCCTGCTCATGGCCCGCTTGTGGATTGAAGGTGAGCCAGACGATATCCCCACGGCGTGGCACGTAGGATGATGGCGCTACCACGCTTCACCCCCAACCGCTGGGCCGGTCAGTACTTCGGCGTGGCGGTTATTGTCCGTAACTTGGGCAAGCAACGCCTCCAGGTTGAAAGCGGGCTTGAGCACCGGTACGATTACCAACTGACGATCGTGCAGGGAAAGCTGGACGGGTGAGTTGTCTTTCAGACCGACTTCATCAGCCAGCGGTTTGGGAATTCGCACGGCCAGGCTGTTACCCCAACGCTGTACACGGGTTTCCATACGTTCCTCCTTATCTTGGTATCTACATAGAAGATACGACGGATTCTCGCGTTTGTCAAATCTGGGTTGGCGTACCGCGCTACTGGAAGGAATGTAGTTGTGAACGGCGCAAATCACATTTGCGTGCCTAACGGCCGCCCTCAACCTGTGGCTGCGCCTCCGTAACTTCCGCGCCCCACGATCCCCCCGCCGCAGGCGTCAGGTGGACGTGGTGTTAGGCCGCACCCTGGCCCTTGCGCCCGCCAAACGAGACCCGCCGCCCATGACGGCGAACCTATGCCTGGTTACCGCCGCGACCAGCCGCAGAGGCTAGACCCGCGGCCGCGTGCCCGTGGCTGCTGTGCGATGTGACGGAAGCCGCACCATCTTGATCTCGAGGCGACAACCTACCGCCTCGGCGTATTTCTGTAACGTCGCCAGCGAAGGCGAGTGCTTGCGGCGACCACCACCGGCTTCCAAACGCGCCACCACCGATGGCTGCGTCGCCATGATCTCGGCCACCTCGGCTTGGGTTAGTCCGGCTTCCTTCCGCGCGCGCAGCAATTCATCGAACAGCGCAAACTCTTGCTCCAAACTGTCGTATTCACGGACAAACGCCGGATCCTGCCGCCATTCGCGCAGCATTTCATCGTGTGTTTTCATTGCTCCCATTTTCCACCCCGTCTTTGCACCTCAGCCAGGCGTTTGCGGGCGACTTCCAGTTCCCTTGCCGGTGTCTTCTGTGATTTCTTGATGAAGGCGTGAAGGATGAGGATTTTGCGTTCCACCAGCGTACAGAAGAAAGCGCGCCCGATGCCCTCCTTGCCCCGCGCTCGAATCTCGAACAGCCCCTGCCCCAAACTGTCTGTAAACGGCATTCCCAGATTGGGGCCAAAGATGCACATGCGCTCGGTGATCCTGGCATAGTAGGCGCGAATGCCCACCGGCCAAGCGCCGATCGTTTCCTGGACTTCATCGCTGTAGTAGAGGATTTCCCAGTCCATGTTGCGATGTTAGCATATTTGCGAAGATATGTCCAGTTGGGGACGATGACTGTTACATGGGACGCCGAACGGCTCGCGTTACCGGCGGCTGGGGAGAACAAAGCTCGGAAACGGGAAGCTGCCAAAGTTCAGGCCAATCTCCAAAAAACGCGCACAGTCCCAGCCGTCCGGTGCACGCTGTGTTGGGCGGCATTGCAGATTAGCTCTTATAACGAGCTACATAACCTTCGGTCGCTTTCATAAATTCTTGAAGCCAATCACTGCAGGGTATCACTTCTGTAAAATCTACAAATATCTTATCAGGCTCCAAGGTAACCTTGGGCCCTACAAGGACTTTCCATTCAACGTCCCAGCCTTGTTGCTCTTCGGTCCAGAGAACAATCTGCCAAATAATCTTTGTTATAAAAATCTTAGCATTCCTCGGTCTGCTTTCCAATAATTGTCTGGCCGCAATAAATACATTTGTGAAAGAAACGCTATCAAATCTTGCTTCGAGAACTTCGTTCTCAATGAATTCACCGACATCAGTTAAAGTGGTTATATTTATCTGTCTTTGTAACCTTGCTTCTGGATATTTCTTGTTACCCTTGAATCCTGCGTTGAAAAGACGAACTACTTGAGATTCTATATTGAGTTCAGATTGACAAGCAATTATCTTTTGGGAGTGATTTTTGTATCTTCTCAATAATCCGGGGTAACCAGTTATGTTGGTTCCCAGGAAGCGCCTAGTGACAGTTCGATGGCGCGCTGCGTGATGAGGTCGGCGAGATCAGGCATCTGGCAGGCGCCAGAT